>Ga0180430_10004781_pt1 | contig 11369 bp, 10 predicted proteins | sample SS_ome_9_FD_132999 | JGI IMG/M metagenome (GOLD analysis project Ga0180430, IMG submission 132999) | Hypersaline lake sediment archaeal communities from the Salton Sea, California, USA - SS_1_S_2 metaG | ecosystem: Environmental > Aquatic > Non-marine Saline and Alkaline > Hypersaline >... | reverse complement strand
CATCGGGCCGCCGGGGTCGGAGGGCCGAGGGATGTGAGGATTCTGCAAGCCCGTCCCGGCAGGGTTGCGGCGGCCATGCCGCCGGAACAGACTCGCCTTGACCAACCGGCGTCGAGGACGGCACGAATCCCCCACGAGTCCCAGAGGAGCTGGCCTGATGGAGCCCACCGACGAGCCTTCGGCCAACGGCCACGGTCTCTCCGACTACGAGGCGCTGCAGGTCCGCCGTATCGCCCGCTGGAAGAGCACGGCCCCGAGTCGGCTCTCGGCGATGATCGACACCGCCACCGCCCCGGTCACCTGGGCGGTGGGTCACTTCATCCCCAAGCGGGTCGTGGCGAAGCTCGTCACGAGCATGGAGTCTGTCGCCCACAAGGCCGATTCGCTCGAAGAGGTCAAGCGGGCCGCCGGCGTGGGCGACATCCACGAGTTGCGAGGCCGCCCCCTCCAGGAGTGTGACCGGCTCGCGGCGAAGTTCTCGGCAAGGGCCGAGCGGTTTGCCGTGGTCGAGTCGACCGCCTCCGGGTTCGCCGGGCCGCTGGTGCACGTGCCGCAGCAGTTGATCGCGGCATTGCGATCGATCATGCGGATCGCCCACTGCTACGGCTACGCTCTCTCCAAGCCGATCGACCGGGTGATCGTCATCGACATCCTTGAACTGGCGGTGATGCAGGATCCTGCGGAGCGTCACGAGGTGCTGGAAAAGCTCTTCGCCGCGGCCGACGCCCGCGACGAGACGATCCCCGGGGAGGGCGACCTGATCGCCCGCACCAGCCGCAACATGATCGCCGAGGAGGTGCTCGACCTGGTGCCGGTGGTGGGCACGGCGGTGGGCTTCCTCTTCGACAGCACCTTCATGCACTCAGTCGACGAGGCGGCCCGGCGGGTCTTTCAGGAGCGGTGGCTGCGGCACAACGGCCGGGTGACCTCGATCCCTCCCGCGGCAGCCGTCGAACGCCGAAGCAGCTTGGAGGAATTCGGCCTGGCCCTGGGGCAGCTGATGTACACCAGCGGGGCGGTGATCGGCTTCACCGTCACGATCCCCGGCGCGATCGTGAAAAACCTGCTCGGACGTCGGCGAACCCCCCTGAGCCTCGGGGCCAGACATGGCACCGACAACGCCGTGGCCGACGCCCGGCAGTTCCTTGCGGGCTTGCGAAGCGCCTACGAAGAGGAATTTGACGAAGCGGCCGGCGAAGCGGCCGCTGCCACTGCGTGAGCAGCCCCACCGGCGACGTGCCACACCCAACCCGAACAGTTGCGACCGCGTTCTCCCGTAATTAGAGTCACAAGTTGTTGGTCGAGCGGAGGCTCGTACCGACGGATTCCCGACACATCCGTTTCGCAGACGAGACCGAACACCTCCAACCAGGAAAGCGAGATCATGAACGAAGAAGCCGCCTCGACCGCCGAACCGACCTCCCCCGATCCCCTGGCCGCCATCGGCGACGCGATGCAGTCGGCCGCCTCGAGCGTCTCGCAGGGGGCGAGTGCCGCTCGCGACGCCGCCGAAAAGGCCCTGCCGTCGGTCGGCCTGTTTGCCAACCGTCTGGTCTACACCACCTGCTACACCGTCTCCTACGGCGTGGTCTTCCCGCTGGCGTTGGTGGCCCTTTCGGTGCCTCAGAACAACCCGCTGGTTCACGGGCTGATCGACGGCTCCCGGGCTGCCCGCAACAAGGTCGATGAGATTCTCGGCGGACACACGACCGCCGCAGCCGGTGGCGAGGCCCCTCAGGAGTCACCCGCTGCCTGAGGCGACCTGAGCCTGCCCGACGCGGAGCCTGCCGAGGCCCTCTTCGGCCGGCTCGCCACCTGCCAACTCCCGCCACCGCGTGGTGAGTTCATCGCGGCGGGCGATGAAGGCGACCGAGGCGTCAGCCGCGGTGCGAAAGTCGTCGAGCAGCGGCGCGACGAGATCTTCACTGCGAAGTGAATCGGAGACCGTGGCGATGTCGGCCTCGAGACCCCGGCAGGCCCAGGCCACGGCGGCCCATCGCAGGGCGAGACCCCACAGCAACAGCCAGATCGCAGCCTCGGTCAGCAGGCCGCCGGCGGAATCGTTGCCCTGCCAGAGACGGCCGTAAAAAAAATCGAGCCCGGCCCGCAGCACCACCGCGGCGAGCATCATGCCGAAGAGCAGTTCGAACAGCAGCCGCACCCCACGGTGTGCGGTGCGATCACGACGGCGGGCGGCCAGCCGACGGATACCCGCGGTGAGCCAGGCCTGCGTCCGCCCCACGACCGCTGCCACCGGCCCGTCGGCCGAGGCCTCGAGGCGTGCCCGCCCCACCCGCGGCGGCACGATCTCGGCCCGGGCAGCCAGCCCGACGAGGATGCTCCGCGACTGCTCGACCTCGGCATCGTCAAGCCCGATCGCGGCATCGAGTCGGCCACGCTCGGCGTCGCCCCGCGAGTCGGCAGCCGCGGGGATTCCCGGCGATTCACCGGCGAGCACCCTCCCAACCAGGCCGGTGGCCGATCGCGGCATGCGGCGAAACCATCCGGCCACCATTGAAACGCCCCGCAGGAAGGCGGCAAAGGGCCCGCCTTCCCACTGCTCCTCGAGTTCGTCAACCACCAGCCGCCGCCAAGCTGGACGAGCCCGCCCGAGTTCGTCGGTGACCGCCTCGGCAAGCACCGCCTCGAGCCGTGTCGTCTCGCGGGAAACCGCCTCGGCACATGCCGCGGTCGGCTGCTCGAGCGGCTCCAGACGCCCGGCGGCCTGCTCGAGCAGCCAGCCAACCAGTTCGACGCCGCTGCCCCGCCGGATCCGAGCGGCGGCACGGCCGGCGAGTTCCCGGCGGATCGCGGCGGTGAGTTCGGCAAAGCCCTCGCTCGGCGGCAGTCCCTCCCGGCCCCGGCGGCAGGCCTCGACACCGTCAATTCTGAAGATGTTCGGCACCGCGTAGCCCTGCCGGGCGAGTTCGGCCGCCCAGTCGTCGCGGATGTCGGCATCCCGTGAGGCATGGGTCTGCACGAAGAGCATCGGCCGCCCGGGGGCGAAGAGAGCCAGTTCCTCGGCCACGCTGAAGGAGCGATATTTCTGGGCGGTCGACACCACCAGCAGCACGTCGCAGACCGGCAGGATCCGCTCCAGCCGGTCGCGGTTTCCCGGAGCAGCATCTCCGCCCGCCCGGCCCTGGGTGTCGGGATCGGGGCAGTCGATAAGCACGATCTCGGCGAGAGCCTCCGACGGCGTGCGAACGACCTCCGCGTCGATCGCCTCCAGCGGCACTCCCTCCAGCGACGCCTCCTCCGCGGCGACCACCACCGGCCTGAGCGTGGTGGGCCGCATCAGGTCGCCTGCGAGGGTCACGTCGCGACCGGCAAGGGCATTGACCAGGGTGCTCTTGCCGGTGCCGGTGCCACCGATCACACCCACGACCAGCGGTCGCGAGACCGCGGCGACTGCCGCAGTGAGCCGCGGGGTGGCCGCCCCGACCCGACGGGCGATCTCGTCGGCCGGAGCCCAGCCGGGCATCGAGCCGGCCCAGTTGGTGAGGTCCTCGACCAGGCCTGCAAATTGATCAGCCGCGGGGGCAAGCGGCTCGTCACCCCGGCGGTCATTGCACATTGCATCCGCGGTCATGCCGCCACCTCCTCCTCGGGCAGGTCGGCGGCCAGTTCGGCGACCAGACGGCCCGCCTCGGCCACCTCCGGCCGTCTCCCCGCCGCCGCCCGCGCCTCGACAAGCTCCACCGCGTCCCCCAGGACAACGTCGCGGATCGTGGCGGCAAGCAGGTCGCCCCGCTCCGCCGCCCAGCCGGCGAAGAGCCGCTCGAGCAGCGGCTTGATACCCGCGGAGGTGGCCTCGATCGCGCCTTCACCGGCCAGCGAGGCCGCGGCGCCGACGACGACATCGCCCACCTGATGCACCAACACCGAGAGCCCGCCGGCGGCCGCCGCCGCCGGCGGCACGGCGGCCGCCCCGGCCAGGCCCAAGCCGACGGTGACCGCGGGGCGAACCACCGCTCCAAGGTTCAGGGCGGTGAGGATCAGTCGCACCGTGCCGGGACTCTCCTGCTCGAACCGATCGAGTTCACCGCGGACAAATGCGGTGTAATCGGCCGAGACCAGCGGCATGGCCGCGTGGCGGGCGGCGAGTTCGGCAAACCAGGCCCCCCGGTCGCCGGAGGCGAGCAGCGGGCCGAGCACGGCCTCGAGCTTCGGGTTGTCGCGGGCGAGGATGTCGAGCCGATCGAGAAAGTCACCCAGGGCCGTCTTCAATGCGGAGAGTTCTTCGGCGGCATAGTCGGTGGCCTTCGCATCGGGCTCGGCGAGCAGCCCCACCCGGCGGCCGGCCTCCGCCAGCCATCCGCCGACAAAGCGGTAGAAACCGCTGACGGCCAGGTCGAGCCGCGATCGCTTCGGCTCCAGCCAGGCCCAGACCTCACGCCAGACCAGTTCCCGCGGGACCGCCGGCAATTCGAGCTCCACGCTGCACCCTTCGGCGAGCTGCTCGCGGGCCCGCCCCCAGGCCTCCGCGGTCGCCTCGAAGCCGGCCAGCCAGGCGGGCAGCCCTGACTCCGGATCGACGACCACCCGCAGCGAACCCTCCATCGCCCGCAGCTTGATGCGGTCGAAGTCGCTCTCGGCGAGCCTCGCGACCAGTTCGGCTCCCGAGAGTGGCGGCACGGCAGCCTCCCCTTCGTCGCGGCCGAAAATTTCATGGAAGCGTGGCGCCGCCGCCTCCGCGGCCTCCCGATCCCAGGGGATCGCATAGACCGCCGCGGGCCGCACGCCCGTTCTCGTGGTGAAGGTCTCCAGCCAGCCGGGCAGGCGGCCGCGCTGCGCGGGCCATTCGAGCATGTTGAAGATCACCACCACCAATTTCCCGGCCCTCGCGGCATCCGTGAAGAACTCACAGACCGCCGCATCGTTGTATTTCTGCTGGGTGAGCACCGCCACGAGCAGGTCGGCGGCATTGCGAACCAGTTCGGCCCGCTGCCAGTTGTCCTGCAGCGTGCCGTCGATGTCGGGCGTGTCGAGGATCACCAGCCGCTCCGGCTGGCGGCCGGTTGTTTCAGGCCGCACGATGAGGCGATGCTCCGCGGAAGGATCGATCGCGTCGTCATCATCGGACCAGATTCGCACCGTGAACCCCGGAAAGAGTTCGCCAGGATCGCAGCGGGCGAGCAGCCCGGCCGGCACGCTGGCCACGGGATGCCTGGTGCGGGACGCCTCCTGGATCGATCGCGAGAGCGGCAGGCCCACCAGGGCGTTGGCGATCAGACTCTTGCCGGTGTTCGTGCCGCCACAGACAGCCGCCACGAGCACCGCCTCCCGCTCCACCTGGGGCCGCAGCTTGTCAAAGAGCTGACCGTGCCAACCTCCCTCGTCCGAGGCGGCGACGCCCAGTTCGGCCGCCACCCCCTCGAGGTGTTCGACGGCCCGGGCAAGTTCGGCAATCCGTGTGGCCCAGCTCGCGTAGCCTCGGATTGTTGGGGGCTCGTGCATCGGGGAATCTCGGGGGTTGCTCGGTGGTTTGCCGATTCACGCCTGACGGCCTACACTCCGCTTTCCGGGACAGGATGAGTCGCAGGCGACACGACGCCCACCGGGATTCGCGTGGGTTGAGTCTGTCGCCGCCCGACCGAATCCCGCAAACCTGCCGACGGCAGGAGGGCACAATCCCGGCGAGCCTCGCGACAGGCGGCGGTTTTCGTGGCCGCCGGCGATCCCGGGGCACGCCGCTCCAAGGTAACACCCAGGAGACCATCATGCTCGACCGACGCCCCGTCTTTCCCGGTGTGATCGAAATGAACTACCAGGCCGGCTGGCGGATCGGGTGCAACGTCTACCTGGTCTATGACGATGCCGCCTGGACCCTGATCGACATCGGCTATGCCGAGACGGTCGACGAGATCATCGAGATGATCCGGCAGCTCGATTTCCCACTCTCCAATTGCCAGGCACTGGTCGCGACCCACGCCGATGTTGACCACATCCAGGGCCTCGCCCGGGCCAAGGAAGTGCTCAAGTGCCCGGTGCTCGCCCACCCGCGGGCTGTGACGGCGATCGAGCAAGGTGACACGATCTCGACCTTCGCCGAGATCGCGGCTCAGGGCGTGCACCTCGAGATGCCTGCTGTGAAAATCGATCGCACGATCGACGACGGCGACACGATCGAAATCGGTGGCCGCAGTCTCGAGGTCTGGCACACGCCCGGCCATACCAACAGCCAGCTCGCCTTCCGCACCGGGAATCTGCTGCTCTCGGGCGACAACATTTATCGTGACGGATCGGTGGGGGCGATCGACGCCCATCACGGCAGCGACATTCCCGCCTTCATCCGCTCACTCGAGCGAATCCGCGAAAGCGACGTGGAGTGGCTGCTGCCGAGCCATGGCCCCATTTTCCGCAAGGACGACGCTCTCCTGGATGCCACGATCAAACGGCTCGAGGGCTACCTGACCCTTGCCGATTTGGGCACCTGCGCCCCGAAATGGCCCCTCATGGAGGAGTGGGATCGCGAACTCGCCGAAGGGCTCCTGCCGGCGGAGCGGGAGGAGCGGGCGGGGGCCCGCTGAGGCGGGCCTGATGGGGCTCGCTACCGGTTCTGTAAAAACTGCGGGTCATGCCGGAAATCCGGTGAAGAACGGTCGTGCCGGCTGCCGATCACACCCATGTGGGGCGCTGGCCCAGTGATCGAGAGGCGGACCCGGCCGCCGGATTCGCCCGGGCTTCAGGGGGGAACACGCGATGACGACTCGGCACGGCCTGCTGGCCGCGGCCCTCGGGGCCGGAATACTCGCCTGCTGCTCAGTCAGCGAGGCCCAACAGGGATTCGGCGGCACGCAGGCCTTCGGCCGCCAGTGGGCGTATTCGCAGACCAGCCACGACTGGAACCGCTTTTACCACTATCCGTATGTTTTTTATCCGCAGAACTACTACTCCGACGGCTACCTCCGCTCAGCGGACGATCTCTACTACCGCTATCCGCAGGAGATGCGGATTCCGGTCTACAACCGCTCCTGGCAGAACTATTACCCGAAGAGCCGGCGGTATCACCAGGGCCACCATTTCAATCTCGACGTGTTTTAGCTCGTTGGGAAACAGTCCTCGTTGTTCGGCTCCCGTGGTGTGCGGGACGCCGGGGCAGCTGCGGGATGCAGCGGGCGACGGGACCGCTCAGCCGACCGACCGCTCGAGGATCGAGACGGCGGTGGCCAGTTCTTCGAGATCGATCCACTCGTCGGCCGTGTGGGCCTGGGCGATGCTGCCGGGCCCGAAGACCACGCTTGGCACCCCCGCCGAGGCATAGATGCCCGCATTGGTTCCATAACGAGCCGCAAGCCGCCTCGGCCCGAGCCCCAGCGTGCCTGCGGCCGCCTCGATCATGCCGGCGGGCGAGTCATCGGCCACTGTCAGCCCGCCCGACTCGAGAAACGGCTCCTCATGCTCGACGGTGTCGGCCGGCAGGATGGCCGCGGTGATCCGCGCGATGACCTCGTCTCTGGCCGCGGCGGGCGACTCGCCGGGAACGATGCGTCGGTCGATCTCGAGCACGACCTCGTCCGGCACGAGGTTCACCCCCACCCCGCCGTGAATCGTGCCGATGCTCAGCGTCGGCGGCCCGCAAGGGTGGGTCACATCGCGGTGGAGCAGCTCCCCGGCGAGCGATTCGATCGCCGCGATCACCCGGGCGGCCGGGTAGATCGCGTTGATGCCCTCCTCGGGAAAGGCGCTGTGGCAGGCCCGTCCCCGCACCCGCACCCGCCAGCGGATCGCGCCTTTGTGTTCGGTCACGATATCGAGGCCCGTCGGCTCGGCGATCACCGCCACATCGGGCCGCCCGCCGAGGAGCGTCGCCGCGGCCCGGTCCGACTCGGCCAGGTCGCTGGCGGCTTGCTCCCAGAGCCGGGCCACCGCCCGGGCTCCTGAAAAGCCGAACTCCTCGTTGACGCTCGCCGCGAAGACCACCCGGCTCCGCCGGCGGGGCAGGCGGCTGAGCCGATCGATCGCCACAATCATCGCCGCCATGCCTCCCTTCACGTCGCAGGCCCCGCGGCCGTAGAGCCGGCCCTGCTGCACGCTCGGCCGGAACGGCTCGATCGACATTCCCTCCACCGGCACGGTGTCCTGGTGGGCGTCCCAGAGAATCGTCGGCCCGCCGGCTTCGGTCGGCTCGACGACCGCCAGGATGTTGTCGCGGCCGGGTGCGACCCGCTGCCGAGCCCAGGGAACACCGGCCGCCTCGAAACGGGCCGCAAGGTAGTCGCCCACGCGGCCCTCGAGGTATTCCGGCCCGGAGACGTCGCGGCCCATCGGGTTCACGCTCGGCCGGCGGACAAGATCGGCAAGCGTGGCGACGTGGTCGTTCATGGGCTCTCCGGCGGCCTCATCGAACCGTACCGCGGAGCCCCTCGTCGATGGCCGCGAGAAACTCCTGCGTGTTGAGGAACGGCTGGCTCGGGCCGACCAGAACGGCCAGATCTTTGGTCATCCGGCCCTGCTCCACTGTCGAGATACAGACCTGCTCGAGCGTCTCGGCGAAGCGGGTCACCTCGGGCGTGCCGTCGAGTTTGCCGCGGTGGGCCAGACCCCTGGTCCAGGCGAAGATCGAGGCGATGGGATTGGTGCTCGTCGGCTTGCCCTGCTGGTGCTGACGGTAATGCCGCGTGACGGTGCCGTGGGCGGCCTCGGCCTCGACCGTCTTGCCGTCGGGGGTCATCAGCACGCTCGTCATCAAACCGAGCGAGCCGAAGCCCTGGGCCACGATGTCGCTTTGCACGTCGCCGTCGTAGTTCTTGCAGGCCCAGACGTAGCCCCCCTCCCACTTGATCGCGCAGGCGACCATGTCGTCGATCAGGCGGTGCTCGTAGGTCAGCCCCTGGGCCGCGAACTCCTCGGCGAACTCCTCGTCGAAGACCTCCTGGAAAAGATCCTTGAAACGGCCGTCGTAAGCCTTGAGGATCGTGTTCTTCGTCGAGAGATAGACCGGGAAGCCGCGGGAGAGACCGTAGCGGAAGCTCGCCCGCGCGAAGTCGCGAATCGAGTCGTCGAGGTTGTACATCGCCATCGCCACACCCGAGGAGGGAAATTCGTAGACCTCCATCTCCACCGGCTGCGAGCCGTCGGCCGGGGTGTAGGTGAGCGTCAGCGAGCCCGGACCGGGGATCTTCACGTCAGTGGCGCGGTACTGGTCGCCGAAGGCATGCCGCCCGACAACGATCGGCTTCGTCCATCCGGGCACCAGCCGGGGAATGTTGGAGATGATGATCGGCTCGCGGAAAATCACACCGCCGAGAATGTTGCGGATCGTGCCGTTGGGGCTCCGCCACATCTTCTTCAGCCCAAACTCCTCGACCCGGGCCTCGTCGGGGGTGATCGTGGCGCACTTCACGCCCACGCCCGCCCGCTTGATCGCGTTGGCCGCATCGACGGTGACCTGGTCGAGCGTGGCGTCGCGGTTGGTGACCGAGAGGTCGAAGTATTCGAGGGTCAGGTCGAGGTAGGGAAGGATCAGTTTTTCCTTGATGAACTCCCAGATGATCCGGGTCATCTCGTCGCCGTCGAGTTCGACGACCGGGCCCTCGACCCTGATCCTCGCTGGTTGTGCCATTCGCCGACCTGTGTGTGCTCGCGGAATTCTGACAGAGTTCACCCGCTTTCGCCCGCCGCGGGAGCCGAAACCTATCCCTTCGGCCCCCCCGACGCAATCGGCCCCCGGCCGCCCGGCGGGGTCGCTGTGTGCCGCCCCGGCTCGCGGCAGAACACCCGCCTCGTCGCGGGACCGGCCGGGCGGTATAAAGGGGGAGTGGACTTCGTGACAAATTTCACAAAGTCCGCTGCGACGGCCAGATTTTCAGTATTTCGTTGCCCTCGGCCTGTGCACACCCGCCGCGAGCCCCACGGAGGCCTGCGATGAATCCGATCCTCCCGGTGCTGCTGTTCGTGGCGATCGCCGCGGCGGTCTCGGTGGGGCTGGTGGTGGTCTCGCAGCTGATCGGCCCGAAGCGGTCCACGCCGGTCAAGGCGATGCCCTACGAGAGCGGCATGGACCCGGTGCACGACACCCGGCGACGATTCGACGTGCGGTTCCACCTGGTGGCGATCACCTTCCTTGTCTTCGATGTCGAACTGCTGTTTCTCTATCCCTGGGCGGTGGCAAGCCGCTCGCAGGCGGGCATCGACGCAGCGGTCGCATCAGGGGATGTTTCGAGCCGGGGGCTGGTCTTTGCCGCGGTGATGGTCTTCCTGGCCATGGTGGTGGTCGGCTTCGCCTACGACTGGAGAAAAGGGGTTTTCAAATGGCGATGAGCACTCAGCCGAACGTCTCGCTTCCGGAAAACGTCGTGGTCAGTCGTCTCGACTCGCTGGCCAACTGGTGCCGCAAGAACAGCCTCTGGCCGATGCCTTTCGCCACGGCCTGCTGCGGCATCGAGCTGATGGCCACCGGTGCCGCCAAGCACGACCTGGCCCGCTTCGGGGCGGAGGTCTTCCGCTTCAGCCCCCGGCAGTGCGATCTGATGATCGTCGCCGGCCGGGTGGTGATGAAGATGCTTCCGGTACTGCAGCGAATCTGGCTGCAGATGAGCGAGCCGAAATGGTGCATCTCGATGGGAGCCTGCGCGAGCACCGGCGGCGTGTTCGACACCTACGCCGTCGTCCAGGGCATCGACCGCTTCATCCCGGTCGACATGTACGTGCCCGGCTGCCCGCCACGGCCCGAGCAGCTGATCCAGGCGATTATCGACCTGCAGGACAAGATTCAGCAGGAGGGCACGATCACCGGCCGCGAGTTTGAGACGGCCTCCCGCCAGCTCCGCAAGCGGGCCCTCGTGGAGCACGACGACCCGCTCACAATCGACGCCTCCCGCAACCCCGTTGTGCAGCGGCGACTCGCTGCCGAGCGATTTTCCATCACCCCGCCCGGTTGATCCCTCGACCTGCCCGAAGCGATACTCCCCGACTTGCCTCCCCGCCCCCTTCGCGCCGCAATGCCCACCGCACCTGACTCCGACACCGCCCAGCCCCGCAGCCGCGGGGCCACGCTGCTGCAGTCGCGATTCGAGGGCCTCACCGCATCGACCTTCCGCGGGCAGGACCGGGTGGTGGTGCCGGCTGAGCAGCTTGCCGAGGCGATGGCCCTCCTGCGGGACGAGGGCTTCGACCTGCTCGTCGATGTCAGTTGCGTCGACTACCTCGAGTATCGGGGGGCCACCAGCCGCTTCGGGCTGATCTATCTGCTTGCCGACACGCGAACCAACGAGCGGCTCACCGTCCGCTGCTTTGTCGATGATCCCGAGCCGACCGTGCCGAGCATGGTTCCGCTGTGGGAGGCGGCCAACTGGCTCGAACGGGAGGTCTGGGATCTCTTCGGGATCCGCTTCTCGGGCCACCCCGACCTGCGGCGGCTGGTG
>Ga0180430_10004778_pt1 | contig 11376 bp, 8 predicted proteins | sample SS_ome_9_FD_132999 | JGI IMG/M metagenome (GOLD analysis project Ga0180430, IMG submission 132999) | Hypersaline lake sediment archaeal communities from the Salton Sea, California, USA - SS_1_S_2 metaG | ecosystem: Environmental > Aquatic > Non-marine Saline and Alkaline > Hypersaline > Sediment... | reverse complement strand
CGAAAGCGAGCAAGACTCCCCGTCCCTTGCGATCATCCCGTTTGCGAAGATCACGCGAATCGCGATCAACGGCTGGAAGTAGGGATCAGATCCTCTTTACTGCAACGCTGACGGCTGACTAATTCCCCTTCTGCTCTAGCGCCCAACGAATGCTGGCGGTGAGCAATTTCGGGTACCAGGGTTGTTTATAATCTTCTTGGCAGCCGAGGCCTACGTAGACGACGGAACTGCCTGACTCGAGCTTGCGAGTCCAGGCGACCGGATGCTTCACCTCACCGGCCGATCCATCGAGCACAACGGTGCAATCGTCTTTAATCGGCGCCGTGAGATAGAGTCCCGCGCTGGACCGCCACCGCGCGGGCAAGTCTTTCGCGATCGGGTGATCCGACTTCTCGGGAGCAACAAGGACATCGCATCCGGCACTGTTGGGCGTGTGTCCATGGTAGTTTCCGCCTAAGACTTCGGCGTCGAATTCGACCCACTGATCGCAACCCTCGGGCGACGGTTTCTTAATACTAAAGGCGTGGCTCGCGGTTCGAAGCGCGACGAGTGCTCCACCACGATCGAGGAACTTGCGAAACGCGTCGAGTTGTTCCTTGGGCAGTGCCAGTCGGCGAATGAAGAGAACAGCGACGTCGGCATCGGCCAGCTTCGCCATATCGGGAAACTGATTTGTCCCCTTCCCATGGATGACGATCGTACGAATCTCTTCCTTCTTTTCCAGCGCGGCAGCATATTCGGGCAGATAAGTGTCCGCACCGTAATGACTGTCGCTAACGATAAACGCAACAACCGGCCGATCATCGTCCGCGGCATTACAGAGAGCGGGAAGAAAAGCGGAGCAAAGAACGAAAACGGCAACGATGAAAATTCGGTTCATGGCAAGTATCTTTCAATAAATATCATTATCACGTTGGGCAAAACCATCGTCGACCCATACATTCTACTTTAGCTTGTCGATGCAGAGATTTCTATAGATCCGGCCGGAATTTATCAGCATCGGGAAGAGATCCCCCCCGCTTTTCCGCGACCGGAACTTCGCATACAATAAACTTATGGACAGGAATCGACCGATTCGTCACCGAAACCAATCCTCCCAATAAACCATGACTGCGCCGAACGAACCGACATCGCCGATTGAAAACGACCCGCTGCGGCTTCCACTTCATCAGTGGAGTGAAGCGGCGAAGGATGTCGATGCGCTGCGGCGGCTCAAACTTCGTCGGCCGGCCGACTTGCTATTCTACTTCCCGCGTTATTACGAGGATCAAAGCGATATCCGAACAATCGCGACCCTCGAAGAGGATCAGCTGCAAACTGTCGTCGGCCGCGTCGTCGATGTCAATTCTCGTTCGACCCGTCGCGGTGGATCATTAACCGGCGTCTTAATTTCGGACGGGACGGGACATCTCCGCGGGATGTGGTTCAATCAGCCGTACATGTCGAAGCGGCTCCGCAGCGGCGACCGCGTTCGATTCACCGGTCGTCCGAAGCTTGAGAAGATGGCGTGGAAAATGTCGCACCCGCAGTTCCACGTCCTCGACGACGAAGAGCCGGTCGAAGAGACGGTCGGACTGCTGCCTGTTTACGGTCTGACCGAGGGTTTGCCTCAATGGCGACTTCGCCGGCTCGCTCGCGCGGTCGTCGATCGTTGCGCCGATCAGCTCGAAGAGGCCCTGTCCGAGGAGTTGCGACAGCGGAACGATATCGCGCCGATCATCGAAGCCGTTCAAGGCATCCATTTTCCGGAAAGTAAGGAACAGGCCGACCGGGCGAGACATCGTTTCGTTTATCAGGAACTGCTCGTGCTGCAAATCGCGCTGGCAATCACGCGGTATAATTTCCGTGAAGGCGAAGAGGCAACGCCCCTGCCGGCCAGTTCGCGAATCGACGCACGGATTCGACGACTCTTTCCGTTTCGACTGACCGACGATCAGCAACAGGCGATCGCGGAAATCTCGGGCGACATGGATTCGTCGCGAGCGATGAATCGACTCCTGCAGGGCGACGTCGGCACGGGCAAAACCGTCGTCGCCGTCTACGCCATGTTGCTTGCCGTCGCACACGGGTGTCAGGCGGCGATGATGGCACCGACGGAAATCCTCGCGCGTCAACATTATCGCACGCTGACAAATATGCTCGACGATTCGTCGGTGCGGATCGAGCTGCTGCTTGGCGGAATGCAAGCGAAACGTCGCGAGTTGCTCCTTACCGAGCTGAAATCGGGCGATATCGACATCGCGGTCGGCACGCAGGCGATGCTTCAAGAGGATGTCGATTTCAAAGATCTCGGGGTTGCGGTGATCGACGAACAACACAAGTTCGGCGTCCGGCAGCGAGCGATGCTTCGCGGTAGTGGACGTCGACCTCACTATCTGGTAATGACGGCCACGCCGATCCCGCGAACCGTTACGATGACGTTTTTCGGCGACCTGGACGTCTCGACGATTCGCCAAAGTCCACCCGGTCGACCTGTTGTCAACACGTATCTTGTTCCGCCCGAGAAGCGAGCGTCCTGGTGGAGTTTCTTCAGCGAGAAGCTTCGAGAGGGACGGCAAGGGTACGTCGTCGCGCCGCTGGTCGATACGTCGGAAACGGTCGATGCACGAAGCGCGGAACAGCTTTACGAAGATCTCTCGCGAGGCGAGCTTGCCGATTTCCGCGTCGGCCTGCTGCACGGTCGCATGACGACGGACGAGAAAGATACGATCATGCAGCAGTTCCGCGACCGTCAGCTAGACGTGCTGGTCGGCACGACCGTGCTTGAGGTTGGCGTCGATATCGAAAACGCGACGCTGATGGCGATCGAGAGCGGCCAGCGATTCGGACTGTCGCAGCTTCATCAGCTTCGCGGTCGCATCTCGCGGGGGAAGTATCCCGGATTTTGTGGCATCTTCGCCAATGTATCGAACGAGCAGGCCGAGCAGCGAATGGCAGCGATCGTCTCGACGACCGACGGATTCCAGTTGGCGGAAATCGATTTCGAACTTCGCGGGCCGGGCGATCTGCTCGGAACGGCACAGCACGGTCTGCCTCCGCTTCGAATCGCCGATCTGGTTCGCGACGCGAAGATCGTTGAACAAGCACGCCGCGATGCGGCCGAGATCGTCGATGGCGACCCGAAACTCGAGAAACCGGAGCATCAGCGATTGCGAAGTTTGACGGCCGCCCAATACGGCGATGTGCTCGATTTGGGTGACGTCGGATAGCATTTACTAATCGAAGGTGTGTCGCCATATGCCAATCCGGAGATTGGCGATCGGCATCGGTAAAGACTCAATCCTCACAATTCACTGACGCTTGCTGGCAGTTCCTCATCATTCGTTGAGTGTTCCAACTCTATCGGCAATTGCAACATTTCCTCGCACCGGCCGAGAACATCGGCGGGAAGAATGCCTCGCATGCAGGGATGATCCGCATGGGGACAAACGGTGGCGCGGCATGATCGACATGGCACGTCGACAGCGAGTGTTGTCACGTGTTCGCCCGCGGGGCGCCACTGCTCGACGACATTCGTGCCGCTAAAGAGAACAAGCGTCGGTGTCGTGACCGCAGCGGCAAGATGCGCGGGACCCGAATCGGCACCGATCATCAAATCGCATCGGGCAATCAACGCGGCCGAACGGGCAAGCGTCAAGCGACCGGTCCGATCAACGATACGACCTGATGGTATTTCACCGGCGTCGGCCAATTGACGGGTAGCATCGAGCAAATATTCGGCATGAGAGCGATCATCGCGACCGCCGACAAACACAACCGTCGCACGGTCATATCGTCGCAGCAAGCGAACGATCAGATCGAGCCAATACTCGCGTGGCCAACGTTTCGCCTCGGTACCGGCGCCGGGATGAATCGCAATCCGCGGGCCGGGCGGCAAATCTTCCCTCACTCGGTCGGTCCCATGGCAACACCCCGTCTCGCTGTCAATCTGACGATCGAGAAGCTGCCCAACTTGCGAGTCGACCGGCAAGTGCGACCTGAGATCTTCCGACGCGACATCGATTCCCAGACACGCCAGCAGCGCCGCACGCGACTCGAGCTCAGGTCGACCGGGCACATACTGCGGACTGTCGGTCAGCAGAAACTCGCCGCCGCCAGCACTCCAACCGATGCGTCGCCGCGCACCGGTAAGTCGCATCAGCAATGCATGCGGAAGTTCGCCCCGAACATCGATCGCAACGTCGAACCGCTGCCTTCTTAGTCGGATCGCCCAATAAAACAAAGCGACCGGCCAGAGTCGACGTCTGCGCAATCCGCGAGAAAATCGATTCACGCGTGAAACATGAACGCGATCGACAAAAGGCGATAATTCGAAAACATCCCGCCCTGCCGGTCCGCAGAGCACTTCGATCTTCGCACTTGGCCAACGGCGACGAATCGGTTCGAGCATCGCACTGGTCAGCAGCGCGTCGCCCAAGTGATCGAGCTGAATCAGAAGGATCCGATCGGGCATCGAACGACGATCGTCCGCGTCTGAAGAACGACGGCGCCGAAAACGACCGAGAAATTGCGTGATAAATCGACCGACCGCATCGATCACGGTCATTATCACAATCCATCGACGACGGACGTACCGGTAGCGCGGCGTGGCATCTTCGCTGCTCGATGTCGTCGATAAGTGATCTTGCCGATCCATCATTTCAATGTTACTCACTGTTCCTATTTGTTCGCCAACACGCGTTCGCGAACGACCGCGGCCTCGATGGCCCCATGATAAGCGGCACGTGTAACGCGAGCTGTGTTTTCCCAACAAAACGTATCGCGAGCGATTGCGGCAAGCTCGCTACTCGGACCCGATTGGATCGCCTCGAAAACGGCACGACGAATTGCTGCGGGCCGATCCGGTTTCACATACCGGGCGAGCGGCCCGAAATACTCTTGCGCACATCCGCCGGTGGGCAACACAAGCGGCGTGCCAGTCATTGCCGCTTCGATCGCCGCCAAGCCGGGTGTCTCGAACCAACTAGCGAGCGTCAGACAGTCGGCGGCAGCGAGCGCAGATCCTAACATCGGATCGCCATGAGGAATTCGCGGCAGGAATCGCACGTTCGGGCCCGCCTCGGCTTCACACTGCTGAAAGTAATCCTCGTGCCCGACGACCGGATCGCCCAGCAGGACGAGTGAAACACAGGTATCGCTTAGCGCCCTTATCAATGTTCGCTGATTCTTTCGCGGCTCGATTCGCGCGGGGCACAAAACGATCGGCTGTGTCGGATCGAGTCGCAACTCTGCAACCAAACGGCGGAACGGACGCGGATTGGCAAACGCTAGTTGCCGGTCGGCCGCGTTGGGAACGACGTGAATCTTATCACGGGGAACCTGAAAATATCGAACAAGCTGCTCGGCCTCGGCTTGCGAGTTGGGCAACAATCGGTCGGCCAGATGATAGAGCCGCCGTCGCCACGAATCGATCCGCGGCAGTGCGCGCCGCAAAAGGAATCGCGCGGTTGCCGCGATCCGACGAATCGTTCCGCCGGTGCGCATCGGATCGTGCAGAGAAAACCAAGCAATCGTCGAAATGCAAATCGCCGCACCCTGCTCTCGCGCCGACTCGACCGCGGGTAGCAGATCGCGAAGCGACCCGAACAGATGCAGCACATCGCCACTTTCGAGCCGATCCTCCCAAGGTCGCCAGCGTCGCGCGTCGATACCGATCTCGCCCAACGCACGGCACGTTCGGTCCATTTGAATCTCGCCACCACCGGCCGCGCAAAACGCATCGAGCCGTCCCGCCATAAAGACGCGACGTATCGACATCGGTCTGCCGCTTACGTTTTGTTGCGCACCATTACTGCCTGGATCGAACTCGACTCCTAGCGGAAAATGGATCGGATCTTTCGGGGTTTCGTCGTTCATTATCGCTTTCTATCTTTTACGTATCGTCAGGCATTTACGCGGCCGACTTATCTCGTTTATCGTTATCGATCGCCGATTCCGCCGGTAAGCGAATCGATGGATCTCGCGCCGCCTCGGACGTTGTCGTCGAATCTGCCGACTTCATTCGACGAAGCGCTCGCTTGATGATATTGCGTAAGTTACTAGTAGGAATTTCTTGCCAAGGAGTCTCGTATTCCCAATCGAGCAAACGACGGATCCGACCGCGAACACCACCGGGTGCCGCGACGCGCACTGACGCTGGCTCGACGTTTGTTTCATCCGCAGATTCTACATGAGAGTCCGGTTCCCAGCCGAGTTCCGCCGGACAGATCCGAACCTCTTGACGCTGCATGGGAATTCGCGCAACCAACTTCTTCTTTCGAATTTCAATTCCAACCTGCGGCTTGCGCGGCAGTCCGGCCGCTCGCACGACCAGGTCGCCTCCCTCGCGCAATACCGTAATTTGAATCGCCTCGCGACTTTCCCACCACTGCGTTAACCGACTTTGCGTTGTCCGCCAAACCGCACCGAGGGATGCAACACGCGAAAAGATCGCACGGATCAATTCCGGATAAACGCCAAGCCGACCGGTCGGATGTCCGTAGAGCATGATCGGCCGACCCGTGGCATAGAACCGGTCGATCGTTCGCTCGAAGTAGGCGACAACGCTTGCAATATCCGCCTGCGGTTCGCTGTCGAGAAACAACCCGAGACAGACCGGATGGATCGGTATTTGAAGCGTCTGTCTACCGACGGGTGTTAGCGGCAAGTCGTCGTAGACGAGCGAAAACTCGCCGCTATGCCCGACCCCGATCTGATCCATCGCTTCGGCAATCGCTGGATTGTAGACGCCGCCAGGAGCGACAAATCCCTGCGGATCGATACCCGCGCGACGGAGCGTTTCTATCCCTCGTTCGATATTTCGAAGATTCTCTTCGGTCGTCCGATATGTGTGATGATGGTAACCGTGCGAGCCGACGTCCCACTCGCGAAGCCGCCGAAGCGGTCGACGCTGCTCGTTAAACGCAGCACCGGAAATGAAATGCGACGTGCAGCTTTGCCCGTCGAGCCGTTCGAGCATCGTCATCATCGCAGCGAAATCTTCCGCAGCATATCGATCGTGATCGACGCGAAAGTTGAACATACTGCGATAAGGGAACGGATACGGCGAAACGGTTAGCCAGACTCCTCCCGCCTGCTCGATCGCTTTACGAAGCGCGACCATCATTCGCCTGCGGTGTGAGGCATGATCGCAGCGAGAGACACGCTCGGTAACACTCGTACCGTCGCCAATCGGAAAACTTCGCCACGCTGCGCGACGATCTCGAGCTGCGGCCGACGAATCGATCGAGCGTTCTCGTGGATCGAGTGAACGAGATATTCGCTGCCACGACTCGTCATTGTTTTGCGTATTATCCGCACCGAGTCGAGCCACATCGATCGCCGTTTGGCGGGGTAGAAGTTTCAGCTTCGACTCATTTGTGCGGCGAGAATCGAACAAGACAAATCGCCCGGCGTTGGCGTTGCGATCCGTACGGCGTGTGAACGAAATCCCTACTTGGCGCAACACGGTGATCCATGCGTCAGAAACGTTGTCGACCAACAGCGGTAATAGCGGCAGTTTACTCATTGGCGATCACCTCCACAGGCGGGCTGCAGCACGACGGGAATCGGTCGATCGCCCAAGCTTTCATCGCTTAAGCTAGAAGGTGATACGGTTTCTGTCTGTCGGTCAGTCGACGCAATTGCAGCGTCACGCGACTTTTGCAAAGCCCACAATCGTCGATGCTCTCGGGCGAGAATCCACTCGTAAAGTCCGCTTAGAGCACTAAATGCCCAGCCGGCCGGCCCGTCGAAGAATCCCATCTTGTAGACGAGACGTCGGAAGATTTCACGCGGTGGCGCGATCCACAAATCGCGCAGTCGAGGTGCCCGACCTGCCGCGACGCGTCGCTCTGCTTCGAGCTTTGTATAGCGATGCATCTTCGTTAGGAACGTCTCGAGGTTCTGCTGCGTGTCGTGCGTCAACCAACCGTCGAGCCTCCCGATTCGGCCGCGTACTTCAAGGATTTCATGTACCGAACCGGCCCAACATGCGGCGTCTCGGCGAAAAAGACGGATCGGTCGATCGTCCTGCGTGCCTGTAAAACGCACGGGGCGACCGAAGATTCGGCTGCGAATTGGTACTCGTAGCGCGGCAAAACGGTCGTCAATGATGGTTCGGGATATTTGCTCGATCAGACGCGGTGTGGGACGCTCATCGGCGTCGATCGATAGGATCCATCGGCCGCTGCATCGATCAATCGCCGCGTTGCGCTGAAGTGCGAACGTGTCGAACGGTCGAACGAAAACTTTCGCACCTCGCGATCGAGCGATCTCCACCGTGCGGTCATTACTGCCGCCGTCGATCACCACGACTTCGTCGACCCAATCGATCAGCGAATCGACCAGCCCGCCGACATGCGGCTCCTCGTTGAGCACGATAACGGCGGCCGATAGCAGAAGCTGCGAGTCGCATTTTTTTGCTTTCATCTTCGTCATCGTACCGTCCCCCATCGCCTATAGACCAGCAGATGACGGACAATCCAACGCATATTGTAATAAGCGGCAGCGAAGCAAAGGGCGACGTCCGCCCGGCCGATCGCTGTTAGCACGACCAAAAGATGAACGCGGACATCGGCATTGGCGGGGAGATGGTAGATCGCGTGGATCAGACCGACCAGTCGTGACCGACGCTTGCGATGTTCGACCGACTCTTCACTCTCGGTCGACTCCTTCGATGAATTTCGAGCGATCGAATCCTCCATCGCCAAGCCGTACATAAACAGATGTTTGCCGCCGCAAAACGCGACCAGCACGGGGTAGGCCCAAGATGCAGCACTCGAATCACTGCGAACCAACATGACGGCAATAGCGACGTGAAGCGCGAGGTCAACCAGCTCGTCGACATTCGCGTCGAGCCAAGCACCGTATCGCCCGTCCGTTGACTGCCGACGCGCGAGTAAACCATCCGTCCGATCGAAGAACCAAGCCGCCAGAATCAGACCGGCCGCGGGCAACATCGCCTGATAGAAAACTAGCAACCCGACCGCACCGGCCGCGGCCGCCAAGCCGCATAATGTTAAATGCACGGGGCGAACCGCCGTAGGGGCAAGCAACGCCGCCATGCGATCGGCCGCCGGACGAAGATACCAGCGAGAAATCGGATATCGCCGCGCGCGAACCTGCTCGCGTCGACGATGCGCATCGTCGGCAGCTTCGATCGGTCGGTCGGTCGCAGCATCCATGCTCGCCATTTATTTTTCCTATTGTTCGACGGTCGACATCCTTCGTGGATGAAATCGTCGAAAGAAATCCAACTCGCGGCCGGTATCACGTGGCGAGACGTGGCGCTCCGCGCCACGCCATATCGTTATCGCTTCGCACAGAGCGCGGAACATTGCGAATCGTCGCTCGCGCGGCAAACGAGGTGCTCGGATCAGGTCGGCCGCCAACCGAACCGACAATCCGCATAGCTGTCGCACGCGGTGACGAAGCGCTCGTAGATTCTTCCATTGAAACAAAAGCGTGTTCCGTAGTGCCAACCGGTCGCAACCTACTTCGCCGAACGCGAGACCGAACGTCGCCATTCCCAAATGTTCCATCCGACTGTCGGGCACATAACGGATATGCCAGCCCGCGCGAAACGCGCGAAACGACAGGTCGAGATCCTCGATTCGGCCGGGCAGATAAATCGGATCGAATCCGCCGAGCTCTACAAACTTCTCCCGATCAACCGCCATTGCCGCGCCAACCGACGCGGTCCAGTCTTCAAGCTCTCGGCCCGCTTCGTTACCTGGAAATCGTGCGGTCGCTCTGACCAATCCGTACGACCAATCGACGGCCGTGCGAAATCCCTCGTACGTTTCGCCGTCGAACTGATGACAAAGCGGGGCGGTCATAAAGCAATCCGACTCACCAAAATCGAACGGCTCGACTAGCGGATCGATGCAGCCGGCGCAAAACCTTATGTCGTTATTGAGCAAAATCGCAACCGGGGCCGTCGCTTCCGCCATCACCGTATTGAACGAACAGAGACCGCGGTTCGAAAGTCGACAAAGCTCGATCTGCGGATAATTCTCCGCAAGCCATTCCGGTCCGTCGTCAGTCGATTCGTTATCGATGACCACGACACGACAATCGTGCCGCGAAGCGTTGGCCTCACGAAGGATCGAAGGCAAACACTCGGGCAATAGCTGCCGACCGTTATAATTAAGGACAAAAATGACGACTTTCATGCCGCAAATTGTACGCCGAATCGGCAAAACGAGTCAATACGAATCGTTTACAGGGACACTGTAAAGACAGGAAGCCTTGGCAAGCAAGGCAGGAGCTATTCAGCCTTAAACGTTATCGTGAGCCACATGAAAACCGGCGAAACAGGCTTTCCTATTCTGCGCATCCTATCTACTCGACGATTTAGTCAGAAAGTCATTGATTAATTCACTTCCTCATGCTTCAACTTGACTTCACATCAGACGTGCCATAACTTAATAGAAGTCTGTGTACGGTCGCCGATCAATCCTACCGAAATCCAGGTCTCACCATGAAATCATCCAGTTTTTGCTTGATCGCAATTACGTTTCTCAATGCAATCTCCCTTTCTTCGCCCAATGCAAAATCGGATAGTGACGGCGATTCGCTGATAACGCCGGCGGAATATCTAGCTTCGATTCCCAAGCCGGTCTTTCGTACCGACCACCGTCTACCGCCGTTGACGCGCTACGGTTGGACATTGCCAATCGACACTCGTATTGCACTGGCTCGCGACTGGGGATATGCGCTCGAGTTCGGCGGTTACGTCACCGAACGATCGGTCGCGAAACTCGATGATCCAGAAAGCACTGAGAGCCGCATCGTGAAATTGGCGGCATCCGATCCAAATACGTACAAACTCTCGGTGATATGTTCGCGGCGTCTGCCGACCGAAGAGGCTCCGGTCGAAACCTGGACGCGAGACGAGAACGGTCGTTTGCTTAACGGCAAGGCCGAGTCGCTCGATGGCACGCGATGGCATGAAGGGATGCGTGCGATCTACAGTCCGACCGCGCCGGACGAAGTATGGCGATTGGCCGGAACCTATCGCGCTGAACCGATCCGCGCCGTCCGCGCACGTTGCCCGATCGCGATCGTCTTAAACGGAGGCGAATACGGACTGGGTGTGCTCGGTTTTGCACAGAAAGTTTGGGGAAAAGATCCGCGCGTCTTAGCAGCCAAGGGCGAGACACCTTGGTACGATTACATCTCCAATCGCAAAGCTCGTGCCGAAACACTAATCGCCGATGAAGTCAAACGTGTCGTTCCAAACCGGCAGCTCTATATCTACTACACGACCGGCGGTGGCACGCATCGGAATCGGCACTCGGGCTGGGCGAACTGGATGTACGATTACAAATCAATGAAACCGGTTTCCGATCTGGCGAGCAGCGAGCATTACTACATGCACTTCAACTCCGGCTG
>Ga0180430_10004776_pt1 | contig 11377 bp, 5 predicted proteins | sample SS_ome_9_FD_132999 | JGI IMG/M metagenome (GOLD analysis project Ga0180430, IMG submission 132999) | Hypersaline lake sediment archaeal communities from the Salton Sea, California, USA - SS_1_S_2 metaG | ecosystem: Environmental > Aquatic > Non-marine Saline and Alkaline > Hypersaline > Sediment... | reverse complement strand
TATATTACGGAGGATTTTCTCTGGCAGTGCAAAGTTTGCACTATGCCAGTCAGAATACCTACAACCTCACTGCCCAGCCCTGGAACGGGTACTGTTCCATGGAGGAGTTTTACAACTCCTACGAAGAGGACGACCTTCGAAGAGGCGATGCAGGTACCCTGGAGGGTCCTGCCATCAAGCGTGGGAACTTTGCTGCCGGCTACCAGTACAATGTAGATGGTACGCCTACCATTGATGATGGTGCTGATGCCAATGATCCGGACGGAACACATCTGAACTTTGGTAGCATTGGTTCCGGCGAGCCCTTTATTAATGAGCTGGGCCCACAGGCCTATCGCCAGGCTGGTTTACGGGTTACAAAATGGGAAATTGAATTGGGTGCAGATCCTGGAAATATGAACAACGACTATGCTGTTTTCCGTTTGGCTGATATTCTTATGATGAAGGCAGAAGCACTCTGGCGTCAGAGTAACAATGCCACGGATGCTGCCGCTCTGCTGCTGGTGAACGATGTCAGGGCACGTGCTGGTGTTGATGATTTGACTACACTTGACGGACCGGTTAGTTTTGATATGGCCGGACCTGTTATCCCAGGTGGTGAATTATTCAACGAGATCGGACGTGAAATGTTTGCGGAGAACTCCAAGCGACAGGCACTGGTGCGCTGGGGACTGTATGACGATGTGGCTCTATGGGCCCTTCCCTACAATAATCCCGGCGATATACTTGTGAGTGGGGAGCATACAACGCTCTTCCCCATCCACAGGGACAAGATCGATGCCAACCCTAATCTGACACAGAATCCGGGGTATAATTAGAAGTAGAAAATTGAATATATAGTTTAAGACTGCGGACATTTAAAAGTGTCCGCAGTTTTTTTTAATCTATTATTTCAGAAACAGTCTCCATCCCTACCAGGGGGAAAAGGCACTTTCTAAAGGAGTATGACCAGCACATGCTGTGGACACTGGCTTGCATTTCATGGGAGCCTTGCTGAACCTGATCGCAGATATATTTGATTACGAACTGGAAGTGATATAAAAAATACCTGATACTATGAAAAGGAAGATCTTGATTCTGCCCTTGCTGGCCATGAGCCTGCTATTATTTGCTCAGCCTTTGCCAGGCGATGTATTTAAGGAATATGCCTGGTTCAATGTGCCGGGCGACTGTAACGGGGCACTGCGTGTGGGTGGTCGACTGGATTACCAGCTTACAGAAAAAGCAGAACCCTATCTCGGAGATGGCTTGATCGTTCCTCAATTTGACCTGGATCTTAGCTCGGCTATCAGGGCCGAGCTGGTCATTGAGAAAATGCTCTGTCACGGAGGTACGGAGGGCTTAAGAGTTAGCGTCAATGGCTCTGATCCCATCCGCCTACCTGAAGCGGAATATATACTGCAGCCCCAGTCGGCCTATGCCCATCATTACAATTCTGTAGTCCCACTGAAGCTTTCCTTACTGAAAGAAGGCACAGGGAACAGCTTTCTCTTTGAGGTGGACACAGCAGGACACTGGTGGCCCCAGAACCTGGTATATGGAATGATCCTCAGGGTTTATTACAAGTCTGAAGTTGTGGGGACCCGCGGGGTAATCACCCTGCCCAAAGAAGGGAATACCCTGGGCGAAAACAATCAAATCACTTTCAACCCAGCCACGGGGGAAAAGATAGATAAAATTGACCTGACAGGCTTCTATGAAGATGCTGACCTTGAGGGGGACGGACGCTATACGCAATGGCATTACGCTTATCACAAATGCCAGATTTATAATCATATTGGGACAATTACTCAGGCTCCCTATGATTTTCAGTGGAATACGGAATGGTTGCCCGATCAGGATGAAAAGATCCGGCTGGCCGCTTTCGTTCATCGCAGCGATGGCTATATCTACATGACAGATGCCGTGGAAAACCTGAGTCTTGAAAGGCCAGGCATTTCTGTGGAACTATGTAAACCCTACCGAAGACCCAAGGGATGGTTTACACGGAATGGTGTATTTGAAGAAAGACTTCAAATTAATGGCGATCTGGATAAAGTAGTAGAGGCCAAAATGGTTTTCCGTACCTGGAGTCCGGGCTATTTTAACGGGATCTATATCAACGATTTTATTGTTTTTGTGAAAGAAGGACCCAAATATGACTACTATGAACATCATGTGCCCATTGAATCCATGTACGCACTGAGAGCCGGGGAAAACAAAATAAAAACCGGCTTAACACCCCTTTATCCCGAAGGCATGGTTCATGGTGCAGAAATACAGTGGCCCGGCATCATGCTGCTGATTAAATATACGCGAACAAAGTGAGCATATTAACTTCTAATTCAAACATTCGTACAATGAAAACCATACTAACTTTTATATTTAGCATAGTTCTCACAGGAACGCTTCTTTCTCAAACCATTCCCGTTGATCAGTGGAGCTATATGGCCATTGATACCAGCAGGGAGATGATGAATCCTCCCGGGGGACCCGACTGGCTCCGCTCTTTCGGGATCGACGCCACAGATATCAACAAAGATGGATACAAGGACATCGTCTGCGGGAAATATTTCTACCTGAACCCGGGGGCGGATATGAGTGGAGAATGGGTGCGGACACCATTTGGTCTGGCTTACGATGGCTACCTCTTTGTTGATGTGGATGGGGATCAGATGGCCGACATCATCGCAGAAGACCTTCCTAATGTCATATGGTTGGAGGCCGATGATCTCAATGGAACATCGTGGAGTGCCAGAAAAATTGGTGAAGTCCCGCAAACCGGCCATAAGAACGGACAGGGTTCAGCTATTGCAGATATCCTGAAGGGGGATAAACCAGAAGTACTCCTGGCAGCGGAAGGGGGTATCTTTTGTGGAGTGATTCCTGAGAATCCTGCTAAAACTCCATGGGATTTTAAACTGATTGCAGAATCACATTCTGATGAAGACATAGGTATTGGGGATATAGACGGGGACGGGGACCTGGATCTGGCCTTTGGAGATTCCAGGGAAGCAGGTGAAGAGGCGGAGTTACTCTACTGGGCCGAAAATCCAGGCACCATTGATCAGCTATGGGAAAAGCACCTGGTCAGTGACGAGGTCAGGGTGGTGGACCGTGTGGAAATAGCCGATCTGAATGGCGACGGAAAGCCGGACATTGCAATTGCTGAAGAGCGTTACCCTGGTCTGGAGCCCAATTCCAATATGCGGGTATTCCTGGCAGGCAACAAGCCTGAAACAGATCCCTGGGAACACAAAATTATTGTTACACAATGGTCCATGAACAACCTGGATGCAGTGGATATGGATCACGATGGGGATGTGGACCTGGTGACAAATGAGCACAAGGGTACTGAGCATAAAACCGAGGTATATCTGAATGACGGAAAGGCCAATTTCACCCCGCAACTGGTGGGTACCGGCCATGAAATGCATCTGGGAGCTCTTTGCTTTGATCTGGACAGCGATGGAGATCATGAGATTATTGGTGTGGGCTGGGATCACTACCAGACCCTGCACCTTTACCGGAATGATGCTTTAAAACGGGAGTTCACATGGAAACATCTTTCTTCGGTCAATGGCGATATCGAAGTACCCAACGGAGGCAATCAGCAAACAGCAGCTGCAGTATTTGATATGGATAATGACGGTTTAAATGAGTTTTTCATTACCGAACGAACCAAAGCCCCTTCGGTGGTAGCTTATAAATACAACGGGAAAGGCTGGGACCGTAACATTATAGACAACACAGCCCAACGCATTGAAGCAGGATCCGCCTCATATGACATTGACGGGGATGGTGATGTGGATATTGTTTTCGCGGGAGAAGGACAGTCCAAGCAGGTATGGTGGTGGGAAAACCCTTATCCAAAACATACACCCGCGAAGCCCTGGAAGAGGCATTTGATTAAAGACTCCGGTCCCAATAAACATCATGATCAGCTCTTTGGGGACTTTGATGGAGATGGGGTGATGGAGCTCATCTTCTGGAACCAGACAGCAGGCAAGCTTATTCTTGCGGAAATTCCTGAAAAACCAGCCAGGCACAAAGGAGAATGGCCCATGACAGCGATATACTCCTACTACATGGATAGTGAGATGGAACAGACAGGGCAGGCCGGTTATCCCAACTGGAAAAGTACCAACGAGCAGGAAGGTCTGTTTGCAGTCGATATGGACGGAGATGGCATCGAAGACATAGTAGGAGGCGGACGCTGGTTCAAATATAATGGCAGGAATGGCTATGAAGAGCATATCATTGATGCCAGCTACACCTTTACCAGATCCCTGGCGGGCCAGTTTATTGAAGGCGGCCGTCCCGAAGTAATCCTGCTGGCAGGAGATGGTCACGCCCCCATGTACCTGTATGAGTATTCCGAAATGGGTACCTGGATGAAAACCATGTTAATTCAGCAGGTCGATGATGGACATACCATTGATGTGCTGGACTTTAATGGCGATAGCCACCTGGATATTTTCAGTGGTGAAATGGGCCTGAATGGCGGAAATCCCAATGGTAAAATAAGGATCATGCTGGGAGATGGCCAGGGTAATTTTGTTCACCACATAGTGGCAACCGGCATCGGAACCCACGAAAGCAAAATTACGGACCTGGACGGGGACGGAGATTACGACATCATGTCCAAACCCTATAACTGGAAAGCTCCCAGACTTGATATATTTATCAATGAAACAAACCAGAAATAAAAAATACAAAAGCCTCAACAAATGAGTAAACCAGCAAACAAACCTGAAAGACTTCATTCCCTGGATATCCTCCGGGGATTTGATATGTTCTGGATTACCGGAGGATCCTGGGTGGTGGCTACCCTGGCAACAGCCACCGGATGGACATGGCTGGATACGGTCGGGAAGCAGATGCATCATGCAGATTGGGCCGGTTTTCATTTCTATGACCTGATCTTCCCTCTGTTTATTTTCATCATGGGAGTGGCTATTCCCTATGCCCTGATTCCCAAACTGGAGGCGGGAGCTCCCAGGATGGGCCTCTATAAGAAAGTGGTGAAGCGCTTTGTAATACTGGTCTTGCTGGGCATTATTTATAATCAGGCACACTGGCCTGACTGGACCAATCCTCGAATAGCCAGTGTACTGGGACAAATAGGTTTTGCCTATCTCTTTGCCTCCATAATATTTATCAATTCACGAGGAATCAAGGGAGTCATTCTCTGGTTTTCAGGCATACTGGTGGTATACGGACTGATGCAAAACTTCATCCCGGTTCCCGGTCACGGAGCAGGAGTTCTTACCCAGGAAGGCTCCCTGAATGCTTTTCTGGATCAGTATATTACACCCGGCCGCTTATTGGGAGGGAATTACGAACCCGAAGGTACCTTTAATAATATTTCGGCCATTAGCATTGCCTTAATGGGAGTCATGGCGGGTTTAATTCTTCGCGGCGAAAAGGTCAAAACACAATATGGGAAAGTGCTTACCCTTGCACTTACCGGTATGGGATTCATTACAATAGCACTGCTCCTGAATGGCGTGTATCCCATTATCAAAAATGCCTGGACCAGCACCTTTGACCTGCTTACAGGAGGTATCAGTCTGATTTTGCTCTCCCTCTTTTACCTGATAGTGGACGTCTGGAAATACCGGAAATGGGGCTTCTACTTCAAAGTCATAGGTATGAATTCCATCACAGTCTACCTCGGAGTATCCTTTATCAGCTTTGGAACCATATCCGGGAAACTTCTGGGTGGCCTGAGCATGCAAATGGGCGACTGGGGTGATGTACTAATATCCGTGGGTCAGCTGGCTCTGATCTGGTACGGTCTCTACCTCCTGTACAAGAATAAGATATTCCTGCGAATCTGATTTAACAATTATCGTTAAGGGCATCACAGGTGGAACCCTTTATTCTGATGAATTCGCTCCGGGACCAATCTGTTTTCAGAGCGATCATGGCCGGATGGGACGGTTTCTTTTTTGTACATTGCGCGCATGTTTCGAGGGAACACAAATACGATTCGGGCAGGGATTCTTTTTTCTATTTTCTTTTTCCTGCTGGCTTGCAATCCCGAAGCTCCCGATTCAGGCTTCGATGCCAGATTCTCACTACTCGATCTGAATCAGACGGGCATTCGCTTTAGCAATGATGTGGAGTACAGCGAAGAATTCAATACGTACACCTACCGCAATTTCTATAATGGCGCGGGAGTCGGACTGGGTGATTTTAATCTGGATGGGCTTACCGACATCTACTTCTGTGGGAACATCGTAGATAACAAGCTTTATATCAACCGTGGCAATTTCGAATTTGAGGATGTGACCGACAAAGCGGGGGTGGCCTGTCGGGGGGTCTGGTCAACCGGCGTAAGTATCGCTGATGTAAATGGCGATGGCTGGCCCGATATTTATGTGTGCAAATCGGGCATCCCGGATACCCCTAACCGGAATAACGAACTGTTCATCAACAATGGAGATCTGACCTTTACTGAACAGGCAGAAGCCTATGGCATCAATGATCTGGGACTATCCACCCATGCTTCATTTTTTGATTATGACCGGGATGGGGACCTGGATTGCTACCTGCTCAACAATTCCTTCGAATCTGTTACTGAATTTGACCTGGTAGAAGGAGCGCGGCAGCAGAGGGATACTCTGGGTGCCAATAAGCTCTACCGGAATGACGGGGATATCTTCACAGATGTAAGTGCCGAAGCAGGTATCTATGGCAGCAAGATCGGTTTTGGACTCGGGGTCAGTGTTTCTGACCTGAACCGCGACGGTTGGATGGATATATACATCTCCAACGACTTTTTTGAACGTGATTACCTGTACATCAACATGCAGGATGGAAGCTTTTCAGAGTTGCTGGATCAGCAGCTTGAAGAGACCAGTCTTGGAGCCATGGGAGCCGATATTGCAGATATTAATAACGATGGCTGGCCAGATATTTTTGTGACCGAGATGACTGCCGAGGACGATAGACGACTGAAAACCAAGGTCCTGTTTGAATCATGGGAGAGCTACAAAAACAAAGTGGATAAGGGCTACCACCAGCAGTTTGCCCGCAACGTATTGCAGCTCAATCAGAGAAACGGCTCCTTCAGTGAGATTGGCCGCTTCAGCGGAGTCGATGCCACCGACTGGAGCTGGGGTGCCCTTATCATGGACCTGGATAATGACGGGTGGCGGGATCTATTTGTAGCAAACGGAATTTTCAAAGATCTTCTGGACAGAGACTACCTTAATTTCTACTCTAATCCGGCCCTGATGCGTTCCGTAATAAAGAACGAAGAACAAGCTATTCTAAGCCTTATCGATCGCATCCCCTCTGAGCGAATTCCCAACTATGCCTTCCACAACAACGGCGACCTCACGTTTAGCAATCGTTCCGATGAATGGGGCCTGGACTTACCTTCCCACTCCAATGGTGCCGCTTATGGGGACCTGGATAATGACGGGGACCTCGACCTGGTAGTAAACAATGTGAATATGCCTCCTTTCCTTTACCGCAACAACACCAGGCAGAACGAAGCATCAAACTTCCTATCCATCGCCTTCCAGGGTAAGGCCGGAAACAGTGCTGCAATTGGAGCTTCTGCCACCCTCTACTTTCAGGGTAGAGTCAGCTACAAAGAGCTGATTCCTGCCAGGGGTTTTAAGTCCTCCGTGGAAAGCCGGCTACACTTTGGCCTCGGCGATGTCAGTCTGATTGACTCGATACGGGTAAGCTGGCCAGACGGAAGCTGTTCTTCATTCTATAATATACGGGCCAACCAGTTCCTAAGTCTGAGCCAGGAAGACTCCTTCCCCTGCGCTTCCGGGGAGATTGCAGATGTGAAACCTGTTTTAAGAAAGACTGATCCTCCGGCCGGACTGAATTATTTCCATGTGGAAAATGAGTTCAATGATTTCGTCAGAGAAAGCCTGCTTTTTCAAATGCACTCGAATGAAGGCCCCCGAATGGCTGTTGGAGATGTGAATGGTGATGCATTGGATGATCTCTATATCTGTGGAGCAAAAGGCACTGCAGGAGCACTTTTCATACAGAATACAAAAGGATTTATAGCATCCAACAACACCCTGTTTGCTGCAGACAGCTCCTCTGAAGAGACCGATTGCGCCCTCTTTGATGCAGATGGGGATGGGGATCTGGATCTCTATGTGGCCTGTGGTGGTAATGAATTCTCAAGCAGTTCCTCCGCGCTGGCAGACAGACTATACCTGAATAATGGGAAAGGTAGTTTTATTAAATCAAAACAGATACTTCCAGGCGGGCGTTATGAAAGCAGCGCATGTGTGAGGCCTGCCGATTATGACGGGGATGGCGATCTGGATCTCTTTGTGGGAATCCGCCTCCGCCCCTCTCTCTATGGCATTCCGGTGAATAGCTATCTGCTGGAAAATAACGGAAGGGGTGAATTCTCCAATGTGGCCCCGGAGATGGCCCCCGGCTTAAAAGATTTGGGAATGGTGACAGATATGGCCTGGGCAGATGTGGATGGGGACCAGGATCCTGACATGGTAATCGTGGGCGACTGGATGCCGGTGAAGCTTTTTATGAACGAAGAGGGCCACTTTACGGACCGCTCCGCATCTTACGGGCTTTCCGGAACAGATGGATGGTGGAAGCGTATTGCAGCAGGTGACCTGGATGGGGATGGGGACATGGATCTGGTGCTGGGAAATCATGGTCTGAACTCCCGCTTTCGAGCCTCCCCGGAAAAACCGCTTTCCATGCATGTGAACGATTTTGATATGAATGGAAGTGTGGAGCATATTATCAGCGCTTTTAACGGCGACACATCTTACCCGCTGGTCATGAAGGATGACCTGGTGAAACAAATTCCTGCCCTTGGCCGCAAATATGATAGCTTTCAATCCTTTAGTGGACAAAGCATAGATGATATTTTTTCTGAAGAAATCCTGCAGCGTTCGATCATCCTGCATGTCAATTTACTTGAGAGTGGATTTCTGATCAATGAAGGCCGCGGACACTTTCAATTTAAGCCACTTCCAGCCAGGAGTCAGCTCTTTCCGGTGTATGCCATTTCCACAGGTGATTTCAACCAGGATGGTATTTGTGATATACTGCTGGGTGGCAATCTGATCCGGGCCAAACCGGAATCAGGGATCTATAGTGCCGGACATGGACTCTTTCTGCAAGGCGAAGGAAATGGAAACTGGAGAACCTTACCTGCAGATAGCTCCGGTTTCTTTACCCCGGGGGAGATCCGCGATATCAAAAGCATAAAAATCAATGGAAAGCGTATGATTACTATTGCAAGAAACAATCAGAATTTACACTTTTACACTTTTTGAAATTAAAGACGGATGAATAGAATGAAATGGATGTTGCTGGCAGTCGTGGCTGCACTAATTATAGGAGGATGCACACCAGGGAAGAAATATGAGCGCAGGTTAGAAAAGGAACTGGCCAGCGGGGTCAGGTATGATTCTCTGTTTATGGGGATCTCCTTCGGAATGACAGAAGATGAGTTCTTTGATCATTGCTGGAAGCTAAATAAGGAAAATAAGGTTAAGCAGGGAACAAGCAATATGAGCGTGGAATATGCCATGAAAGATGAGCTAGAACACCCGGCAACCATGAATTTCTACCCTGTTTTTGAAGATGGGAAAATCGCAGAGATGCCCGTTCGCTTTATTTACAATGGCTGGGCTCCGTGGAACAAGGAGCTTTCGGCCAGCAATCTGGCACTGGATGTAAAACACTGGTATGAGCAGATCTATGGCAAAGGCTTCATTACCGTTGCTCATCCAATGAAGGGAGAGGCTTATACCAGGATTGACGGAAACAGGAGGATTACCATTTACAATGAGAACGACCTCCATGTCTGGGCCATATTTACCGACATGAGCTCTGCTGTTGAAAAAGACAGCCTGGAGAGCCCGAACCAGAATTGATTCCCGGATGAGAAGCAAAACCCTCAAAATAAACCCTGCTGTGCTTCTGCCCACATTGCTGATAATACTTTCGTGCAGTCGGAATGCCGGTATTGACTCGGGAGATGAACTTTTCACCCTGATGCCTGCATCCCATACGGGTGCTGAATTTGTAAACCACCTGGACTATGATGAACAATTAAAAAAGAAGTTCAATATATACACCTACCGGAATTTTTACAATGGTGGAGGAGTAGCCCTGGGCGATGTGAATAATGACGGTCTCATGGATATCTTCCTGACCTCCAATATGGGCCCCAATGTACTCTACCTGAATAAGGGAGATTTCAAATTTGAAGATATCTCTGAACTAGCTATGATTGGGGGTTCGGGAGAATGGTCAACAGGTGCCAGCCTGGCCGATGTAAACGGCGACGGGTGGACCGATATTTATGTGTGTAATTCAGGAAATGTGGATGGTGATGAAAGGCACAACGAGCTTTATATAAACAACGGAGACCTTACTTTTACGGAAAGCGCCGCGGAGTATGGAATAAATGATCCCGGCTACTCCACCCATGGTGCCTTCTTTGATTATGATCGTGACGGGGACCTCGATCTCTACCTGCTTAACAATTCCTTTAAAGCTATAGGTAGTTTCAACCTCTCTGATAACCAGCGCCTGCTCAGAGATTCCATTGCGGGTGATAAGCTTTTCCGTAACGATAACAATCAGTTTACAGATGTAAGTGAGGAAGCCGGCATCTACGCCAGCATCATCGGATTTGGACTGGGTGTGACCATTGGCGATATTGATCAGGATGGTTGGATGGATATCTATATATCCAATGATTTTTTCGAGCGGGATTACATTTACATGAACAATGGTGACGGAACTTTTCGTGAGACACTGACTGATATGATGCGTTGTATCTCAGCGGCATCCATGGGGGCCGACATGGCCGATATCAATAACGATCACTTTCCGGAAATCTTTGTAACCGACATGATCCCGGAACACGATGCCCGCCTGAAGACCAAAACTACCTTCGATAGCTGGGACAGTTACAAGTCCAACTACGATAATGGCTACCATCACCAGTTTACGCGCAACATGCTTCAGCTCAATAATTTGGACGGCACCTTCAGCGAAATTGGACGGCTTGCCGGGGTATACGCTACCGACTGGTCCTGGGGTGCACTCATCCTGGACATGGACAACGATGGCCTGAAAGATATTTTTGTTGCCAATGGGATCTACCAGGATCTGACCGACCAGGACTATATACAATACTTCTCCAACCGCGATGTTGCCATGTCAATTATTTCGGGAAACAATGTGGACTACAAGACCCTGATCGATGCCATACCCTCAGTCAAACTACCCTCTTACGCCTTTAAAAACATGGGCGGATACCACTTTGAAAACAAAGCCCTGCCATGGGGACTGGCCGAGCCCAGCCACTCGAATGGTTCAGCTTATGGCGATCTGGACAATGACGGGGATCTTGACCTGGTGG
>Ga0180430_10004775_pt1 | contig 11377 bp, 8 predicted proteins | sample SS_ome_9_FD_132999 | JGI IMG/M metagenome (GOLD analysis project Ga0180430, IMG submission 132999) | Hypersaline lake sediment archaeal communities from the Salton Sea, California, USA - SS_1_S_2 metaG | ecosystem: Environmental > Aquatic > Non-marine Saline and Alkaline > Hypersaline > Sediment... | reverse complement strand
CCCGGCGAGCCAGCCTATCGGCGTGTTGTTTGGCCTGCCGACCACTGCGCTGCTGGCGAGGGTATAGCAGACCCCGCCGCCAGGTTTCCGCGCTGAACTGGAGCAGTGGAATTTGCCGCCGGTCTGCCTCTTTTTGCCAAATTTCAGCCAGTATTCCACCCCCTTCCAGCACCAACCAGGCCAGATTTGAGGTATCCCTGAGTATGGCCCCGGCTCCCCGGCGCAGGCGGCTGGTTGAACCAAAATTCGAAGAGCGATACCAGATTAATCGGCCATCCTCGCCGTACAGCGCCAGACCGGTTTTTATCCCTAAATCAACGGCCAATAGAGTCTTCATAAAAAATTATCAAAAAAGCCTGCCCCTTTTCCGGACAGGCTTTTTTAGGTATAGTCATTTTTGGCTACGGTTGGGTCTCACCCTCAGCTTCGGGTGTTTCCTGCGGCAGCAAAGATTGCGGGCCGGTCGGGTCAAAATCGCTGCCGATGATAACCCGAAAGTCCATATCGCTTTGTAGATTGGGACTGCGGCGGATATTATCTTCCGATACGTTAAAGAGCGCGGTTAACACTTGCAGCGTGTAGGTTTTGCTTTCGTCGTAAACCACAATGACGGTATTGGTATAGCTGGCTGTGTCTGCCGGGCCAAACTGCAAGATATTAAAACCTTGCTGTTTCAAAAGTTGGGCGGTTTGGGAGGCCAGCCCCGGAATGTTGGTTCCATTTTGGATGACCAGTTGGGCGTCTTCCTGATTTAGAAAGGCTTTTATTTCTTCCTGTCGTTGGACATTCTGCTCAATTTCCTGGGCGCGGGCCTGAGCCTGGGCGGTTTGGGCAGCAATCACTTCCAACTCTTCTGCCGAGGGTTGGTCTGTTGGCTTACTTTCGGCAAACATTGAGTCAATCAGGGTGCGCATTTTATCCCGCAGGGGAATTAACACCTGGGCGCCGGTATCCGGCACCACATAGTTGTAGGTATAGTTCAGATCCAGGATCGCGTTTTGAATATCGTCCGGATTAATTTCATCCGCCAGTTGTGATAGTTCCAAAATATCTATCAGTTCCAGGTTGGTTTCAAAGGCGCCGGACATGGTATTCCACAGTTCCGGGATTTTGGGGATCATATTCAATTGCAGCGCTTTGTCCCGAATGGCCATCAACACAGCCTGCTGACGTCTGGCGCGGGAAAAGTCTGAGCCGGCGGTGGCTCGGGTGCGGGCGTAACGCAGAGCATTGTAGCCGTCCAGGGTCTGTTGACCAGCTTCAATGTAAAATGGGTCGTAGCCGTAGTTATTATCGGGAAATTTAGGGTCGTCGATGGTTTCCGGCACGTAAATATCTATGCCGCCCAGGGTATCAACAATTTGCCTGAAGCCGTCGAAATCAATTTGGGCGTAGAAGTGGATGGGAATGCCCAGGTTGTATTGCAGCGTTTTCATGGCCAGGGCCGGACCGCCCCCCGGATAACCATCCCGGTCGCCAATAAAGTAGGCCTTGTTGACCCGGTCTTCGCCATACCCCGGCACGGAAACCCACAAATCACGCGGTACAGACAGCATCCCGGCGGTTTTGGTGTTGGGGTCTACGGTGGCGATAATCATTGTGTCGGTGCGGGAGTATTTTTCGTCCGGACGTTTGTCTATGCCCAGCAACAAAATATTGACCCGCTCCTTTTGCTCGTAGTCGGGTAGCTTTACGCCGGTTACCCCAGTGGCGCCGCTTTCGCCGCCCCGCACTACCGGCAGAATCAAGGGTGTAGACGCGTCGCCGGTTAGCGGCAACGCCGACAGCGGCAGCGACAGGTCAACATAGGGCATGGTGGGTAGTTCGGCCCGGGCCACCGCGTTCTTTACGGTATAATAAAATAGATACCCCACATAAGCGCCGCCTACCAAAAACAGGGCCACCAAACTAACGGCCACAAATTGGAGCAGAAACGGGGGGATCTCTTTTGAACGTGATGTATCTGTTTGTGTTGTCATAGCCGTAATTATATCATAGGGCCAGTTACAGGCAAAATGCTTAGGCCAACTGGCTGATACCGCTGAAAATATCACCCGCAGATTGTATTAACCATAAGACAGGTTATAATATTATAAGTTACGCAGTTGTGCCTTAAACTGTATCCTGAGCAGTTCCGACCAAAGGGAGTGGGGCATGCACCCATAGGGCATAGTGATATATCAAAGGGTGTGAACTGCGTAAGCCCTAAATATCGAGTTGCTTTATTAATTGCCACACTATTAAGGAGGGCAGTAATGAAAAACAAACTGAATATTTTGCTGGTAATGTTACTGTTGGTTTTGGTCATTAGCGCGGTACCGGTCAACGCGCAGGGCGGTGATTTTGAGTTGACCGTATTGCACACGAATGATGTGCATGCCAGAGTTGACCAGTTTGATTCACGAGGCAACACCTGCGATGAAGATGAACTGGCCGCGGACGAATGTTTTGGCGGCGCAGCTCGCCGCAAAACGATGATTGACCAGGTTGAGGCCGAGGGAGGCAATGTGGTGTTGCTGGATGCCGGTGACCAGTTCCAGGGTACTCTGTTTTATAATCAGTACCGGGGCGGCGCGGCAGAAGAGATGATGAACCTGCTGGGCTACGATGCTATGGCCGTGGGCAACCACGAATTTGATGACGGACCCGGCACCCTGGGCAGCTTTGTGCGCGGAGTCAATTTCCCCGTGCTTAGCGCCAACATAGATGTGAGCGCGGAGCCGGAATTGGCCGGCGCCATTCAGCCTTACACTGTGCTGGATGTCGGTGGCGAAAAAGTTGGGGTGGTGGGGTACACCACCGAAGATACCGCCATTCTTTCCAGCCCCGGCCCCAACGTAAAATTCAACAACATTGAAACCAGTGTGCAGGCCGCGGTTGATGAATTGGCGGCTGAAGGCATCAACAAAATCATTGCGGTCAGTCACGGGGGCTTTGCCCGTGACCGGGAAGTAGCTTCGACGGTAAGCGGCCTCGACGTGATTGTTGCCGGCCACACCAATACCTATCTGTCTAATACAGATGAAGACGCTGAAGGTCCCTACCCGGTGGTGGTTTCTGCTCCGGATGGCAACCCCGTTTTGCTTGTGTCTGATTTTACCTGGGGTAAATACCTGGGCCGGCTGGACGTTACCTTTAACGCCGACGGTATTGTCTCTCAATATTCCGGCGACCCCATTCTGCTGGATAGCAGTGTGGCCCAGGATGAAGCTGTCCAGGCCCGGGTTGATGGCCTGGCCGTGCCGCTCAAAGAATTGATGAGCCGGGTGGTTGGCTCGGCCGCAGTTGACCTGGATGGTGAACGGGCCAATTGCCGGTTTGGTGAATGTGTGATGGGCAACCTTATTGCCGATGCCATGCTGTGGCAAACCAAATCCGAAGGGGTCCAGGTTGCGCTGCAAAATGGCGGCGGTATCCGGGCCAGTATTCCGGCTGGTGATGTCACGGTGGGTGATATTCTGACTGTGCTGCCTTTCGGTAACCTGATTTCAACCTTTGAGGTAACCGGCGCGGAACTGATGCAGGCCCTTGAAAACGGAGTCAGCCGGGCCGAAAATCCGGAAAATGAAGGCACCGGTCGCTTTCCGCAAGTAGCCGGTATGCAGTTTAGCTGGAATCCGGCCTTGCCGGCCGGCGCCCGAATTATCAGCGCCGACGTGCAAAATGCCGATGGGACATACAGCCCCCTCGACATGAATGCCACCTACAAGGTTGCCTCAAATGATTTTGTGCGCAATGGCGGCGATGATTACCAGATGTTTGTCGGCGCTCGCAATGCTTACGACTTTGGCGCAGCCCTGGATGAAGCTGTTCAGGCTTATATCGTAGCCAATTCTCCAGTGGCGCCCGCTCTGGAAGGCCGTATTTCTCTGGCCGAAGGCGAAGCGATGACCGGAGAGATGGTCGCCGAGGCTCCGGCGATGGCCGGCGAAGTTGTCTGCGCTGAAGAGTATGTGGTACAGGCCGATGATTGGCTCTCTAGCCTGGCCGACCGGTATTTAGGGGATGCCCAGCTTTATACCCTGATTGTCGAAGCCACCAATCAGATGCAGGCTCAGGATGATTCCTTTGCCCAGATTTCTGACCCGAACGTCATTAGTGTAGGGTGGAAACTCTGTATTCCCCAAAACTAAAAACTGAATAGCATGAACAGCTGAATAACGGCATAAAAATAGAGGCTGGAGATTTTTCTCCAGCCTCTATTTTTATGCCTGGGCTATTATTCCCGGCACTATCAGTCAGGTCTACTGTCTGTCTCCATAATACTTGTATCTTGATGGCGTAATGACGATCCATCTCTCCGTTCAAGACAGGCTGCGCATGCGGTCCTGTCGTTCCTGTTCACGCCGACAACTGATGCACAGGGTTGTTTCCGGAAAGATTTCCAGCCGCTCCGGGGCAATGGGGTTGCCGCATTTTTCACAAATACCGTAGCCAATCACCTGGGCGTTCTTAATGGCGTGGTCAATATTATCCAGTTTGCGCTGCACAGAATAAATCAAAGCCTGGGTTTTATCCCGTTCTATCAAATCAGAAGCCGCATCTTCTACGTCATCCTTTTCAAACTCTGCGCTAAGTTCTTTGCGCAATTTCTCCAGCTCTTTGGCAGTTTGTTCGCGCTGCTTTTTGAGCATATCTAACTGTTCTTGCGATATATTTTGAGACATAAATTGTTCGCTTTCCAGGCTCATAAAACCAATTATAAACATTACCAACTTGGAGCATCACTGCTCCGCTATTTCTTGCTGAGTCGATAGCGGTTGCTTCAGGGTTTCTTATTAAGTGATCGGGGTATCAAGACTGAATGGATGGGGCGAACCGCAACCGTCAGCTTGAGTCTCTAAAATTGGGCGGATTTATACCACAACATTAGGAATATGTCAATCATGGTGAATCAATTTGTGAGGAAATGCCAAAACAGTTGCGGCCGCCGATAAAAATACAGAATTAGGGCTGGGATTATAACCTGAAAGTGTGGCGACTGATTAGAGTGTGCTCACAATCACTCTGAATTTTCATCCGCCTCAGCTCTATCGTCTGTTTTTATCGGCTTGGCAATGACGATCACCCGGTGGCTGTTACTGTTGTAGGGCCAACAAGTGACCAGGGTCAATCGTTCTTCGTTAAATGGCCCAATCCAGCGGGCATTAGCCAACCGCACTTCTTCGGGTTGGTCTTTGTCTTTCAGGATAAACTTGTCGAACACAGCGTAATCGTACTGCTGATCATTCTGGTCATAGACCGAGATAACGGCTCCCGGTTCCAGGTCAACGAGATAACGAAAAACTTCGCCCTTGATGTTATGATGACCGGAGAGCACAATATTGCCCCCCTGTCCCGGCAGCATAGAATTTTTATGCCAGCCGGCGGCATACTCAGCCACGGTCCACACATTGACTGTCTGGCCATTTTGGCTGGCCTTTTCCCAGCCTACGTCCACAACCGGCGAGTCCAGATTGATGCTATCGGCCATAATTCGGGTCATGTTTATGGTTTGGGGATCAGCCGGCGGCGCGGCAGCGGGGGTTTGTTTGGCCGAGGTTTCGACCATCAGCGGATTATCGGCCAGCGATGACCCACTTTCGGCCTCAGCCGGCGGGATGGCTGTGGGCAAAGCCTCCTCAACCTCAGGTGTGGCGGTTGGGGGGATGGTCGTGGCGGTGGGCGCCACCGTAGCTGTCGCTGTTGGCGTAGCCGTGGCAGCGGCGACGTCATCAGCTAATTCAGACCCCGTGTTGTTTGGTCCGGATTCTACAATACGGGCCGGGGGGTTCTGCACTTCGTACCAGTTTTGAAAGCAGCCCCAACTGCCCCAGCCCAGAAAAATGAGGCCCATAGTAATCAGAAAATAGCTGGCTATTGACCAAAATCTGGTTCGGCTGGTTAAAGGCTGTAATTCCGGCGGTGTTGGTAGTTGGGTAGATACATTATCAGACACAAAACACATCCATTTAAGAAATTCAAGGTCACAACGTAATCGCAAACATGGTAGCCATGTTTGTAAATTCTGTCAAGACTTTTTTGAAACAAAGCGGGCCAATACCGCTCGATACCGGGCCACGATGTTGTAGCCTGCTTCAACCAACCAGTTAAATGGCGGTTTCCGGAGCAGTTGGATAAACCAGGCCGGATACCCAAGCTGTTCCAGCACAAATAATACAGCTCGCCCCCCCTTGAGGATACGTTTTTTTACGGTAATTACGTGTACCGCCTGTTGGCAAGCCCGGTACAATTCAGCAGTCATTGGCGGCGAGGGGCATTGCTGGTAAGAAATCAAAAACAGATTGTGGTGAATATCCTTGCGCCCGACCCAGGCAGCGACGGCCTGTCAAAACGGTCAGCCTCCATCCCATATAAGCCACGGGCGGCTGGGCAGCCAATCATCATCATAATTTTGTGGCATGTTTATTCTCCCCAAAAAGTTATGAGGCGCTTCGACTCTGTCTATAATACCAGCCGGCCACCGCCCCCAACAGGCCGCCCAGCAATAACCCCACCAGTGAAATTTTTACCAATAGTGCGCCCAGAAACATCCCCACCAGCGCCCCGGTACTGACTTCTGCCGGCAGGCTGCTGATCCTGATGTTGGCGATAATGGCTCCAATCACTGCCCCCATCGCTGCTCCGCCCAGCGCGCCGGGCAGCCCCAGCCGCATCACCCCAAACAGGGCAAAGATAACAGCATTGATTGCCGCGCTGCGCCACACAAACGATGTTTTCCATTCCTGCATGGCTTTGGCCGACCAACCAGTAAAGGGGGTTGACGATTGGGACACGGTCTGATGTCCCTGCTCCAGATTGTACCTGGCCCGTTTTTGGGGGTCGCGTAGGGTGTCGTACGCCTCATTTAACTCTTTCATCCGGGCATCGGCCCACTTTCGCAAATCAGGGTCACTTAAATTGGCATCGGGATGGTATTTTTTTGACAGCTTGTGATACATCCGCTTAATTTCTTCGTCAGATGCATCCGGCTCAACGCCAAGAATATCGTAAAAATTTTTCATAGGGTGATTCCGCTGCTGATTTTTAATGATGATACCACAATTGGGCCTGGATTACGAATGGGAGTTATTCGAAATTAAGGTTTGCCCCAAATAGTACCCGCCTGTAAAATAATACCTCAAACACAACAGAAAAGGATCCACAATGACCCCCAAAAACACGTTCGATATTCTACTGCTGATAGCCCGCCCCGCAGCCGGCAAAAGCGAAATTATTGATTACCTCAAACGCACACCTGTCGCCGAGCGCCGCCGCCGGTTTCATATTGGCAACTTTGAAGAAATAGATGATTTTCCCATGCTCTGGACCTGGTTTGAAGAAGACGCTATTCTAACCAAAATGGGCCAACCCCGTCTGCACACCAACGAGGATTCTTACTTCAAAGCCGATTACCTGTGGGATTTGCTCATTCGCCGTATTTGCCTGGAATACGATAAGCGCCGCCGCGACACACCCGATTACCACCAGCACACCACCACCATCATCGAGTTTGCCCGCGGGCAGGAGCATGGCGGCTTTGCCCGGGCCTTTGCCCATCTCAGCGATGAAGTATTGCGTCGGGCTGCTATTTTATACATCAATGTTTCTTATGAAGAGTCCCTGCGCAAAAATCGGCGTCGCTTCAACCCTGACCGCCCCGACAGCATTCTGGAACACGGCTTGCCTGATGTCAAACTGGAACGGCTTTATAAAGAAAGCGACTGGTCGCAACTTAGCGCCGCCGACCCGAAGTTCATCAACATCCAGGGCCATTCGGTGCCGTATGCCGTTTTTGAAAATGAAGATGATGTCACCACCGCCCGCGGCGAGGCACTGGGCAACCGTCTGGCCGAAACGCTGGATCGTCTGTGGCAGGTATATCACAAAAGCTGGTCAACGCCCTGATTTTTCAGCAAATCCTTTACGTTTTTTTTACAGACAAAACAGCCGGAAACATGGATAATAGAGTTATCCATATTGGAAAAATTCCTCCCGCCCAAGTCCTCACTTCTTCTGGTTGCGGATATGCCTGATTTGACGTCGTGGCTTCTCTGCCGTTTAAATTATGTCGTCAAATATGGGTTGCTTCCATAACTCATCTATTCGCAAGCAGGGGGAAAAATGAACCAAGCAGAACTGACCAACCGATACGATGCCGGTGAACGAGATTTTTCTGAAATCGATTTGAGTGGTGAAGATTTAACCGGCCTCGACCTGAATGGAGCCAACCTGTCTGGAGCCAAGCTCAGTTTGGCCAAACTGAGCGCGGCCAATTTGAGTGGAGTCAATCTAAGCGGGGCTGATTTGAGTGGCGCAATTTTACAGCGGGCCAATTTGAGCGAGTCCAATTTAACCGCAGCCAATCTCAGCCTGGCCGATCTTGGTTTTGCCAATCTGTCTAACGCCAACCTGAGCGGGGCCAACCTGCAAATGGCTATCATGTTACGGGCCAATTTGCGCGGCGCCATCATGCCCGATGCCGGATCATCCACTGATTAAACCGGTTTAACGAACATTTTCTATAATTTAAACAAGTGAATACAAACCAAGGAGAGTCTCAATGAAGAAAACCATTCTTGTCCTGTCTATGATGTTGATTATCTTTGTTTTGGCGGGGGGCGCTTCGGCTGCCGGCGAGGTTTACACCCACCCGTCGGGAGCTTTTACCATCGATGAGTTTGGCGCGCGGGCAGATGAAACCGACACCGGCGCGCTGTTTGAATCGGACGGCGCTCAACTGATGGTGCTGTTCGGTCAGGCTCAGGTAGAGTTGCTCACCGAGGAAACCTTGCCCGGTTTCGTCAGCCCCATCCTCGACAGTATTCAGGAATTCGATGACTACATGCTGGATACCGACAACATTTCCGCGGCCAGCGAAGGCGAAGCAGGCGCCTACTGGCTGCACTTCACCGTCGAATCCGAAAGTAGCGCCTTTACCGCCGGCGATGTCTTTGTGGCTCAACAAGCCGATATGCTGTACGTGGTTGTGCTGTTGGCCGAAGATTACGAAGCGGTACAGGATGACTGGCTGGCTGCACTTGACAGCTTCACCCTGGGCGAGGCGGTCGCAGCCGAACCAGCCGCCACCCCCACCCCCGCGCCAACCCCCGCGCCAAAAGGTACAACCAACGACGTGGTCGCCAGTGGTTTTGAACCAGAGGTCAACGGCTTTAGCTTTGAAAACTACGGCAACGAAAGCGGCGCCACCAATCTGACCGCCGTCGAACTCCAGCGCATGTTTGGCGACGGCGTTTGTGCCAGCCTGTCCGGCGGCGATTGCATCCTCACCCCGCCCGCCCAGCAATGGATGGAACAGATCAACAATTATCTTGATGGCGGTCATTGCGAAGGAATGGCCGTTCTCAGCTCGCTGATGTATTACGACCAGGTTGACCCCGCTGACTTTGGCGGCGATCTTCCCGCCGAATTGGAAATTGCCGGTAACGACCCTCTCCAGCGGGAAATTGCCTACTGGTGGACTACCCAGGCCACCTATCCCGGCGCCGCACTCAAGGTTAGCGAGTCGCCCGAAGCGGTGTTAAGTGTCCTTGTCGAAAATTTTGGCCAGGGCAAACAAGTTGATGAATGGTGGGCCTTGGGCTTTTACAAGCGGGATTTCACCGGCGGCCATGCCGTCACCCCCATCGGTGTGGAAGATTTGGGTGATGGCTTCTATAACTTGCAGGTGTACGATAATAACTATCCCGGCGAAGTCCGCAATGTGGAAATAGACCTCAACACCAACTCCTGGCAGTACGAAGGCTCGCCCAACCCGGAAATCATGTCCGATTTATACGAGGGCGACGCCGAAACCCAAACGTTGGAAGTGGTCGCTATTTCTCCCCGGCTCGAAACTCAGGCGTGTGATTTTTGCGCCGGTGTGCCTCAAGGCGAGTCCGGTCTGCTGCAAAATGCCGCCACGGCCAAACTGGCCTCTCCGTTAACAGCGGGGGCAGTCAATATGCCCTGGCAGCAGGTGCAGCAACGCTGGGAGTTGCTCATCAACGGCGTCGCCACCGATTTTTACCAAATCTGGCTGACCGGCAAAGCCGACCTGCTCATTATTGACGACTGGGGCCGGCGCATCGGCCTGACCGAAGGCGCCACCGTCAACGAAATCCCCGGCGCGGTTGAAACCAATATGCGTATCTTCCAGCAACCCACCGGCGACGGTCTGGATAAAGACAAATCGCCGGTGTACCGTATCCCGGTTGGCCTGTCCTTTGAGGTGGTGGTCGATGGTGTCAATCTGACCGAAGCCGATGTGTCCGACGTGTCGCTCATTGGCCCCGGCTATTACCTCGACGTGTCCGATATCTGGTTGGAACCGGGTGAAGCCGACAGCATCGGCGTGTTCATCCACCAGAGCCGCCATCAGCTAACCTATTACACCGACTACGCCGAATCGCCGGACATCGAACTGGGGCTGGAAACCGCCGAGGCCGACTACGCCATGCTGGTGCGGGCCACCGAGCTGGTCGGTGTGGATGATTCCTTTGATGTGGCGGTTGACATTGAGACGAACGAATTTATCCTGAATACCAGCTATAACACCGATGCCAGCACCTACGAACTGTACGTGCTGCGGATTGATGACGACGGCGAAACGGTGTTCGGTACGGATGAACTGGTGATGGAACCGGACAACACGGTCTACATTGGCTTTGCCGAATGGGAAGCGGGCGCGGGCCTGCCGGTACAGCTTGATTACGAAAACGACGGCGAAATTGATGACGAAGTTGAACTGCCCGACGTGACCGACACAATTGACTTTTACACCGAAGGCGAATCGGACGAAGTGGAAGCGCCCCCTGCCGCCGAATTTGAAATACCGGCGGGCAAGGCTCTGTTTGTTTTTTACAACGACAGCAGCGAAGATTTTACCGTTGAAGTTGGCGCGTTTACGCTGGAAGTAGCCGCCGGTGAAATTGGCACGCAGGCGCTCACCCCCGGCAGTTATGAGTGGGAAGCCTATACTGCCGACGACGCTTACATTGTTGATGACAATGACAACACTCTGTTTGAATTTACCGTCGTTGCCGGAGAAATGCACGAAACCGGCGTAGAATAGCTGCAAATTTATAAAACCGGGGCCGGCTTTCAACCGGTCCCGGCTACCACACAGCTTCCCAATAGGTTTGACAAATCCCGCGGGCTGAGTATACTTCATTCCGAATTGGTGTGGGGCTGTAGCTCAGCTGGGAGAGCGCGACAATCGCACTGTCGAGGCCAGGGGTTCGAATCCCCTCAGCTCCACCAGAATTAATGCTCGACTTGGGCATTGACAATTGAACATTAATTTGGGGCTGTAGCTCAGTTGGGAGAGCGCTTGAATGGCATTCAAGAGGTCAGGGGTTCGAATCCCCTCAGCTCCACCAAAGACATCTGAAATTTT
>Ga0180430_10004772_pt1 | contig 11382 bp, 7 predicted proteins | sample SS_ome_9_FD_132999 | JGI IMG/M metagenome (GOLD analysis project Ga0180430, IMG submission 132999) | Hypersaline lake sediment archaeal communities from the Salton Sea, California, USA - SS_1_S_2 metaG | ecosystem: Environmental > Aquatic > Non-marine Saline and Alkaline > Hypersaline > Sediment... | reverse complement strand
CACCCATCCAGGTCAAGGTTGGTGAGCTTGCGCAAAGCGGAGAGTGGTGCGATGTCGGTCAGATTCTTACAATCACGTAGGTTAAGCGAGGTGAGATTTTGCAACTTGGTTAGTGGCGTGAGGTCCTTCAGCCCGGTGCAGCCCGTTAGGTCAAGGGAGGTAAGTTTTTGCAACTTGGTTAGCGGCGTGAGATCCGCCGCCTCCTCGCACCAACACAGATCAAGCGAAGTAAGATTTTGCAGATTGGTTAACGGCGTAATATCCTTCAGGCCCCTACAACCGTGGAACGGATTGCCAGGAAACTTAAATGAGGTTAGGTTTTGCAACTTAGCGAGCGGTGTGATGTCCGTCAGCCTCGAACAAGAATATGCGATAATCGGGACGCTTTCCTTTTCTTTTGTTCCTGGCAGAAAGAAGATCCCACCGAAATTAAGCGAGGTGACATCTGCCAAAAGGCCAGCATCGACGTAGGTCTCAAACTCTGCGTTACTTAAGGCGTCAGGCAACATCACGCAACGTGCCTGTAACTGGCCAAGCTCCTTTTTGTACGCTGCCAAATTTTCCGGTTTCAGTCCGGTCAGCGTAACGCGTCTCTGCTTGCATTGCGGTATTTTTAACGTTCCGGGCGTTTTTCCGACGACCGACCAACCTTCACCGTTATCAATGGAAACCACCATTCCCAATTCGCTGGTGATGGTTTGCGCGGGAATTTGCGCCAACACCAACTCACTCGTCAGCAGCATCGGCAAGAGGAACGTCGTGAGGGATATTTTTTGCAACATAAGGGCAGGGGTTTTTGAGTAGGAGGGTGGTGAATAATTACCAACCCTCATCCGTTTCAAGCCGCTCAACTTCACAACTCGCGGGCAGCTTTTTCTTCAACGACGCAACGACCACCTCGGTGATCAATTCGCAGTTCTGAAATTCTAAAGTTCGCAATTTCGGCAGATTCGCTAGCGGAGCTACATTGGACAACTTGGGACAATCGACAAGGTAGAGCCCGTTCAATTGTCGCAGGTTGCGGAGAAAGGACAGGTCGTTATCGGGGATAGTCAGCCAAAACCGCGTCAGCTTCTTGTGCCCAGAAATAGGGTAAAAGTTGGTAATCTTTTTGCACAAAGATACGCCTAGACATTCCAGGTTGGGCAGCCAAGCGAGTGGCTGAATGTCTTGAATTTTCTCACATCGATCCAAGTCGAGATTTGTAAGCTTACGCAAAGCGGAGAGTGGTGCGAGGTCGGTCAGATTCTTACAATCACGCAGATCAAGCGAGGTGAGATTTGTCAAACTTGCTAGCGGCGTAATATCGGTTAGATTCTTACAACGACTAAGATCAAGCGAGGTGAGCTTTTGCAATTTAGCGAGCGGCGTAATGTCTGTTAGTTCGTCACTATTGATTTCAAGCGAGGTGAGGTTGGACAGCTTGGCGAGCGTTGTGATCTCCGTTAGTTCGTCACCACCGATTTTAAGTGAGGTGAGGCTAGGTAACGCTGCTAGTGGTGTGATATCCGTCAGTTTGCCGCCAGTAACGCTGAGCGAAGTAAGGTTTTGCAACTGAGCAAGCGGTGTGATGTTCGCTAGCTTGCTGCACCAATCCAGCTTAAGCGAAGTGAGTTTTTGCAGCTTGACGAGCGGTGTGATATCCGCCACCTTGTCGGCACTGATGCTGAGCGAGGTGAGATTTTGCAGCTTGGTCAGCGTTGTGAGGTCCGTTAGATCGCCGTCCGAGATGTGGAGCGAGGTGAGATTTTGCAATTTGGCCAGCGGTGTGATATCCGCCACCTTGTCGGCACTGATGCTGAGCGAGGTGAGATTTTGCAAGCTTGCTAGTGGAGTAATGTCCGTCACCTTAAAGCACCCACGCAGCTCAAGCGAAGTAAGTTTCTGCAACTTCGCGAGCGGCGTGAAATCCTTGACTTCTTTACACAACACCAACTGAAGCGAAGTGAGTTCCGTTAAATTCCCCAGTGGTGTGATGTCCGACAACTCGAAGTACCCACTCAGGACAAGCGAGGTAAGTTTCTGCAACTTCGCGAGCGGCGTGATGTCCGTCAGTTCGAAGCCCCCACCTAGCACAAGCGAAGTCAGATTTTGCAACTTCCCGAGCGGTGTGATGTCGGTCAGATCGTCGTGCGGCAACAGAATAAGCGAGGTGACATCGGTCAACAGGCCAGAATCGACGTAGGCCTTAAGTTCCGCAAAATTCACGCCGTTTGGCAACAACACGTCGTGCACTTTCAGCCGGTCAATTTCCTTTTTATACGCCGCGACATTTTTTACGGTCAGCCCTGTCAGCTCAATTCGACAGCGTTTGCCCTGCGGTATTTTTACCGTCCCGGGTGTTTCTCCGATGTCCTCCCAATACTCGTTCCAAATGGAAACCGTCATTCTCAATTCGCTGGTGATGGTGCGCTGGGACATTTGTGCTTGCACTGGCTTACCCGCCAGCAATAGGATGAAGAAAAACGCCGTAAGGAATAATTTGGAGGGCATAGATGATAATTTACAGTTTTACGGCTCCTTGTCAAGACTACCTCGGAGAATCGAGCTTTGACGTGAAAAGGCATTCCCGGAAGTGTGTCCTTAGGTGGTTTGCGTAAAATCTGCGGGGGAAATGGGTCTATTTTTTCAGAGATTCTACCGAGGGGTGGGCTGGACAGCCCCGCTTTTTGATGTACAATTGAGTAAACAATTTGTTGTTTCCTCTTTTTCATCCCTGACAACGAAGGAGATTATCGTGTCGAATGCAGCAAACCCCACCCCTCCAGAAGAACAAGAAAGAGTTCAAGTAGAACTCGATGATTCCAACGCAACCCAAGCGTACGCCAACTTTTGCCGCGTTACGGGCACACCCGAGGAGTTGATCATCGACTTTGGGCTTAACCCACAGCCCATTGGCGTACCGACCGAGCCGATCCCTGTCACGCAACGTATTATTACGAACTTCTACACTGCTAAGAGAATGCTCCAAGCACTCACGCTCACGGTGCAACGCCACGAGATGACGTTTGGTGTTTTAGAGACGGATGTTCAAAAGCGAGTCCGCTCTGACGTGATGGCTGCCTCAATGCCACAGACCGAACTACCTCCCGGACCTCCAACCGAACAGTAGAAATAGGCACAAGACAGCCTCGATTCAACGAAGCACTAGCGACCCGGTTACTGAGAAACTCTACCTTTACGGTAAGCACTCAGCAGCCGGGTCGCTTGCGTTCCACCGGCACTTTCTCTTTGCCTATTCTTCCCATCTGCCCCATCTATTTTCTTATTCGTCGGAGTTCTCGCGAAATGGGCTAAAATCTCCGTAAAAACGTTATTTCAGCTTGACTCGTTCCCCTGTTCTTGCTATTCTATGCGACCGGTAGAGTTAGTTTCGGTCTATGATGATACGAAAGATGTGAATGACAGAGGAAGCCCCTTGGACGATTTCCCGACTCTTAAGTTGGACGACCGATTATTTGCTCGCACAAGGAAGCGATTCGCCTCGCCTTGACGCCGAGGTTTTGCTTGCCAATGCACTTGGAAGTGAACGAATAGAACTTTACACGCGGTTTGAAGAAGTGCCTGATGAGGCGGTGCGTTCGCAGTTTCGTGGCACTATTCAACATCGCGCCAAAGGTGTGCCAGTTGCACAACTGATAGGAGAGAAAGAATTTTTTTCGCTTGCGTTGAAAGTGACGTCCGATGTCTTGGTTCCGCGTCCGGAGACGGAAGACTTGGTTGTTCGCCTGATTGACTTGGCCCGCGAAATTGTTCCACCTCCCCGCAAACAAGAGATTGAAGCGATTCGCACCGCCAAGATGACCGACGCGAAGGTTGCCACCGAGACTTTGGCAAAGTTGCAGGAGCTCGCGAAGGCGGAAGCGACAATCACCGAACAAGAACTCGACGTTGTCCAACAACAAGTGGCGACGTTGACACAAAGAGCCGAAAATGCGTCGGGTGTTGCGAGTAGCTCGCCGCAACAGAGCCTGACCCTGCTTGATGTAGGTACCGGCAGTGGTGCGATTGCGATCGCTGCAGCTAAGAACCTGCCTCACGCAACCGTCGTGGCGGTTGATGTTTCACCGCAAGCGTTGGCTGTGGCCAGCGAGAACGTTCGGCAACACCAACTCACTGAACAGATACAGCTTTTTGAGTCCGACCTGTTTGCGGGTATTCCCGAAGGCTACGTTGGCAAATTTGATATTATCGCAAGCAACCCGCCTTATATTGCCAACGGTGATCCTGATGTCGCACCTGAGGTCAAAGAACACGAGCCACACATTGCGTTGTATGCGGGAGACGACGGAACAGAGATTATTGCGAGATTGTTGCAGGAAGCACCACGGTGGATTGTTCCTTGCGGCAGCTTACTCATTGAGATAGGGCCAAACATTCTGCAGCGAGTGCAACAGCTCGTTGCAGAATCCGATGCTTGGCAGCTTGTAAAGGTACACCACGACTTGGCAAGGTTGCCGAGGTTTGTGGAATTACAGAAAACCAACGAACAGACAGCATAACGCTTCCTGTTCGTGGCACCTTACTACCTTAAAATGTTTTACGCCGAAGGATTGGTTAAATCGTATAAGAAAAAGGTTGACGGACGTCGTATTATGCGACGGGTTGTTGATGAGGTTTGCTTTGAGGTAAACCACGGTGAAGTGGTGGGCTTGCTCGGGCCTAATGGTGCTGGCAAGACGACCAGCTTTTGCATCGCCTGTGGTTTCACACGACCAGACAAAGGGAAAGTGGTTTTCGATGGCAAGGACATTACAAATTGGCCGATGCATCGCCGAGCTCGTGATAGCGGCTTGGGCTACTTACCTCAGAAAGAGAGCGTCATTGGAAAGTTGACTGTCGAGGATAACCTCGTTGCAACGATGGAGTTGCTCGGCTTTTCCGCGAAAAAACGCCGAGCACGCGTCGAGGAATTGATTGGCAAGTTTCGCTTGGAGAAAGTTCGCAATTCGCTTGGACAGACACTCTCCGGAGGAGAGCGACGAAGAACCGAGATTGCTCGGGCGCTCATTTCGGAACCAAAAATTATTTTGCTGGACGAACCGTATGTCGGGATTGACCCTGTTACCATTGCCGATTTCCAACGGTTAATTTTGGAGCTTAACAATGAGGGGATTTCCATCCTCATTACCGACCACCAGGTTGTGGAAACGCTCCGGATCGTTGACCGATGCTACGTTTTGCAAGAGGGAAAAATCATTGCCGAAGGCTCCCCCGATGAAGTGGTCGCCAACGAACGCGTCCAGAAGTACTACCTAGGGAAAAACTTGGCAAATGATTGGGCCAGGGAAAAGGAAAAAATCGACGCTCAAAAGGGTGCCGTCGGGCGATTGCCTAAGAGAACTTCACCGCAGCGACCGGCAAGGCCAGCCGTACAAGAGCGTGCCGAAACACCTGTGCGGCCCGAGCGTCCGCTGCACCCGGAACGTCCAGTGCGACCCGAGCGACCACTGCACCCGGAACGCCCGATGCGGCCCGAGCGTCCAACGTCCCTGTCCGATTCCGCCGCACAGTTGGGCCGACAAGTCCGGCTCGTGCGACGAGGACGCACTTTGGAACTGCCCGGCGCGAACGATGGGGATGCAACGCCACAAAGGCAAGAGAATAAAGTCTCTCGCTTTAAGCGAAAGAAGAGAAAAAAGGGCGGCAAAGATGCTGCTTAAACAATAACAACCTGTTACACGTCAACCCGTAACCAATGAGGGGAACTAACGAGATGAGTCAAATTGAGACAACATTAGGAAATGAGAATTCACAGATTCTTCGCGAGAAAATGTCTGCCAAAACGGCCTACGACAAATGTATATCTCTATCGCAGAACCTTTGGTGGTCCTGGCATCCTGAAGTGATTTCTCTATTTCGGGACATCGACCCGATTAACTGGCGAAAACTGGGACACAATCCAATCGCACTGCTTGCGAACTACAATCAGGAAACACTAGAAGAGCGTGCTAACGATGTCGTCCTGCACTCTCGCATCAATCAGGCGTACCGTCAATTACGTAATTACATTAGTACTGTTCCTGCTTGGTGCAAGAACAATGCTGGTGTACTCGGCGGGCGCCCCGTCGCTTATTTCTCACTCGAATTCGGAATACACGAATCCGTGCCCATTTATTCAGGAGGCCTCGGTATTCTCGCCGGAGACCATATTAAAAGTGCCAGCGAACTGGGCGTACCACTCGTGGCGGTGGGACTCTTCTACTCCCAAGGATACTTCAAGCAACGCCTCAATAGCGAAGGGTACCAAGAAGAGGACTACCTGAATACTAAAATTGAAGATCTACCGATGGAGAAGGTGGTCGGAGCTGATGGCGATGATCTGAAGGTCGCTGTTGAAACTCGCACCGGAACCGTTTATGCCGCCGTTTGGCTCGTACGTGTTGGCCGTGTACGGCTTTACCTACTCGACTGTGCACTTCCCGAAAACAAGCCGGAAGACCGTGAATTGACGAGCCGCCTCTACGGTGGTGACAACCGAACGCGTATCCGTCAAGAAATCGTTTGCGGCATCGGTGGTGTCAAGGCACTTCGTGCAATGGGCATCCGACCAGGTGTTTATCACCTCAACGAAGGTCACAACGCTTTCGCAACGCTTGAAGTGGTGCGTTCCGAAATGGAAGAAAACGGCCTCTCCTACGATCACGCAGTTGCCAGCGTAGCTCGAAACTGCATCTTTACAACGCACACACCAGTTCCCGCGGGTCACGACCGGTTTAGCGAGTCACTCGTTGAGGAACACCTCGGACCACTCGCCGACCAACTCGGTATTTCATCGGACCAATTGATGGGCCTCGGCCGCGTCAATCCTTACGATAAAGGCGAAAGCTTCTGTATGACCGTACTCGGTTTGAAGCTCTCGCGACGTGCGAACGCCGTCAGTAACTTGCACGGTCACATCTCCCGCAGGATGTGGTCCCACCTTTACCCCGACCGCCCCGAAAAGGATACGCCTATCGGGCACATCACCAATGGGGTACACGTCCAAAGTTGGATGGCTTGGCAGATGATGAAGCTCTTCGATAAATACTTCCCCTCCGGTTGGATGGAAGCACACGGCGAGCCAAGTGTCTGGCGACACACTTACGACATCGACTACGGAGAACTATGGGAGACCCACACTGCCCTGAAGAACCTGCTACTCGGCTTTGTTCGCCGTCGTGTTTCAAGGCAGTGCCGACATCGTGGCGATTGCGAATGTGACATTGAAGCAGCACGTCACGTATTTGATCCCGACGTTCTGACCATCGGTTTTGCAAGACGTTTTGCTACTTACAAACGTGCGATGCTCATTATGTATGATATGGACAAGTTCGCTAAACTGCTTTCCGATGATGAGCGGCCTATCCAGTTGGTCTTTGCAGGAAAGGCACACCCCGCCGACATTCCAGGCAAAAAACTCATCCAAGAGATTGCCAATATGCGAAAGGACTCCACCTTCGGACACCGCATCGCATTCGTTGAGGACTACGACATCAATGTTGGACGTCACCTCGTTCAGGGTGTCGATGTCTGGCTCAATAACCCACGCCGACCTCTCGAGGCCTCGGGCACAAGTGGACAAAAAGCGATCCTTAATGGTGTCCTGAACCTCTCCGTACTTGACGGTTGGTGGGCAGAAGCCTACGACGGTTCCAATGGGTTCGCCATCGGACACGGACGCTCCCATATGGATGAGAGAATCACCGACGAACGCGACGCTGCATCTCTTTACGAGATACTCACCAATGAGGTGCTGCCGCTCTATTACACGCGTGATGCGGACGGAATACCAAGAGAGTGGATCCTCCGGATGATGAACTCGATCAGCACCTGTGCTTGGCGGTTTAGTGCCGACAGAATGGTCGCCGACTACACGACTTCTGCGTATATCCCAGCCGCTGGCGGCGATAGCTGCAGTATGTCTTACAAATAAGAATAAATAAATTGGTAGAAAATAAAAAACACAAAACCTGTTCGTCTGACGAATGAGTTTTGTGTTTTTTTTTGCCCTTGTAACCTACGACTTTCAATGGAAATAATCTCTATCCCTCCCAATGTTTCTGTCAACGAAGCGGAACTGCGGCTCACCTTTGCCCGTAGTGATGGCCCGGGCGGACAAAATGTGAATAAGGTCAATACGAAGGTAACACTTTTCTGGAACGTCGAGGAATCGCCTGGCATCTCCGATGAAGTTAAAGAACGCTTTCACAAAAAGTTCGGTAACCAAATCTCGGAGCGGGGCGAACTCGTTCTAACTAGCACACGTCACCGACAACAGCGAAGAAATATTGAAGACGTTTACGAAAAACTCACAACAATGCTCCGCCAGGTGCTGCATCGAAAAAAGAAGCGAATACCAACCAAGCCGACAAAATCTTCCAAGATGCGGCGACTCGACAACAAAAAAAAGAACTCGCAAAAGAAAGAACGACGGCAAGGCCTCGGCGAGGATTAACAGGGACCTTGCTCGGAAATCCTCCTTTCGAGCCACAACAACGCCGATGCTTGGTCCATTATCTCACCATCAAGCTGCGCATCGTAAGCAGCATCAAGAATTTTGCGGAAATCAGGTGACGGACGCATTCCTGCGTCGATCAAATCCGAACCGCCAAGAAAGGGAACGGCGGGCGCAAGAAAGACGCCTTCGTCACGAGCAATCTCTCCCCATCGCGTCGCCGGATCGTAGGTAGGAAGAGGTGGCCGACCACTATTATCCGACTCAACGAGCATCTCCCAGAGCCGCACATTCGCAGGACGCAGGTCAAACGCAAGGCGACGCACAACCTCGCGAGGAGGAGCATCACTCTCCGGAATTCTTCGATGGAAACCGTGCCAGCGTACCAGCGGAGCAATCTTTTCAACGTACTTTTTAGGCGTACTTAGTGCGGCAAGAAAGGGTTCAAGCAGCTTAACACTCTCGGCTGGGTGCCCCTTCGAACTGATTTTCCCATCTGGCAATTGGACCGACCGGGTAATCTTCCCGAAGTCGTGCGTTAATGCAGAAAAGATGAGAATGATGCGTTCGTCGTGGCCGAGTCCCTCACGTCGCACAACCTCTGCAGCGGCATCTAGTGTATGACAAGTATGCAAAAAAAGATTGCCCTCGGGATGATGGTCAGCAGATTGTTCCGTTTCCCACATTTTTTCGAGCGGTGGAAAACACTGCAGCCAGTTTACCGACCTAAGAAATTTAAGTCCGCGTGAAGGCTTCTTTGATTTAACGGCCCACTTACGCCACTCTTCCCAGATACGTTCAACAGAAAGCGTATGAAATTCTCCGACTAAGGAGCGACACATCTCCAGCGTTCTCGGTTCAACCTCGAAGTCAAAACGAGCAGCGAATGCCATCCCACGCAACACGCGCAACGGATCCTCACCGAACGCCTCGCTTGGAGCACGAAGAATTCTTTTCTTGATGTCGCTCGCGCCGTTAAAGGGATCCACTATCTCGCCATTGATACGCATTGCAATGGCGTTGACGGTGAAGTCGCGACGACTCGCTGCCTCACGCGGAGTTAACGACGAGTCAGGCACAACATCGAATCCGCAGTGGCCAATACCCGCCTTCGATTCGCGTCGAGGAATACTCACGTCAATGCTTCCACTCAGCTTGACAACACCAAAGGCTGTGCCAACGACGTCGATGCGACCTAGTGGCTTGAGGGCCTCTATAATATCAGCGTAGGAGAGACCATAGACCTCAATATCAACATCGCGAGATTCGAGACCCATCAGTTTGTCGCGCACAAAGCCACCAACCAGCAGGGCATCGCTTGCACCTGCAGCTTCGAGAGCATTGCAGACCATCTTGGCGCGTTGAAGGAGTTTAGACACGGAAGTTTTATGAGAAATTGTTGGCTACGAAACGTGCCCACCATCCTACCTCCAGATGTCATATTTGTCAAGGAAAGATCCTGAAAATCGACAATATTCGTAACGAAAACCAAAAAACAACCTATTTCACCCAAAGTGACTATGCGCAAATAGGTAATCTGGGGGCAAATATTGCAAATTTATGAGAATTTCTTACTCTTTTAGTGGAAATTCCTTTTTTGGCCTGTTATACTGGGGGTACTACTGTTCTCGCAAGGAGAAGAGATGCGGTATAGATATTTGCCTTGGGCGTGCTAAAATGCGAAGATAGAGAAAATAAGTAGAATAATTACAACTCGCAACGAAAGATTAAGACAATGATGGATGATATGGAACTTTACCAGGAGTTCACGAAGGAAGCTCGCGAATATATGGACAATGCCGAGCCTCTCCTTATAGAGCTCATTCAATCGGGAGCTGATGCATCGGATATTGATGAAAGTCTAATCAACGATGTGTTCCGTCTATTTCATTCTCTCAAAGGTGGCGCAGGTTTCCTTAACTTGGCGGTAGTGGCTGGATTGACGCACGAAGCGGAAACCCTTCTTGATATGATCCGCGGTGGTAAGATGTTGTTGAGCCAGGCGGTTATTCAAGAGATTTGCAATGCGATTGACTTATTGCGTGATATGTTTGATGGCATTGAGCATACCGGTGATGATACCGAGTTTGCCGGAGCTGCTAAGGAAATCGAAAAGGCGTTGATTAAGCTAGTCAACGAAGGCCTAGGACTTGACGAAGTGGCCGCGGAGATTGAAGAGACTTCAGAAGCTACACCAGAGACGCCCACCGAAGTTCCGGAAAAGGAAGCAGCGAAGGAAACGCCACAGGAAGCGGAAGAGCCGGTCTTCGACTTCCCGATTGAAATTGAAATTACGGAAGATATGAAGTTGGTTTTCTTCCAAGAAGCAGCCGATTGCCTTGATGGTGCCGAACAGACACTCCTAGCCTTGACAGCAAAGGCCAAAGGTGATGACCCAGGCATCTCTGAGGCGTTTCGACATCTACACAGCTTCAAAGGGAACTGTGCGTTTATGGGGCTCCATGACCTCAATCGTCTAGGCCACCTAGCAGAAACGATTCTCGATGAAATTCGTCACGACAAGATGGAATTTTCGGAACAGATCCGAGACCTCCAACTTGAGTTGATTGATATGATGCGAAATGTTGTCCGTACGTATGAAGAGACGGGCAAAGGGGATGTGCCATCGCTTGACGTTTGCGAGACACTTTTCACAGGATTCATCAGTGACGAAGCAATGGCCGAAGTGGATGCCATTTCGCCTCCTGCTTCACGCGTGAAACAAGCCTCCGCAGCCAAGTCCCAACCGAAAGAAAAACCTCCGGAAGAAACTCCTAAAAAAGAAGAAGTTAAGGCTCCGAAGCCAGCTGCTACTCCAGCTGCTACTCCACCAGCTACGCCAGCTGCTACTCCACCAGCTACCCCCGCAAAAAAGAGCTCGGGCGCCAAATCGGGGGGAGCCAGTCAGCCAGCAAAAACGGCAACCGCCAAGGATATTCGTGTTG
>Ga0180430_10004769_pt1 | contig 11392 bp, 8 predicted proteins | sample SS_ome_9_FD_132999 | JGI IMG/M metagenome (GOLD analysis project Ga0180430, IMG submission 132999) | Hypersaline lake sediment archaeal communities from the Salton Sea, California, USA - SS_1_S_2 metaG | ecosystem: Environmental > Aquatic > Non-marine Saline and Alkaline > Hypersaline > Sediment... | reverse complement strand
CGGAATCGGAACAGAACCTGCTTCAAACGAGGAAGATATTCCTCCAGTTCCCTCTCCACCCCTTCTTTGGTTCGATGGTGAATCCCCGGGGCATTCAGGATAATCTGCATCAGGGTTTCCTCCTTTCTGCACCTCGTCTACTCGATTCCACGTCTTCTTTGGACTCCTCTTACTACCATTATAGAGAAAAGGGCGCGGTAGAGAAACAGCTATTTCTCCAGCCCTATCCCTGGGCGAGGGGTCCGCCTGCCTGGACTCCACGTAATGGGGATGTTCCGTCAGGCCCCCCGCGTCTCTTGTCCTTTCTGCCTTTCAGCCAGCCTGAACACGTGTGGACGGGCGTTGCCGGGACGATACGCAAGGATCTCCTGGAAGTCTCCATACGCCTCGTAGCGATCCCTTCTTCGAATCCGGTATCCGAGCAAGTGTTTGTCCACCCACCTGCCCAAATGGGTGTACACGAAAAAAAAAGAATCCCCGGCAGGGATCGCCCGCCCGGGGATTCTGATTTGTCTGCTCGGAATCAACCGCGGAGACTAGTCCTCCAGCGATATGCACTGCGTCGGACAGCTGTCAATGGCCTCTTGAATCAGGTCCTCCGGGCCTCCGGTCTCTTTGATGACCTCTGCAAAATCCGCCCCATCGTCCATCTTGAATACATCCGGGCAGACTTCCACGCAGGTTCCGCACGCCACGCACTCATCTGCATCGATTACGACCTTCTGTGCCATCGCTTCCTCCTTCTTGCACTTGGGGATGACTTCGTGAGTATCTACATCGCCTTCTCTCGCACCGAAGACTTGCACAAGGGCGAGAAAAGAATTTATATTCCTACCATATTCCCTGTACTTTGCCAAGGAGTCAACATGGACCGAGGTACGAATATCGTGCTCATCGGGATGCCCGGGGCGGGAAAGAGCACGCTCGGGGTTCTCCTTGCCAAGGAACTGTCCCGCTCCTTCCTGGACACGGACATCTACATTCAGACCCAAGAGGGCCTCATGCTTCAGTCGATCCTCGAAGAGCAGGGGCTGACCCACTTTCTCCAGGTCGAGGAGTCCCACGTTCTGTCTTTGAGGCTGGAAGGGCACGTCATCGCAACCGGCGGAAGTGTGGTGTACAGCCCCAAGGCCATGGCCCATCTCAAGAACCGGGGCATCGCCGTCCTCCTGGAGCTGTCCCTGCCCCTGCTCGTCGAGAGAATCCAGGACATGGACTCGCGCGGAATCGCCATGGCCCCGGGCCAGGATCTGGAAAATCTCTACCGAGACAGAGCACCCTTGTATGACCGGTATGCCGACATCCGCATCTCCTGTGATCACAAGGGACACGAAGCCGTTCTCAGGGAGATTCTGACACGCCTTGAAGCACATTAGGGGCGAGTGGCAGCCCGCCAAGCCTCTTGGGTATTAGCTTTTAGGTATTGGCTCCCCTCCACCGCCCCTCCGAAAGCGTACCTGGGGGGGGTGATTGGGAGGGCTAATACCTAACAGCTAATACCTAAATGCCAAAGAGACTGCCGTTGCATCTCAGCCAGGTATCGGGATTCCGTGCCGTTCCTCGTACTCAGCCATCGTCCCCACCTCGCCGGTGATCTGTCCCCCCTTGCCGCCCAGAAAGGCCGCCACCCAGGCCCCGATACGGTCCGGCGGCTTCAACAGCCCTTTCTCCTGGAAATCCCGCAATCTTCCCCTCATCTCTTCGCCGACCGCTCTGGCCGAAAGACGCCTCAGATCCCGCTGCATGTCTGTGTCGACCAGTCCCGGGTCCAGGGCGTTCACGGTCACACCGTTAGGACGAACCTCCTCGGCCAGAACTCGGGTCAGGTGAATCAGGCCCGCCTTGGATACCGAGTAGGCACTGAAATGCGGGAAGACCCTCATGCCCATGCCGGAAACGATGTTCAACAGGCTCCCTCGCCGTTGCTCCACCATTGCCTTCCTGGCGGTATGGGCACAGAAGAATGCGCCAGTCAGGTTGATCTCCATCGACCGCGCCCACGCCAGTGGGTCTGTTTCGAATGCAGCGCCAACGGGCTCCACCACGGCGGCATTGTTCACCAGACAGTCCGGGGTTCCCCATTTCTCACAGACCTCGGCCCACGTCTCGCGGACCGCTCCGAGATCGGAAACATCCCCCACGTGGCAGGTCGCTTCTCCCCCTCTGCTGCCTATCGCCTCCGCCACGGACTCGAGTTCGCCCTTGCTTCGAGAAATCAGAGCCACGCGCCACTCGTCCCGGCAAAGTGCGATTGCCGTTGCCTTCCCGATACCACGCCCCGCACCCGTCACCACGGCGACAGGGGGGCCTTCCCCCTTTTTCTGCCTGGAACCCGCTCTCTTCATTGAAAACGACTCTCTATTGCAGAGAATCAGGCGTTTTCGTACCACCGCCCGCGCAAGCCCATCCGCTGTTTCTCGCTATCTTTCTTTCTCATCCCTGTGTTTGTACTCCAGGGCAGCGCGGATGAACTCCCGGAACAAGGGGTGGGCGTTCATGGGACGGGACTTGAACTCAGGATGGAATTGACAGCCGACGAACCACCGGTGGTCCTTCAGTTCCATGACCTCCACGAGATCCCCCTTCGGGCTGAGTCCGCTGAGGACGAGCCCCTCTTTCTCCAGGGGTTCCCGGTAGGCGTTGTTCACCTCGAAGCGATGGCGATGTCTTTCCTGGATTTCCTTGCATCCGTAGATGGCCTGGGCCATGGTTCCTTCCCGAAGGACACATGGGTACGCCCCCAGACGCATCGTTGCTCCCTTTGTCGTAACGCCCACCTGGTCCGGCATGAGATCGATGACCGGTTGGGGGGTATCAGGATCGAATTCCGTACTGTTCGCCCTCTCCAGCCCGCACACATCCCGGGCAAACGAGATAATCGCGGTCTGCATCCCGAGACAAATCCCGAGATAGGGAATCCCGGTCTTCCTGGCATGCGATGCGGCGAGGATCTTCCCTTCGATCCCCCGGTCCCCGAAGCCCCCGGGCACCAGGATGCAGTCGAGGCCATCCAGAAGACCACCGACCCCCTTTTGCTGCAACTCCTCGGAATCGATGAACACTATATCCACCTTGCTCTCGTTGGCGATCCCCCCATGGACGAGGGCTTCGTTCAAACTTTTGTAGGACTCGACCAGGTCGACGTACTTGCCCACCATCCCGACAACGACCCGATCCTTAGGGTTCTGAATTCGTCTGACCACCTCTTCCCACTTGTCCAGACGCGGGGCCCCGGTCCAGACATTCAGAAACTCCAGGATCTTGTCGTCCAGACCCTCCTGATGGAAGAGAAGAGGAACCTCGTAGATGCTGTCCACGTCCCTGGCCGTGATCACAGCATCCTTATCCACGTTACAGAAAAGGGCGATCTTCGCCTTGATCTCCTTGGACAGGAACTTCTCGGTGCGGCAGAGAAGGATCTGGGGCTGGATACCGATCTCCCGGAGGGACTTGACGCTGTGCTGGGTCGGCTTGGTCTTCAATTCCCCGGAGGTGCGAAGATAAGGAACCAGGGTGAGATGGATGTAACAGACGTTCTCGCCTCCCAGGTCACTACGCAACTGGCGAATCGCCTCCAGGAACGGCTGTCCCTCGATATCCCCCGCCGTGCCCCCGATCTCCACGATGGCAATGTCCGCCATGCCCTCCAACCGAAGGATTCTCTCCTTGATCTCGTTCGTGATGTGCGGAATCACCTGGATCGTCTTCCCCAGGTAGTCTCCCCGGCGTTCTTTCTTTATGACCGCTTCATAAACCTGGCCGGTGGTGAAGTTGTTTATCTTGCCCAGTGAGGCCTTGGTGAACCTTTCGTAATGGCCTAGATCCAGGTCGGTTTCGGCGCCATCGTCGGTGACGAACACCTCGCCGTGCTGGAAGGGGTTCATGGTGCCCGGATCCACGTTGATGTAGGGATCGAGCTTCTGAAGGGTCACCCGCAAGCCCCGGCTTTCCAGGAGGGCACCGATTGCCGCCGATGCCAGCCCCTTCCCCAGGGAAGAGAGCACGCCACCCGTCGTGAAGATGAATTTTGTTCGCATCGAATCCTTTCTTCCTACAGCGCCTCCAGGGTTTCCGGGTTTCTTCCCGGGGAAGAATATCCCTAACCAGGATGGCCGTCAATCGAAGAGCGCAGAGGTCAGGCCCCGTGCCCGGTTTCTTGCTGTCAGCTATTAGCCCACTCCACGTTCATTTTTCTTGCGTGTACCGCGTTGGGGGGAGTGGTTGGGAGCCAACAGCCAACAGCTAACAGCCAAGATCTACGACGACTCGCCCCCTTCTTCCGGAAAGGCCCGTTCGATTTCTTCGACAATCCTCTCCGCCCTCTCCTGATCGTTCTTCGGAACCTCCACGTAGCCCCATCCCTTCTGCGCCTCGTAGATCCCGTCATAGGCGGTGTCATGGAAGGTCCTGACCAGCACGGTGAATCCCTCCTGCTCCAGGGCAGCCCGGAACCGATCCGCCTCGAAGGCGTTCTCCGCGACCTTCACCGGGACGAAGGCCTCCCTGGACAATTGCTCTCGCTTTTCCTGCTGCTGCTGCACTCTCCTTCCATACTCGTCGGCCGAAATAAGCGGAACCTGGCAGTCCGCGCATTCCTCGATCTCTTCTCTGTACTCGGACTCGCATTCCGGGCAGTATTTCATCGATTTTCTCCTTCTCCTGAGCCTTTTCTTCCGATTAGGATTTGAACTATCCTTGCAGATCGGCTATCCTCCAAATTTATTTATACTCGTTATCCATGATCTCTTTTCTCCGGGGACTTCCGCGTCATGGCAGTATTTGTGACGGGCGCAACCGATGTTGTCGGCGCCAACCTTGTTCGAACCCTCACCCGCCAGGGAGAAACCGTGCGGGTGTTGCTTCGGAACAACGACCGATACAATGACGTTTTGAGAGATCTTCCCGCCGAACGAATGTACGGAGACCCGAGAGACCTGAACGCCCTCCGACGGGCCATGAAGGATTGCACGGCCGTCTATCACACCGAAGAACTCAACCCTGTCGAATACTGCCCACCCTCGGCCTATGACGCGACCAATGCCGATGGGACACGCAGGGTCCTGCAAGTGGCCCTCGAGCGGGAGATTAAACGCGTTGTCTACACGAGTTCCGCCTTTACCGTCGGAAGCGGCGCCTCCGACAGCCTAGCGATAGAAAGCTCGGAATTCAACCTGGAAGACCTGGATGACCCCTACATTGAATCAAAGCGCAAGGCGGAGTCGATCGCTGGGGAGTTTCTCGAGAAGGGCCTGGAGGTGGTCATTCTGAACCCCGGCCTCGTCCTGGGGCCCTTGAGTGTCCGGCCCACGATCGGCACGGCCCTGGTGCGGCTGTCCGGAACACTGACCAAGCTGTACCCGAGTGGGGGCATCCTGGTCTCCGACGCCGAGGATGTCGCCACGGCACATCTTGTCGCCATGGAAAGGGGCACGCCCGGCGAAAGGTATATCGTCGGGACCGAGAACACGAAGTATCAGCTGCTCCTGGAAGTCCTCTACACCATCTCCGGCTTCCGCCCGGTTTCCATCCCCATGCCGCGCTTCTCAGCATTCCTGATGGGCTGGCTCTCCGATTCCTTTGCCAAGACCTTCGGAAAGGCCATCCCCTCGATTCCCTCCCTGTCGGTCGTCAAGCGGACCTACGTGGACCTCTTTCTCTCCTCCGAGAAGGCGACCCTCGAACTCGGCATGGCCTGGACCCCCCTGAAGGTGACCCTGGACAAGACGGTTGATTGGCTTCGTAAGAATCGGATGATCTGACTCGCGGCACACCCCTTTTACCTTTCACCTCAAGGGATCAGGCGCAAAGGCAAATGGCGCTTCTAAGGAAGCCTGCTTCGCAGTAATAGGCGGGCCTGATCCCGCCATTGTCGTGTTTCCCCCCCCCGTGTGGTATCATATCTGGTTTAACAAGGCTTCGGCTATCCATCTCCGCTTCGCGACCGAAGCGAACGCTCAAAACGGGGAATACTCTCGATGGAAAGATCCTCTCCCTTGCATGCGCCCCTTTCGGTGGTCAGCCATACCCCTGTGGCTCCCGATCGGCTGCGCATGAGTACAGATCCTTCCCCACTCCGCTTTGACCCGAACGCGAAGCCGTCCTCCGCACGTTTCTCCTATCACCAGCCCCGGGCCGAGAAGGCATTGGCTCTGGGAATCCGGATGAGAAATGCGGGCCACATCTTTCTGTGCGGCCCGAGCGGTACGGCTCGGAAGGCGATCATAGAAGCAGCCCTGAGGCGACATGGAAGACCCCTTGCGGACCTGAGGGACTATGTTGCCGTCTATCCCATCACCCGGGAACCGCAACGGCCCGCCTGGATTCCACTGGGTGCGGGCCGGGGGCGTGCGTTCGTCGAGTGCGCGGACGATTCCATCCGAGCCTGTCAGGACAGAGTCAGGAGACGGGCCCTGGGCCGTGGCCGGGAGGCGGCAGAGCCCCTGACTGAGGCAGAAAGAGAGGCCCGGATACGGGAAACAGATGACTGGCGAGAGGCCTGGACCGGGAAGATACGACAAGCGGGGTTTGCCCCGAACGCCCTCGACTACCTGGAGGCCCTTAACGAAAGGCTGGAGGAACGGTTGAGGCGGGGGGTCGAACTCGCCGCCATACGGGGCAACGGGGGAAGCCCCGCTCAGGACCTTGAACGGATACTCGATGAAGCAGACCGGCTCTCAGATCACCGGCCTCAACTGATCCGTGAGGCCACCGTGGGGCAAGTGCCCGTCGTTTTCGAGCCGAACCCCACCTTCGGCAACCTCTTCGGTTTCGCCTGGCGGGAAACGGGCGGAGCCCACCGGGCCGCACCGGGACGCCTCCTCGTGCAGGCCGGCTCGCTGTTGAGGGCGCAAGGGGGCTTTCTCATCCTCGATTTTGAGGAAGTCGCCGCTGAACCGGACGTTTGGAGGCACCTGAAGAGATGTCTCCGGTACGGACAGCTCGAGATCCCCGTCCAGGAACAAGCCCTCGGGGGGGCTCCGGGCCTCCTGAAGCCTGAGCCGATCCCGTTCGAGGCAAGACTCGTGGCGTGGGGTGACGAGAAGCTCTACCAGGAGTTCCATGAAAGGGATCCTGCTTTTGGCGAACTCTTCACGATTCGAGCGGACCTGGACAACCAGATGGATCGCGGAGACGAGAACATCGAGGGCTATCTCGCCTTCTTGAAGCAAACCTGTGAAGACGAGGGGTTGCTTCCCTTCCACCCGACCGGGGCCGCTTCGTTCATCGATGCGGGTGCCGAAATGGCGGGTAAGCAGAGAAAGCTGACCACCCATTGGACTGCGCTTGCAGACATCCTCCGTGAGGCCTCCTACCTTGCCCAGCAAGAAGGAAGCCCCTCAGTGACGGATCGCCATGTGGAACAGGCCCAGGAGGAGAGAAGATACAGAAGAAATCTGACCGAGGAACAGCTCGATGATCTGATTCGGGACGATTCGGTGCTCATACAGACCGAGGGGACCAAGGTCGGGCAAGTGAACGGGATCGCCCTGTACGAGACCGAGGACTACCTGTTCGGGAAACCCTGCCGCATCACGGCCCAAGCCGGGATGGGCCGCTCCGGGGTGGTGAACATCGAACGGGAGGTCAATCTGAGTGGAAAGATACACGACAAGGGAGTGCTCATCCTCTGCGGGTTCCTGCGAACCCGGTTCGCCAAGGACAAACCTTTGACGCTGGGCGCCAGCCTCTGCATCGAGCAGTTCTACTCCGAAATCGACGGAGACAGCGCCTCCCTGGGCGAGATCTGCGCACTGCTCTCCAGCTTGGCCGACGTACCCATCCGGCAAGGGATCGCCGTCACCGGCTCGATCAGTCAGCATGGGGATGTGCAGGCCATAGGGTGCGTGAGCGAAAAGATCCTCGGCTTCTTCGATGTCTGTTTCCATCGGGGTCTAACGGGAAATCAGGGGGTCATCATCCCGGAGGGCAATGTGGAAGATCTTATGCTTCCCACGAAAATCATCCGCGCGGCCGAACAGGGGAACTTCAGCATCTATGCCGTTCGGACCGTTGAACAGGCCTTGGAGATCCTTACGGGGCGAGCAGCCGGGGAGCCGGACAACAAAGGTCGATACCCGCAGGGAAGTGTAAACGGGCGGGCCGACGACCGCCTGTGGGAACTCGCCACCGGGCTTCGAGACTTCCTGGGGGAGGAAGAAGAACCGGACGAAGGAGGAGCTTCCACCGAATGAAGAAGCCCCCACACGTCGAACAACACCCTTATCGGTCCACCTATAGCAGGAGGTTTCTTGATGGGAACAGAACATCCCACTCCCTCTCAACCAGGCGTTCCAATGACTGACCGCCTGCCCACCGGCCTGGCACTGGCGATCGGCAGCATGCCTCATCAGGATTTCCATGTTGCTCTCGACCGGATCCTCGAGGCCTGTCCTGAGGCCCCCTGCTGGCCCCAACTCCCTTCTCTGGGCTTCCGCGAAAACATGATGACCCAGTTTTCCGAGGGGATTCCCTGTATCCGCATCGACTGGGAGAAGAACAAGATATCCTTCGCCCGGCCGGAGGCCTGCCCGGAGGAGCTTACTCGATTCTACGAAGACTACCTGCAGGCAGATCAAACCGGCAACCTAACCCCTTTCGCCTTGTCCGAATCCTTCGCGATCGGCCTGCACACCTTCCTGGAAAGGCTCTCGGGCCCCCCCGAGGTCTCTCTCGCCTTCGTGAAAGGACAAATCACAGGGCCCCTCACGTTCGGCCTTTCCATTCTGGACGAGGAAGGACTGCCCGCCTTGTTCGACGAGACCCTGGTAGACGTGGTCCGGAAGGGGATCCTGATGAAGGCCCTCTGGCAGCTGGAACGCCTGGCGCCCTGGGGAGCGGAACGCATTCTCTTTGTGGATGAGCCAATCCTCGCGGCCTTCGGCTCCTCCGCATATATCAACCTTACCCGGGAACAGGCGGTTGCCATCCTCAAGGAGAATTTTTCCGCGGTGAAGAGCCAAGGGGCCCTGGTAGGAAGTCACTGTTGTGGAAACACGGACTGGAGCCTCATGGTGGACGCCGGAGTCGACATCATCAACTTCGATGCCTATGTCTACATGGATTCTATCGGTCTCTACGCAGAATCCCTCGCAGAGTTCCTCGACAGGGGGGGCTATCTGGCCTGGGGCATCGTTCCGAGTCAGAGCATCGACGTCCGGCCCAGACCGGAAGAGCTTCTTGAAATGCTGAGGAAAGGGATCGACGGGCTGAGTGAAAAAGGTGTCTCCAGGGAGAAGCTGCTCACAAACCTTCTGGTCACCACAAGCTGCGGGCTTGGCACATTGACCGAAGAAGAAGCCGATTCCGCCCTGCGTGAACTCAAGACGCTCCAGGGGCTCGTTCGAGAGAGGCTGACGGGCTAGTTGGGTTTGGGGTCGAACAGGTGTTCGTAGAGGATCTTCTCGGCAATTCGCGTGCTCTGCGGATTCCATGAACCGGACGAAACCCTGCGGCGCATCTCTTTGACCTTGTCTCGCCGGATGTCAGGAACACGCCGGACGCATTCGAGAACCCAATGAACGGATATCTGGAGCATTTTGATCGTCGGGTCCTTTCCCGCAAGCGTTGCCGAACCTTCGCTGTCTGTTTCCTTTCTATGAAGATCGGATATTCGCACGCCTTGCATTAGCCGGAAAAGGTTTCATTTTCGTAACAAGCACGGGGGCTTATGTGACAAGAGGCGAAAGGCGAAAGAGTCAAGGGGAAAGGGCTGGATGACGTTTTGAAGAAGGCATTCCACAGGCACATGGATGAAGGCGGGAGTTCTTTTGATTCGCTCTTCAATACATGATCCACCCCTTTCACCTTTCGCCTTTGCCCTTTCGCCTGGGACTATCGGCGCGGCGTAGCGGATGGATGTGCTCAGGGTGGTCCTGCTAGGAAAAGGAACTGAGGATCTTACCCCGAAGCCTGAGGACGGCCTTCGTGTGGATCTGGGAAATCCTTGATTCGGTAATGTCCAGGACCTCCCCGATTTCCTTCATGTTCAGGTCAGCGTAGTAGTAGAGAGAGACCACGATTCTCTCTTTCTCCGGAAGAACCTCGATGGCATTCTGGAGTACCTGTCGCACACGCCGTATGTTCAAGTCCCGAAAGGGATCGGTCCCCTTCCAGAAATCCGAGGGAATCTCCCTGGTGGTTCCGTCGAGCTTCTCGCGCCCCGTGATCTCATCCCAGTTGATAAGCGAGATCGAACGGACACGGTCGACAAGCTTGTAAAACGACTCCCGTTCGAGCCCAAGCTCCGCCATGACCTCTTCGTCCGTGGCGGACCGGCCTAGCTTCTGCTCGAGTTCGGCGTACGCTCGGCTCAGCTGATTCGCCTTCTGTCGGACGGACCGAGAGACCCAGTCCTGTGCGCGAAGTTCATCCAGGATCGCGCCGCGAATCCTGAATTCGGCATAGGTCTCGAAACGGACGCCTTTCTCCGGATCGAACTTCTCGATGGCATCCATCAGTCCGATAACCCCGGAATTGATCAAATCTTCCAGCTCGATGTGGCTTGGCAGGCGCATGGCGATCCGAAGGGCCAGATGCTTGATCATCGGAGCGTACTTCTCGATCAGGCGATCTCTCTCTTTCAGGGAGACCCTAGGGGGTCGCGTTTTCTTCTTTTTTTTCGCGGTGGTCGTGGCTTTTTCCGTCAAGGGAAACCTTCGACTAAGATGAGAAGGCCGACGAGGCCAGGGGAACAGAACCTTTACATTACGGACCAGATGACGGGCCAGCGAGCATTTTCCCGCCTAAACATAAAAGATTGGCTTTCATCTGTCAAATCTATAGGGGCTGCCGCCCACGGGGAAGAGAATGGGGACAGCCACCGATCTCTGTAGCTCACTAGGGAGTTTGGGGACAGTCACCGATCTCGAACCCTCGGACTCCGTTAGAAACAGAGATCGGTGACTGTCCCCAAACTCCTGTCCCCAAACTCCTCACCAGCCTCCCTGGCCATCCCCGACCTCTGCAGGGCGGCAGCCCCCATAGATCCGATGGTATAGGGACCAGTTGAACAGAACCTTCTTGACATAGATACGGGTCTCTCGATACCGGATGCCCTCCACGAATTCGTCCGTCTCTGCGGAGGGCATGAAGGCCGTCCACCGAGCCACCGCGCCGGGGCCGGCATTGTACGCGGCGAAGACCTTGGGCCAATCTTCCTCGTACCGGCTCGCAAGGCCTTCCAGGTAGGCGGTGCCGATCGTTACGTTCACTTCCGGATCCTGGAGCGATGCTACGCCGAAACCCTCCAGGCCTATCTTCTCTGCCACACGTCTTCCCGTGGCGGGCATGATTTGCATCAGGCCGATTGCCCCGGCAGGGGAAATCGCGTCGTGCATGAAGACGCTTTCCTGGTGGATCAGCCCGGCCACGAGAAACGGGTCCAACCCTCTCT
>Ga0180430_10004768_pt1 | contig 11393 bp, 10 predicted proteins | sample SS_ome_9_FD_132999 | JGI IMG/M metagenome (GOLD analysis project Ga0180430, IMG submission 132999) | Hypersaline lake sediment archaeal communities from the Salton Sea, California, USA - SS_1_S_2 metaG | ecosystem: Environmental > Aquatic > Non-marine Saline and Alkaline > Hypersaline >... | reverse complement strand
CTGGCTGCATACGGGCGGGATCTTCGCCGCCCTTTCCGAATCCACCGCCGAGGTTGCGCTCGAGGCCGTCACAGCAGCGAGGGCGGCAGGGACGATTGTGTCGTACGACCTGAATTACCGCCCCTCGCTTTGGAAGCCGCACGGCGGTAAGGCGAAGGCCATCGAGGTGAATCGGGCTCTAGCGGGATTTGTGGACGTCATGATCGGCAATGAAGAGGACTTCACCGCTGCCCTCGGGTTCTCGGTTCCGGAAATGGACCACGACATATCGAACATCGACCCTGCTGCGTTCAAAGCCATGATCGGCGAGGTTGTCGGCTCTTTCCCCAACTTCAAGGTTGTGGCCACCACGCTTCGAAACGCAAAGACAGCGGGGTTCAACGATTGGGGCGCCATCTTGTACACAGACGACCAGTTCTACGGGTCACGGATGCGCGAGGACCTGGAGATCTACGACCGGGTGGGCGGAGGCGACGGCTTCGCCACCGGGATGATCTGGAGCTTCCTGGAAGGCAAGGATCCGCAGGATGCCGTCGAGATTGGAGCCGCCCACGGGGCGCTTACCATGTCGACACCCGGGGACACCTCGATGATGACCAAGGCGGAGGTGCTGCGCGCCGTTGCCGCAAGAGGAGCGCGGGTCGTCCGGTGAGCCGCTCTCGCCGTGGACGAGGAGGCTTCCCGCACCGGGCCACAGCATGTACCGCTAATACATGCGTTGATCTGGTCATGGGATAAGCTGCGGGCATCTCATGAGTGACCCAAACACCCTCGGCAGCCTTGTTCGCAAGCGCCGTCTCGAATCCGGATACTCTCTCGGCCAGCTTGCTTCCAAGGTGGGCAAGACGGCTGCCGAAGTGCGTTCGTGGGAACGGGGCGCAGAACTACCCGAGCACGGCATCATTGATCGGCTCGCTTCCACGCTCGAGATCGATATTGACGAGATCAAGGCTCGGCTCGAGGAGGGGAAGAAGGCACTTGAGGCCGAGCGCGCCGCCGAACAGGAAGCGGCGGCCGCCGCAGCCGAAGCGGCCGAGGAGAAGGTCAAAGCGGAACCCGATGAGCCGGTGGAGTTCCCCGCCGAGATGGCTGAGGAGGACCTCCCGGGCTTCGCTGTGGAGGATCCATTCACCCTGCCCCCGCCCGGCGATGACACCATTCCCCCCGCTATGGAGCCTGAGGAAGGCGTCACGCCCGATGCGGATGCAGGCCCAGATTCCGATGAGGAACCAGAACCCCCGGTCGACACCGACCCCGATCTGGATTTGCTCGACGCTCCTACTGAGGCGGTTCCGGTGCCGATCATTACTGAAACGGCAACCGCGGCACGAGCGGGCCGTGCCGCCGCTGTTTTCGAAGAACCGCCGCCCGCGCCGCTTCCGACCATCGAACCCGCCCCGGACGAGGATGCCGGCCTGCTCCGCTATCTGGAACCGCTACGGCTCCTGTTCGATCCGAACAACCGATATCTCTACTGGATCCGAGCCGGGCTGACCGTCTTCGTATTGCTCATCTTCGCTGTGATTCTGCTCAACCAGTTCGGCAATCTCCTTGATGCCATCGGCGAGTTGCTGGATACCATCGAGCCGGCCGCGCCCGACCCGGATGACCTGGACGCGCTTGGGGCGTTGCTGCGGGTCTGAGGTCCTTTTTCAATCTTCGCCCTGCCCGTCTGCAAGGTCCGAAGTGGGGTAGACGGGACTCGCCGCTCCTAGGTGAAGGCTCTCACCAGCAAGCCCGCTGCAGCTAGAAACGACACGCTGAGGATCGCAGGGCGGATCGCGGGGCCGTCAAAGCGATGCTTGATCCGAGAGCTGAGCACGTAGCCGGTGATCAATCCGGGCAGGAGAAGAGCGGCAAGGAACAGATCGTCGCCGGTGATGCGGCCGGCACCGGCCCGGAAAGCCACAGTCACGACGAGGCCGCCGCTGAAGAACAAGGCCAGGCTGGCTCGAACCATCGGGCCTTGCCCGTCCTTGAACAGCAGCGCCGCAGGGGGTCCCCCCATTGAGGCAACCATCCCCATGATTCCGGCGATGATGCCGGTGCCGAATTCCGTCACAGGATTGCGGCGCATCGTGATCCCAGTGCCGAGGATCAGGACCGCAACGATCACTGATGCGGCGATGCCGATGTCGATGCTGCGTTGGGCGGCGAGACTCAGTACCCAAAGGCCCAGGAAGGCACCCGGGATGCGACCGGCCAGGAGCCAGGTCACTCCCTTGGTGTCGATGTGGGATCGCTCGCGCCAGGTCATCGAGAACGCGAGCGGCACCGCCAAGAGCAATTGGGGCACGGGTGCCAGCACCGGGTTCAACAGCGACAGGATGGGAACCGACAGGATGCCAAAACCAACTCCGATCGTTCCTTGCACGATTGCCCCGGCAAGGGTGACTACGAGGGCTATGGCGAGTTCGAAGAGGGAGATTGGCACCGGAGATCCAGGGAAGGGGCTCTCGAGTATGGCACCGTTTCTATGGGCGGCCGAGTCGATAGAATTGTAGAGATGTTGATTAAAAGACTCTTGCTATCGCGACTTAGTGCATTTACGATGCCGTTCGCATTCCACCGACGGTAGGGACCGTGAACCACGCTCAGAGAACCAAGACCATCGGGCGCCGCGGTCGGCCGTTCCGGCGGGTAGCCCTCTTCGTGTCAACTGCGGTGTTATTGGCAGGCTGTTCGGGATCCGGCCCGCAAACGGCACTCAACCCGGAAGGCCCGGTGGGGCGAACGATCGACGACCTGTGGGAGCTGGTGTTCGTCATCGCCACCATCGTCTTTGTCATCGTCCAGGTGGCTCTCGTCTACACCATCATCCGGTACAGAGCCCGCAAGGGCGACGACTCGGAGCCGGTGCAGGTACACGGCAACACCCGCCTCGAGATCCTGTGGACGATTATCCCCGTCGTGATCCTCGCCGCCATCGCGTTTCCCGTCGTCAAGGGCATCTTCGACGTGAGAGCCATCGCCGAGGGAGAGGACGTTCTTCAAGTGCAGGTCACCGGACACCAGTGGTGGTGGGAGTTCGAATACGTCGATCTGGCCGACGAGACCGGGCGGACGCTTGTAACCGCCAATGAGTTGGTTATTCCCGAAGACACCGAGGTCAATCTGACCATGACCTCAGCTGATGTGATCCACAGTTTCTGGGTGCCGGTGCTTGCCGGGAAGCGTGATGTTGTCCCGAACCGGATCACCAACCTCACGATTATCGCCGACGACCCAACTCCGCCCGATGAGCCTCACCCCGGCCAGTGCGCCGAGTACTGCGGGCTCGCTCACGCCGATATGAGATTCAAGGTCCACGTGCGCACCGACGCGGATTTCGATGCCTGGGTCGACCAACAGTTGACTCCCGCCACGATTCCCACCGAAGGGGCTGCAGCCGCAGGGTATGAAACGTTCAACATCACCTGTGTTGCGTGCCACAACGCAACAGTCGCAGGACCTGAGGGTGCAGAGGACATCGGCCCCGTAAACACCGTCGAAGTCGATGGAGTCGTGTTCACCTCGTCGCTGGCCCCCAACCTCGGGCACTTCGGCGACCGAATAACGTTCGGGGCCGGTACGTTCGACAACACTGCAGAGCATCTTGCCGAATGGCTGGAGAACCCGGCGTCGATCAAACCGATGCGACCCGACCTCAACGACATCCCCGGCGGGCGGATCTTGGGTATGCCGAGCTTCAACCTGAGCGACGAGGAAATCGCAAATCTGATCGAGCTCTTGGAAGGATGGAAGTGACATGGTGCTCGACACCGGCAACGGTCTAGCGACCACCGCCCCCAAGGGTATCTGGAGCTGGATCACCACCGTCGATCACAAACGAATCGGCATAATGTATGGGGTGACGGCTCTCGTCGCCTTCTTCATCGCCGGCCTCGAGGCGCTGCTGATACGGCTCCAACTCTCCACTGCCAACGGAACGGTTCTCAGCGCCGACGCTTACAACCAGCTCTTCACTATGCACGGTTTGACCATGTTGCTGGTGGTGGTGATGCCGGTCGGGGCGGCCTTCATGAACTATTTCATTCCGATCCACATCGGGGCCAGGGACGTCGCATTCCCCAGGGCCAATGCTTTCAGCTACTGGCTGTTCCTATTCAGCACAATCATGCTGCTCTCGTCATTCCTGCTCGGTGGCGCACCCGACGGTGGTTGGTTCGGCTACGCCCCGCTGTCGACCCAGCTCGAGGAGTTCGTCCGCATGGACTTCTACGCCATCGGTGCCCAGCTGCTCGGCATTGCATCGATCATGGCATCCGCCAACTTCATCGCAACGGTGTTCACGATGCGGGCGCCGGGGATGTCGCTAATGCGGGTGCCGGTGTTCACATGGATGGCCGTCGTGGTGTCCTTCCTGCTCATCTTCTCGCTGCCGATCTTCGGCGTCGGTCTCTTCCAGATGTTCTTCGATCGCAACTTCGGCACGCAATTCTTTAGCGGCGGTGGGGATCCGCTGCTGTGGCAGCACCTGTTCTGGCTATTCGGTCACCCCGAGGTCTACGTGCTGATCCTTCCGGCGATGGGAATCGTCTCAGAGGTGTTCCCCACCTTCAGCCGCAAGCCGCTCTTCGGATACCCGTTCGTCGTCTTCTCGGGTATCGCCATCGGGTTCATGGGATTCGGCGTGTGGGCTCACCACATGTATACGGCGGGATTGGGTCCGGTAGCCGAGGCAGGTTTTGGCATCGCGACAATGATGATCGCAGTGCCCACGGGGGTGAAGATCTTCAATTGGATCGGCACCATGTGGGGTGGCAAGGTCCGCTTTGAGCTGCCGATGATGTTCGCCATCGGCTTCGTCTCTCTATTCGTCATCGGCGGTCTCTCCGGCGTTCTCCACTCGGTTGTGCCTTCCGACTACCAGCAGCACGACAGCTACTTCGTAGTCGCTCACTTTCACTATGTCCTGTTCGGCGGTGGAGTCTTCGGGTACGTGTCCGGTGCTTACTACTGGTACCCGAAGTGGACCGGGCGGAAGCTCGACGAGAAGCTGGGGCGCTCGCATTTCTGGCTGATGCTGCTCGGTTTCAATCTGACGTTTGCTCCTATGCACATCCTCGGCCTCAACGGGATGCCGCGGCGCACCTATCGCTACGACGAAGGGCTTGGCTGGGAGTTCTGGAATCAGGTGGCGACCGTCGGGTCGTTCCTCATCGGCATCTCGTTCCTCTTCTTCGCGTGGAACCTCATCAAGAGCCGCAAGCACGGGCAGATCGCCGGCAGCGACCCGTGGGACGGCCGGACCTTGGAGTGGTCGATTCCCTCGCCGCCGCCGGTGCACAACTTCGACGAGATCCCCGTCATCGAGCACGTCGACGACTTCTGGCATCGCAAGTACGCGACCGACGAGGAGGGGCGCTCGGTGCGCATGCCCGATGTACCGGGCGGAACCGTCTCCGCCGAGCCAACTGCCGGGGGAGAGGGAGAACCCGGATCGGGTGAGCACGCTGAGGACATGCATATGCCGTCACCCTCGTATTACCCGATCGTTGCCTCATTCGGGGTGATCGTTACCGGCTACGGGCTCGTGTACGTGCCCGGAGGTTGGGTGGCCGTCGGCGTAGGTCTGCTAATAACGCTTTGGGGCTTCTTCGGGTGGTCACTCGAGCCCGTGACGAGGGATAAGCATCATGACTAGCCAGGCCGCGCCCGTTGAGACTTACGATCCTCACGACGTTCGCCCGATCCGCAAGGCGGCGATGTGGGTGTTCCTCGGTTCGGAGGCCATGTTCTTCGGTTCGATGATCGCCACCTTCCTGTTGTACCGGAACACGACCGGCGACGGTCCCGGTTCTGAGATCTTCAGTATCCCGTTCACCTCGGCCAGTTCGTTCGTGCTGCTGATGAGTTCGCTGACGATGGTGCTTGCCCACCATGCGTTCGAGAATCGGGATGCCCGCGGAACCCGCATCTGGCTGGCCGCCACCGCTCTTCTCGGCATCACATTCCTGGCCGGCCAGATCTTCGAGTTCACCGAGTTCGCTCACGAGGGATTGGCGCTGTCGACCAGTTCGTTCAGTGGGGCGTTCTACATGCTCACCGGTTTCCACGGCGCCCACGTTGCTCTCGGGGTCCTGATGCTGTTGGCGATGTTCTTCTTATCGCTGGACGGTCGGCTCTATGAGAAACGGGGCCTCAACGTCGAGTTGGTCGGCTTGTATTGGCACTTCGTCGACATCGTCTGGATTGTCATTTTCACCGTTGTCTATCTCCTGCAGGTCTGAGCCATGGCACAAGCTGTCCACAGATCACATCCAACTCCGGCGGTCTACTGGGCGATCGCCCTTTTCCTCGCCGTCGTCACCGCCATCGAGGTAGCCGTGCCCTACTTCTCTGTCTTGGATCCGGTTCGGGTCCCGCTGCTGATCGTGCTGGCGATCGTGAAGTTCGGCACGGTGGTCGCCTACTTCATGCATCTCCGCTACGACAAGAAGCTGTATCGGACTTTGTTCTTGTTCGGTGTGATCGGGGTCATCCCGCTGTTTGTCGTTGTCCTCGCAACGATGCACGCTTTCTGATCCCGTGATGTTCGCAGCCAATCCAGGCATCTTCGATGTGACTCCATTTCACATGCATCTCGACGTCATCGGGGTGCTCGGCGCCATGGTGGTGCTCTACGAGTACGGGTTGCGGCGACTAGCGCGATTTCACGCTCCTCGCGGTGAGGCAGTCGTAACCCGGGGACAGCGTTTGGCTTTCTACGCCGGCATCCTGTCGCTGTACATCGTGTCCTCATGGCCCGTTCATGACATCGGTGAGAACAGCCTGTTCATGTTTCACATGAGTGAGCATCTGGCCTTCGGGTTGGTCGCCCCTCCGCTGCTGATATCGGGGACCCCGCCATGGCTCATTCGCCTGGCCGCTATGCCTGTGCTCCCCGCACTGAAGATCCTCACCAAGCCGCTCGTTGCGTTGGCGCTATTCAATGGGATGCTCGGCCTCATTCACGCCCCGGCCGTGCTGAACCTGATGCTGCGCAACGAGTTTGCCCACTTCGGTCTACATGCCATCCTGTTTCTATTCGGGATCTTCATGTGGTGGCCGATTCTTGGGCCGATACCCGAGATTCCTCAGCTTCCGCCATTCCTTCGTATGGGTTATGTCTTTCTCCAGTCGCTGGTGCCGACCATCCCGGCGACCTTTCTCACCTTTGGTGAGACGCCGCTCTACCCGATCTATGAGACCTTTCCGCGGCTCTGGGGGATACCGGCGCTGGACGACCAGGTGTATGCCGGGTTGATCATGAAGCTCGGCGCCGGCTTGCTGTTGTGGGGCTACATAGCCTGGATCTGGTTCTCCTGGTGGAATGAAGAGCAGCGCCACGGTAGTCCTACGCCGCGGGTGAACACGCTCGACATCGCCTAAATGGTCATGACAAACCATCCCGGGTTTGGATAGCGTGACTCTATAGGCGGGACTCTGTCCCAACCTGGCGGCGAGTCCCATTTCTAGTGGTTGAGAGGGGCTCGTCATGAGCAGAAGACTCCTGCTTGTCGCGTTGGCCACCGGATTGGTGGTCGCCGTCCCGCATCCGGATGTCAGGGAACAGATGGCGGCGTTCATGCACCGCCTCTACGGCTTTGAGATGGACGAGGTCCTGGTGAACACGTCGGCAACCTCAAAGTGGTGTACTTCGACACTCCCGGCTTCTACACCACTTGCGCGGCAGAAGCGGTGGTTTCGGTAGCGGCAGGGGACTACGAGATAACCGTCCTCGGCACCCATCACTACCTGCTCGACACCGAGTTCTCGTGGGGGAATGCTTCTGCATTGTTCATCCCCTTCAACGGTTCCGGCGGGCATCCGTTCATCCCACAAACAGAGGCCGCCCCGGCCGCCCAGATGCCGTGGTTAGATCGGACGCCGGCCATCCGGGAGGGTTGTCTGATCAGGCGGTCTCGTTGTCCTTCGGGCCGCCGAGGTATGCGGCGCCGGCAGCGCCCAGCAGGATCAGGGCGGCGGCCCCGCCGAAGATGGCGATGACGGCGACTCCTTCCGCTGCCAGCAATAGCTGTGCGAGAGCGATAGCGAGAGCGGCGATGACAATGATTGCAAGCATCGGCCCCGATACGGCGCGAGTAGCGGCGCGCAGCATGGCCGCAGTGCTGGCCGGCGCGGCTTCACCGCTCAGCCCAACGACACTCTTCGAGGCGAGGGTGGAAACCACCCAGGCGACGAGTCCTCCGGTGATGAGCCCGGAGACGAGGACGGATATCGATAAGGGAGCGAAGGAGACTGTTGTGACGCCCGCTTCTGCGCTGCCGGCGAAACCGATACCGGCTCGCAGAGTTCCGTATCCGATGGCAGCTGCGGCGACGAGCCCGAACGGGAGGATGTGTCCCAGCTCAAAGCGCGTGGCTTCGTCGCCGCTCTCGGAACTAATGCCGTAGGCGATCACAGCCACGGCGACGCCGCCGATGAGGGAGACGACCACTGTGGCTAGATATAACGCACCACTCGTCACTGCCACCTGGGCGTCTCCGCCGCTGGTCAGCCCGATCCCTCCCATGGCGAAGCGGCCGGCGAAGAAGGCGAGGAGGGCAACGCCGATAAGGCCGCCGGCCAACGCTCCGGTGAGGACGACTGTTGAACGATTACCCAAGATTCCCTCCGATCCGACACCGCCCGGGAGTGTAGCGATATCGGTTCCCGCTCCGGGGCAAGAGTAACGCCAGCCGGTCCCCCTTTCTTGCGGGAGAACAACGCCGGCCGTCGGGCCCGGGGTCAGCGGAAAGCTGAGGGCGCGACCTTGCGTCGGGGTCAGCAGAAGTTTTCGGATGCATCCACGGAGTAGATGCCGATGATGGTGTCGGTGCCTTCATCCCCGCTGTCGGAGACCGGGCCCCACAACAGCAGATTGCCGCTGTTCCCCCGCAATTCGAACACTCTGCCGAAGTCGCTGTCGTTGACGATGTCGACATCGAATGATTCGTAGATACGGCGCAAGTCTCCCACGTTGTGCCCGAGCTTGAGACCGCTCAGGGTTTCCATGTCTACGGCAACGGACGTGGCTGCATCCTCGTAGGTCAGGTCGAGCCGGTAGCCGGCGAAGGTCTCAGCTCCATCGGTGTCTACCACGATGATCGCAGCCAGAGCACCGAACTTGACGATCCTCACGAGTTCTTCCTCACAGGCCCCGTACTCGCCGATCGACACTATGGGTCCTGTGTCGCTGGTCGGCTCACCGAGCGTGGCGACGAGCTTGCCCATGGACTCCGCAGCGTCCGAGCCCAACGCAACGACACCCAGGCCGGACGTTTGCAGAGTCAGATCGCTCAGTGGCAATGGCTGACCAATTGCTTGATAGGGCTCGAAGTCGATCGGTGCGGCCGCAGTTGTCGTCGTGGTCGTATCCGTCGTCTCGCTGCCGTCGTTGATCGTCGTATCGGTCGGCTCCCCGTCGTCGCCAGAGTCCGGCTCTGTGGTGGCAGCGACGGTGGTGTCGGTGGGATCACTGGTTGCTGTGGTGTCGTCGTCGCGAGTCAGGTTGAACACGGCGATGCTGAGCACCACCAGCAAGAGGCCGAGGATCAACCCCGTTAGCAGGGGGCTGCGCGGCGGTGTTGCCGGCGGAAGAGCAGGGTCCTCCAGCGGGGGAAGGGCCTCTTCTCCGGTGAGGTCCATGAGGTCCTCGTACGGATCGTATTTAGGTGGGCCGGGGGGTTCGTTGCGGTCGCTCACGTCATCTCGGGGTTGGAGTCATCCCATACTATTGCTCGGAGCGCACAATCTGGTGTTACTCAACCGAGTCTGCTGCCGGAGCCGCGACATACTGGTCGAGGAGGGTGTCGAAAGGAACGGTGGGAACCAGGACAAGGGCACCCTCGGCCGTGCGGTAGTCCTCAACGGGGATCTTCAGCTGCACGATCTCGGTCCGCTCCAGCCCGCGTAGATCCCAGGCGAGACTGATCGCCTCGCCGAGTTGCAGCTGATCGTCGAGGGTAAAGGCGTTGCCCACCGACCGGACTACGCCGGCGAGTTCCTGCGGGCTGTCGAACTCGGCAGCCTTTTCAAGCATCGCCAGGATGATGTCCTGCTGGCGTTCGTTGCGGGTGAGGTCACTCACGTTGGGCATCGTGCGCCATACTCCGTCGACCAGTTCCAGAGTGGATCTCGAGCGGACCCAGGCAAGGGCTTGTTCCCCGGAAGCGTTTGTGCATCCCTCGGGAAGTTCCAGGGAGGCCTTTCGATCGCGTACTGCGTGGTCAACGCAGATCTCAACGCCGCCGACCTCATCGATGATTTCCTCAAAGCCGTCGAAGGTAAACAGAGCGAAGTGGTCGACCTCAACTCCCGTGAAGTCTTCGACGGCTCCAGACAGCAGAGTTGCCCCGTTGATCTCCTCGCCGCAGCCGTTGAAGTTGGCGTCGAGTCGGGTGTAGTTCTGAGTGCATCGGTTGGGCAGGTAGAGATCGCGAGGCAACGAGACCATCAACGGCCCACTGCCGTCGGAAGGCAACATGACGAGGATGATGACGTCGGCCCGGTAGTCGCCGATGTCTGAGCCGACAACCATGTACGAGTCATAGGTGAGATCTTCGCTGGGCGTGGCGGTGATGGCTGTTGCCACCTCGGGAGCCAGTGTCTCTCCCGTTTCGCTGGGATGAGGGACCTCGGGCAGTTCGCTCAGCGCTACCTCATCGAAGCTGTGACGCTCTACACCGCTCCAGGAACGCCAAACCGTGTAGAGATTCCATGCCGAATAGACGGCGATGAGTACGAAGAAGGTGGTGAGCGTCCGCTTGATAGATCGTTTCCACAACGGCCGGGGGTCGGGCTGACGCTCGGAATGATTGACGACGTACCCGATGACGGGAGCGGCCATCTCGGCAAGCTTCTCTCTGATCTCATCGAGTCTGGGAACCTCGGCTTCGGGCGTTATGACGAGGAGAGTGCCGTCGGCATGAGTCGCTATCTGCCGGAGGCTCTCATCCCAGTCAACCGGAGCGGTGTTGACTATGAGCAGATCAGCATGTTCGGTAAGGCGATCGATAGTGTCGGCAAGTGTGAAGCCGCCGAGAGTCGTCGTCCTGTCCTCGCTGTCGGACCCGATGGGAATGAACGGAAGCTTGTTCTCGTCGTCGATTCTCCACAATCGGGTAGCCTCTTCCAGCGATGCAGATCCTTCGGCCAGGTCCGTCCACCCCGGCGCCGGGTCGGATTGTCCGTACTCGGAAAGGCCTCCGCCCGGGTCGGCGTCTATCAATACGGCGCGTCTCCCCATCCTGGTGGCGGCGACGGCGAGGTTCATGGCCACTGTGGTGGATCCCAGTCCCGGGCCGGCACCTGCGACCAGAATCACCTGGCCCTTTGTCGCTCGCTCCAGCTCACCGACGGCATCCAGATACACCGTCGACACCGCCGAATCATCGGAAACAAAGATT
>Ga0180430_10004767_pt1 | contig 11393 bp, 10 predicted proteins | sample SS_ome_9_FD_132999 | JGI IMG/M metagenome (GOLD analysis project Ga0180430, IMG submission 132999) | Hypersaline lake sediment archaeal communities from the Salton Sea, California, USA - SS_1_S_2 metaG | ecosystem: Environmental > Aquatic > Non-marine Saline and Alkaline > Hypersaline >... | reverse complement strand
TGAAGCATTCAGAATATTAATGGAATCTATCTCCGTCTCATCTACCACCCCGATGGCATAAGCAAGCGCTTCGGTTTCCACAACTTCTTTCAGAAGATTTCTGTGCCTGGCAGATAAAAGCTTACTGTCATTCAAAGAGGGATTCTGATAGTCCGGGGCAAGGACCACCGCTGCAGCAAATACAGGCCCTGCAATACAACCCCGTCCTGCTTCATCGCAACCCGCTTCGATGCTACCCCCGGTATGAAATGATTTAAGCATGCTCGTCGAGAACCTGCTGCACCGAGTCCCATAACTTTTCTGCCGTATGGTCCCAGCTGAAATGTTTCCTTCGTACCCTTCCCTTTTCGATCAGATCTTCACGTAATCCTTTCTCACGAATCATTCTGATCATGCAATCCCGAATGCTTGCCGGCGATTCCGGTGAGGCAAATATGGCAGCGTCTCCTGCTATCTCGGGCAGACTGGCCGCCTTGGATGCAATAACAGGGATATCACATTTCATGGCCTCCACAACGGGAATCCCAAATCCTTCAAAAAAGGGAACGAAAGTCATGGCACATGCTGCGCCCAGTACCTGATTCAACTTACCGGGGGTAAGACGACCGGTAAATATCACATCCTTCTTATTAGCCATCTTCTCAAGCTGCTCTTCCATAGGGCCTGTAAGGAAAAACTTTTCCCCTACCAGTACCAGTTTGTAATTGCCTTTGTTCTCCTCTTTGAATAGCTGAAAAGCCTTCAGGAGATTGGTAATGTTCTTCCTGGGATGTATGCTCCCGATAAATATGAAATAGGGACAGCCTTTGGTATATTCCTTACGCACTTCCTCAGCCTCACTATCGTCAATGGGTTGATAGTGCTCATTGACACCGTTATAGGCCAGATCCACTTTGTCCTCGGGAAGCTCATACTGGTTTATGATATCACGGCGGGAAAACTCTGAAACGGTCACAATCCTGCTGGCTTTATTTGCAAATCGGGGAAAGAAGTAACGATGATAAAAGCGATTTAACCAGGGCAGGTCGGCCGGGCGGTGCTCAAAATTTATGTCGTGAATTACTGCAACCGAAGGTGTTTTCACGTGTAGTGATAAAAATCCGTCCGTACTTAAGAACAGATCGGGTTTCTTTCTTCTCAGATAAGCTCTTATCCGGAATTCAAACCATATATACCATAAAATGGGGTGCCTGGTAGGGGGTCCCAGAATCACAGCCTGTACATTATCGGCAAAAACTACCTCTTTATTGTACTTCCGGTCGAAGAGAAAAATAAATTGGATCTCGGGATGTGCAAGAACGATCCTTTTCAGAGTTTCATAGGTAAACCAACCTATACCATCCAACTTTCCTGGCATCAAGAGGCGGGTATTTACCGCTACTGTAGTCTTTTTAGTCTCCTGGATCAAGGTGCCCTGCAATTATTCTGGAGCGAACTTATTACATTTGTAAGTAATTTGAAAATATTTTTAACCGCCCGGCTTTGAAAAAGCGCTTTATCTCCAACTTATTATTGCTCATTTTTCTGAATTTGCTCATTAAACCTTTTTGGTTTTTTGGCATTGAAGTGGGCGTTCAAAACCGGGTGGGAGAAGAAAGTTATGGATTCTATTTTTCCCTGTTCAGTTTTGCCTTTATCCTGAACATGCTCCTCGATGTGGGGATCAATAATTATAACAACAGGGCCATATCCCGCGATCACAGCCTCCTCAAAGAGAACCTGGCAGCCATCCTTCCACTGAAATGGGTCCTGTTTATTATATATGCTTCGGTGGTCCTGCTGTCGGGCAAGCTCCTCGGCTACTCCCCCGAACAGTTTACCATGTTATGGATGCTGGTATTGAACCAGTTCCTGGCTTCATTCATACTTTACTTCCGAAGCAATATCAGCGGATTGCAATACTTCCGGACCGATAGTCTGCTATCTGTATTGGATCGAAGCCTTATGATCCTGTTTACCGGGCTTTTGTTATGGGGGAACTTCACCCAGGAAGCCTTTAAAATTGAATGGTTTGTATATGCCCAGACTGCATCCTATCTAATTACTCTGCTTGTTACTGCGTCCATTGTATTTTACAGATCTGGGAGCTTCCTTCGTAAAGTAAGCATTTCAGCATCCTTGAAGATTCTCAAGCTCAGTTATCCCTTTGCCCTCCTCATACTACTTATGGCCCTTTTCAACCGTGTCGATTCAGTCATGCTGGAAAGACTCCTGGAGAATGGAAGGGAGCAGGCTGGCATCTATGCCCAATCGTTCAGGATTTTTGAGGCTGCCTCCCAGTTCTCCTTTCTGTTTGCCATTCTGCTGCTACCCATGTTTTCCCGAATGATCCAGCAGAAACAGGATGTAAACACCCTGGTCCGTATAGCACAACCCCTCCTGCTCACAGCTGGTATAGCAGGAGCCCTAAGCTGCAATTTTTACAAAGAGGATATTATCGCATTGCTTTACGATTCGCATGCCAGCTATAGTTCCACCATTTTTGGGTGGTTGATGATCGCCTTCCTCTTTGCATCACTTACCTACCTCTACGGCAGCCTCCTGACTGCCAACAATAATCTACGGCAATTAAATGTTGCTGCAGGCCTTACCGTGCTTATCAATGTCTCGCTCAACATGATCCTGATTCCACGATATCAGGCCCAGGGTGCAGCAGTTGCCAGTCTCATTTCTCAAGCCTTCTTTGCCCTGTGCCAATGGTTTCTGGCCATTCGAATTCTGGGCATCTCCTGGAACAGGGATATTATGATCAGACTCCTTGCCTTTATGGGCGTCAATCTGATCGTAGGCTACCTCAGTTTATTGATTCCGGGATGGATACCGGGATTCCTTCTCCTGCTGAGCTCCTGTGTCATCTCTGCCATACTGCTTGGTCTGATCAGACTTGCGGAGTTCCTGGCTGCCGTTACTGAATAAATCTTTCCTTTTCACTTAAGCACGTGGCCCTGGCCATTCTTGTAAGGCACTCACGATCCTGGTTCATGATTTTGCCACCTGGTTCTGATTCCTGACAGAACCCAGGTATTTGCTCATTATTCGGCCAGATTTGATTCCTGTGCAGACAACCATCTTAGAGCAGGCATCCTCATAAATACTCAAATTTTGGATCTGAGAAATGAGTTTTACATACATATTCACATACATTATAATTATTTAATTGACTAAATATCATGCGTATAAATGTTTCTTTATAGTGTTTTTTACTCACGTATATTTTAGTGCATATATTCTGTGTTAGGAAAATGTTGATTCTATATAGCTGTGGAAGGAGACTTTATGTCGGCCTTTGTTTACTTTTGGCCAAACCAAATGAATCGATAACAGGTGGATCAGAATAACAGCGAGAAACTACGCAGGACCAAACGAACGTCCATTCTCTTTAATCAGCGTGAGCAGGAGGCCATAACGCTCTATTGTGAGAAGTATAAAATCAGGAACAAATCCAAGTTCATGAGGGAGCTTATAATGACTGAGATCCTGAAGAAATTTGACGAAGACTATCCCACCTTGTTCGAGTTCGAGAAGCCCAACCTTTTCTACACCGATTAAGCTGTAGATTAAAATCGTGTCCAGACAAGATATGTGTGCATAAAAAAAGGGTACAGCCCCTTTTAGAAGGAATAACTATACCCAAATAGTATCAGAATGGAATTCCTAGATGAGTTCCAGGGAATAAACGATGGCCTCCAGTTGCTTTAGTTTAACCCTTTTCTTCTGGTTGGGATGATATACATAGCCATCCACCGTTATTATTCTATTGCGTTTTGCATCGTAAATGGAATGGCTGATGAAGGGTCCTCCCATAAATCCATTTTCCAGGTCCCACAAACCTCTGAGCTCTATTACCTTGACATTATTAATGGTCATGTCATATGCGATGGGCTGGTATAGCTTCGAAATGGTCATGTATGAACCTTCGCGTGGGCCCAGGACATAGGCCTTTGTGAATTCATTCCGCTTCTCGATGATGTTGGCTGTATTCAGGTCCTGTGGCCCCTCAGCAGGAAAATCAAAGACCTGAATTACCTGTGAGAGATCCGGGGCTTCGATGGATACAGAGGTGTATTCTTCCTTGCTGAAGTCCATATTATAGCCCCTGGGGATAGCGAGTTTCACATGATGATGCAGTGCTATCTCCTTTTGAATGGCAGGATCTTTGGAATCACGATAGTTCTTGATTAACCTGTTGCGATCGTACTGAATCAGGAAAGCCCTGATTTGCTCCTCATTTTCACTGATTAACTCCTTTAAGGCTGCCCCTGTGGGAGCTTCCAGCTGGACCATAATCTGAGGCTTTGCCCAAATATTTTCCCTGTAGCGTACCCTGGGTTCCAGGCTGGATTCAATGTTTGTCAGAACAATGCTGCGATGGAACTGGTATATCCCATCAAACGAAGCTGCGGTTATCTGTAACACATCAAAAAGAGGTTCTGACTGGGGCATACCCGGAATTTCTTCTTTCAGTATATCCTCCAGTAACTCACCAGCAGAGTTGTCCCAGTTGAACTGGTCCATCACCACAAGCACCTCACCCGCACCACCGGTAATGTTGGGCATGATTCTCCCTGCAGCTCCACCCTGCTGATTTACTGTATCACAGCTAACCAGCATTGCGATAACCGCAAAGACAAAAAAGCCTGCTATCCGCTGTGGCAGCTTACAGGCCTTGAGATTTTTCAGGATATTACTCCTTGCCATCTTTAATCTTTTTTTTGTCTTCAGTGTCATCCACTATATCGTCGTCGGCATCTTCGCTTGTGGCCTTCTTAAATTCTTTCATTCCTTGTCCAACACCGCGCATAAGTTCAGGGATCTTACGACCGCCAAAAAGCAGCAGGACTAGCAGAACAACAACTACAATTTGCCAAACTCCTATTGCAAGGGTTATAAAAGCTTCCATTTTTATCAATTATAAAGTTAGTACTACAAAAATCGTTCTATTTTTTAAATAATCCAATGATATCGTTCAAATTGGCGTAGAGTAAAAGGCTTAAAAGCAAGACCATCCCTACGATCTGAGCATATTCAAGAAATTTATCTCCCGGCTTTCTACCGGTGATTATTTCAAACATCAGGAACATTACATGTCCACCGTCGAGTGCCGGAATGGGCAAAACATTCATGATGGCCAGGATGATTGACAAAAAGGCCGTCATGTTCCAGAATCTTTCCCAATCCCAGGTAGAAGGGAATATGCTGCCAATCTTTATAAAACCACCCAGCTCTTCATAGGCTTTGGTTTCAGGCTTGAAAAGCATCTTTAATTGCTTCAGATAGCTCTTGGTAATATCAAAACCACGGTTTATACCCGCTGGGATGGATTGAAAGAAAGAGTACTTCACTACAACGGTTTCAAAGAAATCGGGATACATTTTCCTTGAAAAGCCAAAAAAGCCATTCTCATCAGTCGTAGCGGCCAATTGCAGGGTATCTGCTCCACGCAAGACGGTCAGATCAAAAGTAGTATTCCCTTCCTTCCTGGTAAGTCCTACAAATTCATCATAATACTCTATGGGGATTCCGTTAACTCCAATAACCCTGTCATTTATATTCACACCCGCTTTGATCATGTTCCCGTCCTTCGATAGTCCATCAACCTCACAGGGCACGCGCGGGAATAAGCCATATTGCAGCTTCAACAGTTTGGAGGTTTGCCCTTCCGGGATATTCAAATCCATTAACTCTCCCTCACGCTCCACCTGAACGATCCTGGGCTCATTCACTACGATATCGTGATGAATGGTTGACCAGCGTTCTACCTCGGCTCCATCCAGGGCCAGGATTTTATCTCCATTTTCAAAGCCAAGATCCAACAAGGGTTGTTCAAACTCATAACCCCACTCAATACGGTCTACCGGAACATATTCTTCTCCCCAACTGAAAAATACCAGTATATAAATGAAGAGAGCCAGTACAAAATTCACCATCACTCCTCCCAGCATGATCAGCAATCTCTGCCAGGCCCTCTTGGATCTGAATTCGTGTGGCTGGGGTGGCTGCTTCATTGCCTCGCGATCCATCGACTCGTCGATCATGCCGCTGATTTTCACATAGCCGCCAAGTGGCAGCCAGCCAATTCCGTATTCGGTGTCTCCTATTTTTTTCTTGAAGAGAGAGAAGCCGGCATCAAAAAAGAGGTAAAACTTTTCAACCCTGACCTTAAAGATCCTTGCCAGGACAAAGTGACCCATTTCGTGAAGTACTATCAATATGGACAGACTCACCAGAAGCTGGGCTATTTTAACAATTACATCCATTCTTACTTTATTATTTCTTCGGCCACCTGCCTGGCCAGCAGGTCGGTCTGATTATAATCTTCTAATTCGGGGGTCTTAATAAATGTCGACTTACCCAATGTATTCTCAATCACATCCGGAATCTCAAGGAATCCTATTCGCTCTTTCAGAAAGGCATCCACTGCCACCTCGTTGGCCGCATTTAAAATACAGGGCCAATTCCCCCCCCTTTGCAGTGCCTCGTAAGAGAGTGCAAGGTTACGAAAAATTTTTGTATCCGGCTGCTCAAAGGTAAGCTGAGGATAGTTCAAAAAATCGAATCTTTCAAAATCGGATGGAAATCGATCCGGATAAGACAGGGCATATTGAATGGGGAGCCTCATATCGGGCAAGCCCATCTGTGCTTTGATGGATCCATCTTCAAACTGGACCATGGAGTGTATGATGGATTGTGGATGAACCACCACTTCTATCTGGTCGCCACCCACACCAAAAAGCCATCTGGCTTCAATGACCTCAAGACCCTTGTTCATCATGGTGGCCGAATCGATGGTAATCTTTGGACCCATACACCAATTGGGATGCTTTAAGGCCTCTTCGGAACTCACCTTTGCCAATTCTGCCTTGCTTTTTCCCCGGAATGGTCCGCCCGAAGCAGTAAGGATGATCTTTTCAATGGCATTTCTTCCCTCTCCGGTCAGGCACTGGTAAATGGCAGAATGCTCCGAATCCACGGGTATGATCGCCACTCGCCTGGCGGCCGCTTCCTTCATGATCAACTCCCCGGCTACCACCAGGGTTTCCTTGTTTGCCAGAGCAATGTGCTTACCTGCCCTGATGGCCTCGATGGTGGGTTTCAGTCCGCTAAATCCTACCATGGCAGTCAGGACCAGGTCTACAGAATCAAATCCGACCACCTGAGCAATGGCATCTTCACCACAGAATACCTTAATGGGATGAGCCTCCAGAGCAGTCTTCACGAGGGCGTAATGCTGCTCGTTTCCAATAACTACAGTGTTAGGCAGGAAGCGCAGACTCTGTTCAATTAGCAATTCTGCATTGTTCTGGGCCGTCAGAATCTCAACTTCAAATGTATCTGAGTGATTGGAAATAACTTCAAGTGCCTGCGTGCCGATCGATCCGGTGGAGCCAAGTATGGCAATTCTTTTCTGCATCACTTAGAAAAGGATATAATCTGCCGGATCGAGCGGAACCCGATCGTGCCACAATTCGAAATGGAGGTGTGGTCCTGTGGTAAGCTCTCCTGAATTGCCCACAATGGCGATGGCATCGCCTGCCGACACTTTTTGTCCTACCGATTTAAATAATGTGGCATTGTGTTTATAGGCCGTCATCAATTCATGGTCATGTTGTATCTGGATCACATAACCAGTTTCCAGGGTCCAGGTAGACATGGTAACAGTGCCATCCAGGGCAGCTTTCACTACCTCATCCGGGGCAGCAACCAAATCAATTCCGAAATGGCCATCTGTAGGGCTGAAGGACCTGGTTACATGACCTTTGAGAGGAGTGAAAAAATGCATCTCATGTAAATTCCTGTTAATCTCCGAATCATCCAGTACACTTAGCCTGAACTGTTCCTCTGCCTCAACCTGCTGGCGAAGGAGGGAATCATTGGAGGATCGTACGAAATTGAGATCGCGTGAATCGGTCATTCCACTGGTATCATTCAAAAATAGCTCAGGTACCTCTCCCGAGATAATGCGCTTCATATTATCGAAATACTGATCCCTGATAGCCTGTTCGTACTCCAATGAATCCAGTTTCATGGCATTGGTACGAATGTGTTGACGCATAGCCGCATCAGGGTACCCGGGAATGAGTTCCCGAATATTGGTATAAGCAATAAGAGAATAGGTAATGGCTACCAGGAGGATCAACACAATTCCCACAAGAGCTATCAGGTTTAATCGTGTCAGCCTCATGTTACCCACCTCTTCGAAGGTGTCCTCATTCAAGAGGACCATACGATACTTATGGGTCAGCTTTTGAAAAAGCTTCCGCGGGATTTTTTCTGACATGGCACAAAGATAGCACCTTTAGCGGAAATCGAACATGGGAAGAATCTCCCTTCGAATATAATCTTGTCCCATCTGCTGCTTAAGGAATCCATCTCTAACCATGGCCTCATCCTCCGAGGTAAATAACTCCATATGTACCAGGGTCCATGGCCTGTACTCGTAGAGTGGATTGTCAGACTCCATCACATTCATGGTAACCATGTAGTCGGTTAGACTGGTGGTATAACCCACATAAATTTTGTCGTGGAGATAAGAATACAGAACAAATACTTTATAACTCATAGCCGGCCTGTAGATAGGTTAATACAAAATACGTGAAAAATGTCAAAAAGTTTCCTCCCGGCTTTATATTCTGTTTTATCCTAGGCAAATAGATGAAGCAATCATTAAATTTTATCCGGGCAAAAAGGCACTTCAAAATTTGATGCGAATTCGCTGATAAGATCGAAGGTAGGCCACCAGATCGGTCCTTTCCTTCCCTGAGAGAATGGGATGCTCAGGACTGCCATAAGCCCAGGCGGGCATATCCGTTCCGGATCTTCCAATTGTGATTGTGGCCAGCAGGAATCCATTGGAGGCTGCACTCAGAAATTCCTGATTGTCCAGAGCCGGTGCCTTTGGCCCTTCGCCAGCTTTCCCGTGGCACTCGGTACAGTGCTTCGCAAACAATGCTTTTCCCGCCTCGCTGTCTCCCGGATTACTTCCAGGATACACATAGCTTAACTCTGCCTCCGCTTCATTGCGCATAAATCCAATGATATTGCTGATATCGCCAGGATCCAGTTGCTCCTGGTTATAGACATCTGACGACCATCCGAACATGGCTGTATGCGCCCTGCCTCTGGCAACAGTTTCGTATAGGAAATTATCGTCTGCCACCTCCAGAAAATCACTGTTGATAATGGCAGGCCCTGTTTCACCTTCCCCGAATTCACCATGACACCTGGAACACAGAAAGTGGTAGCTGAGAGCTCCTTGTTCCTGATCCGCTTCGGGAAGGGGAAATGCACCGAATGAGGACCTGGTAGTTCTCCAGGAGGAAAGCATAGCAAGCAGGTTGGCCAGTTGCTCATCGTCCAGGTGGGACCATCCGGGCATAGCCGTATTGCCCCTGCCTTTCATCAGGGTTCGTAAGAGAAATTCATCCCCTACCCTGGATAGCAAACCTTCCTGGTTTAGGGCCACAGCCACATCACCGTTTCCATTTTCTCCGTGACAGGTCTGGCAGTATTGTTCATAAAGACTGCGTCCTTCGATGACACTGCCCCGATGTGGGAAAATCTCCCTGGGCTTTTCCTTAAGATTCAGGTTTTTCAAAAAGGAGGTGATCTTATCAAGTTCCTCATCCTTCATTCCCGAGATACGCTCTGTCCAACTACCCATTTGCCTGAGGCTTCTTCCTTTTTCCAGCGTAAATCGAATGTAGTCCCGTGAGGCCACTCTCAAAAAGTCATTTTGGCCAATGGCCGGGATGCCAGTCAGGTAGTCTTCATAGTTTTTACCTTCTCCGGCTTTCCCATGACAGGCAGAACAGAGGTAAGAATAGCCTTGCTCTCCTCCCATATACTCCCTGAGCCCTTTGAATTCATTCAGCGTGGCCATGGAGAAGTATTCAAAGGGTATTTCAGGTTTCTCCAGGCCCATTACAAAGGTGGCCAGAGCGTCCAGCTCGCTCTCCTCCAGGTTTATTCTCAGCATCTGTGAGCCAGGGGATACCATCTCAGGATCGCGAAAGTGCTCCTTAAGCCAGTTGGAGATGGACTGCTCTCCACTGATGTTCTGAAAACTATATTCGTGTTTGGTTTTTTCTCCCTGCTCGGTCAGGTCAGGACCCAAGATTCCTCCCACTCCCCGTGCCTGATGACATCCCAGGCAGCCTTCCAGGGAGAAGATTGTTTTTCCGGCCAGGAATACTTCCATACCTTCTCTGGCTCTTTCTGGCTCAGCGTTCCTTCCGTTATCTGACTCATCTGAAAAAATGGCCAGGTGGCATAAGCCGCAGGACGATTGGATATAAGGCTGTTCCAGCAAGGGATGGGGCCAGTGTGTTTCAGTTTGCTTTCCATGGGCCTCTATCCTGGAAAGTGCGCCTGGCTGTCCGCCGTGACAAATGGTGCATCCATAATCCTGGAGGGGATGATCCGTAAGAAAAGTGCCTGGGTGAGTTGTATGTGGCTGAGGCATCTCCTTCATGAGAGGATTTTCCAGTCCGTTATGGCAGGAGATACAGCGGTCGGAACGTGCGAATTGGGGCAGGTTTACCTGAAATATCCCCCGTTCAAGTTTATCTGTCTGCTTAGTATCTTCCGGTCTATTCTCAATAAGCAGGACTGCATGTTCTTTCTGAATCTTTCGCCACTCCTTGTTAAGACCTTCGCTGATCCATGCACCGAACAAAAGCAAAAGCAGGAGGGCTGCTCCGATAAGCACCAGCCACTGAACCCGGTATGTGTATCTCTGTTCGTTCATAGCTTATAATAGCGGCCATTGATTCACCGACCAGTAAAACTCCCAGTTGGGTCCCCTGAACCATATGCCGACCACCGTAAAAATCACCAGGGCTACCAGCGAACAGGTAAAAAGTACAATAGCAGCCATACGGGTAGAGCGTGTACGGCGCCGGATCCACTCTGCCACAATAATAAATACGCCTGCGGTGAGGGTAGCCGGATTCAGGAGCATCACAAACCACTGGGATATACCCGGGAACCAGTTGCGCACACTCCCTAAGCTGATGGTGATTACTAACTGTAGAATCACAAAAACAAGTGCGAACAGTGCTGAGCGTCCTGCCAGAGTTAAGCCCTTCTGTCCGGAAAACCAGGATCCCACATAATGATCCTCACGATCCATATAGGGAATGGAGAAAAGGAATATCAAATACAACATGGGTACCAGCAAACCGCCTGCGAAGGCTGAATAAGAAACCAGTTCCTGGATGCCCAGAAAATACCACGGTGATTTGGCTGGATTTTCGGGGAAGGCCGGATTGGCCTGTTCAAGCAAAGGAGCATCGGCCACCAGAGCTGCAAAAAGCACTGCAACTACCACCAGTAGAAGGAGTCCCAGTTCGGTCCACATCAACACTGGCCAGGCCAGCCATTTGTTCTCGGTT
>Ga0180430_10004766_pt1 | contig 11393 bp, 8 predicted proteins | sample SS_ome_9_FD_132999 | JGI IMG/M metagenome (GOLD analysis project Ga0180430, IMG submission 132999) | Hypersaline lake sediment archaeal communities from the Salton Sea, California, USA - SS_1_S_2 metaG | ecosystem: Environmental > Aquatic > Non-marine Saline and Alkaline > Hypersaline > Sediment... | reverse complement strand
GTCTCATTCCCACAATAACAGAGGGATGATTGATATTTATGGGACATTCCTGGGCACAGGCATTACATAGTGTACAGGCCCATAGTTCCTCTTCCGAAATAAAGTCCCTGAGAAGCGATCGTTCGTCTGTATATTCTTTCCCCTCTTTGACCAGGCCGGGCCCTTTTTCCTTCATCCGGGCCCTTACATCCATGACGATCTTCCGGGGCGAAAGCAATTTCCCTGTGGTATTTGCCGGACAGACCGAGGTACAACGGCCGCATTCGGTACATGCCAGAGAGTCAAAATAGTTTTTCCAGCTCACATCCTCAACATCCATAATACCAAAACGTTCGGGCACCTCTTCCTCTGCTTCGGCACCTTCGGGAGGTGATGCAAAGGCCTGATCCGGATCCATCATAATCTTCACTTCCCTTGTAATACTCTCCATGGTATCCAGCTTGCCTAGGGGCTCCAGTCGGCTTAAAAAGACATTGGGAACAGACATAAACACATGGAAGTGCTTGGAGTAAGGCAGGTAATTGGCAAAAACAAAAATCAATCCGATATGTGCCCACCAGTTGAATTCATGCCAGAAGTGAATGCCATCCACGACTTTGATGAATCCTGCCAGCATCGTACTTATTGGATAGATCCCCACCACCTCGTGGCCCGCCTGAGCGGCCGAAAGGATATAGAAAGTATTCATTCCCAGCAGAGAAAGCATCAGCAAAAGGATCATGGTGAGCGCGATATTTGCATCCAGGTGGGAAATATGCTTCATCTCAATCCCGGAAAAGCGTTTCACATGCAGAAAAACGCGTCTGAACAGAAATACCAGGATTGCGATGGCGATAATCAATGCAAAAATATCGCCCGAAGCCATAATGAACTTGTAGAATCCTCCCAGGAAAGACAAAACCCGTTCGGTTCCGAAAAGTCCGTCAATTATCATCTCGATACTCCCGACGAGGATCACCAGAAAACCCCAGAATACCAGGGCATGCAGAAGGCCCATCACCGGACGACGGAAAATTTTTGTCTGACCAATGGCCACCTCCATCATAAGCCCGAACCTGCGTCCCAGCTGTTTTACCGGGAAACCCTTGCGGGTATTTTTAAAATATGCGGCGTATCTGCGCACGGTAAACCCGAATACAAGCAGGGTAAGCAATAATACAATCAGGAATATAATCTCTTTGTCCATGGGAGGAGGAGTTAATGAGCTATTGAGCTTTAGCAGCCCTGATTTCGCTGATCAGTTCGGGCAGTACCTTCAGGGCATCCCCTACGATTCCATAATCGGCTGCTTCGAAAATCGGGGCATCCTTATCTGTATTTACTGCAACAATGCACTTGGAGGAACTGACACCTGCCAGGTGCTGAATTGCTCCGGAGATCCCAAAGGCCATGTATAGATTGGGAGCAATGATTTTACCGGTCTGCCCGGTATGTTCTCCGTGTGGTCTCCATCCTTCATCGGATACCGGACGTGAGCAGGCAGTAGCACCCTCAAGTACAGTGGCGAGCTCTTCAAGGGGAGCCCAGTTATCGCCCGACTTCATCCCTCTCCCTCCGGAGATAACCACATCGGCATCAGTCAGCAGGAGTTTTCCCTCCTGCTTCTGAACATCCTTAATGGAGGTGGCAGCACTTGCATCCACACCAGGGTCAAAGGATTCAATGGAGGCAGATCCTCCAGTCTCATTGATCTCAAAAGAGTTCTGAGAAAGGGTAAGTATTGCCTTTTCAGTAAGGATCTTCACCTTAGCAAATGCTTTCCCGCTGAATACTTTTTTGTTTACCACCAGAGGACCGGCAGATTCGGGAACAGCTGTGACACCTGCAGCCAGTCCGGCCTTAAGTCTCACAGAAAGACGCGGTGCAATGGCCTTTCCCGTATTATTATGTGCCATAACCAGCACGCTGGCGCCAGTCTTCTCCATGGCTGCAGCTATAATGGCTGTATAGACCTGGTTATCGAGTCCGGATGGAGCTCCATCCGCACTCAATACCAGGGAGGCCCCATAGTTACCAAGGCTTGACAGTTCATCCTGGTCCACGGATCCGATGGAAAGAGCGCTTACATCGCCTCCAAGCAGAGCGGCCACACTTTTAGCGTAGGATACCAATTCGCAAGAGAGTTTCTTGAATTTGCCATCCCAGTTTTCTGTATAAACTAATACTGACATAAATATATCGTTATTGGTTATTAGTTAATGGTTAATTTATCACTTAGAGGACCTTGGCCTCATTCTGGAGAAGATTGACAAGTTCCTTCACATTGTCAGCATCCACCATTTTACAGGGTGCCTTGGGCTCAGGCATGGTAAAAGCCTGGTAGCTGGTAAAGCTTTCTGCATCAGTTGCGGCTACAACCTGCAAGGGCTTCTTTCGCGCCATCATGATCCCGCGCATGGCTGCTATCCGGGGCTCCCTGGCAATACCTTTCTGAACAATGGCAACAAAAGGTGCAGGAACACTTACCTCTTCCTTACCCCCATCAATATCACGTGATAAAATCACTTCTTCGCCTTCGAACCTTATTCCGGAGACAGCCGATACTGAAGGAATCCCCATTATCTCAGAGATCATTCCCCCAACAGCAGAGCCATTATAATCGCTGGACTCGATCCCGCAGAGAATCGCTCCGAAATCGCCATCGGAAGCAACTGCAGCAAGTTGCGCAGCCACAAAATGGGCATCGCCCGATACAGCATCCACACGGATGGCATCGTCGGCACCAATGGCAAGTGCTTTTCTGAGGGTTGGTTCAGCGCTGGGTGCTCCAACACTTACTACAGTTACATTCGAAACTGGATTGGAGGGGTCCTCCTTCAGCTCCATAGCCCTGGTAAGAGCCAGTTCATCCCATGGATTAATGATCCACTGCACCCCGCTATCGTCGAAGGAAAGCTGATCGGTCGAAAACTTTACCTTAGTGGTAGTATCCGGTACATTGCTAATACAAACGAGAATACGCATATTAATCTGTTTTTTTAAGACCTGACAAATATAAAAGAATTCTAAAAACGGCCCATAGAAAAAATGTTATCTAAAATTAATACAAAAAAGCGATGAAACACCTGTTTTGAGTGCTAGTGAGTTTCATGCTAGCCGGTGGCACTGATCTCTTCCAATCTTGCTAAATCGGTAATGGCAATGTTCTTGTTATCAAGAGACAGAATTCCTTCCTTTTCAAATTCTTTGAGGAACTTGATCACGCTTTCCACCGATATGGATGCAAAATCGGCTATGTCCTTACGAGTCAGGTATTTGAACACCTCCTCACCTCTAAGTATTTCTGATGTGAGATAAAGCAAAGCTGTGGCAAGTTTGCCTCTCATCTGCTTATACGACAGGCTGGCAACCAGATCCAGCAGGTGTTTCTCTGATTTATAGTTTTTTGAAGTTATCCTGAAGCCAAATTCGGGATTGGTCTGCAGCAGCTTCTGAAGACTATCCTTGTCAATCATCAGTAACTCGGCATCCCTCATGGCCACAGCTGAGTAGGAATAGGTCCGTTCACCAAACATGGACGAGAATGCCAGAAAATCTCCACTTTTAGAAATCCACAGATTTTGCACCTTGTTTCGTCCGGTCTGAATGTAGACCCTGATAAGCCCCGACTGTATAAACAGCACATGCGGTGCAAAAGCACCCTGCTTAAAGACAGTCTCCCCTTTCAGATAGGTAATCTGCGTTCTGTTTTCACTCAGGGATTCGAAGTCAGACCTTGAAATCAGTTGAAAACAGTCTGGTTCGTTCTGCCGCTTTGCTTCCCTGTAATGATCCTTATCTGCCATTCACTGTCTCTTAAGAATTTACTAAAACCAATCCAAAGATAATTGAAAAATGATAGTAAAAAAGCTGTCAAATGCCGGTATCACCCCTGCGGTTCCTTCCGTCAAAAGCAAGATCTTTGCGTGATCAAAAAAACAGAGAAAGTCTAATCAAAAAATATAGAAAAAATGAAAATGCTACACACAGAATTACATGAGGTAGAAACAGCAGCTGAACTCGAAAAGCTTATTTCTGAGAATGAGAATGTGATGGTATGCTGCGGCCGCATGGGCCCCATGTGTATCCCTGTATACGGAGTTATGGAAGAACTGGAAGAGGAATGCGAAAATGTGACCTTTGCCGTGATGGCATTTGATTCACCAGAAGCAGGAATTATCCGTAATGACGAGGCATGTCGCGGATTTATGGGACTACCTTTTACCATGTATTACAAGGACGGTAAAGTCGCCAGAGCTACTTCCAGCATCCAGAATATGCAGCAGGTAAAGGGCATCCTGGATGAGCACTTCTGTACTGCTGAAGTAAATGCATAATTATGAGCATGGATGAAGTATTTGATCTTATAGTTGTTGGTGCTGGGGCTGCAGGCCTCACTGCCGGCATCTATAGCTCCCGGGCCCGCCTCTCCACCCTGATCCTGAATGAAGGCGCGGTGGGTGGACAGATGGTCCTCACAGATGAAATTGCCAATTACCCCGGCGTTGAAAAGACCAATGGCTACCTGCTTGCTTCTACCATGAAGAAGCAGGCGAAGGAATTTGGTTGTAAAATCAAATCCAACCTGAAGATCAAATCATACGATCTGGAGGGTGAAATCAAGCGAATTGTCCTGGAAGATGGACGGGAATTCAGGTCCAGAAGCGTGATTCTTTCCCCTGGAGGAAGCCCGAGATCGCTTCACTTACCGGGTGAAGAGAACTTTAAGGGGAGCGGGATCTCTTACTGTGCCACCTGCGATGGAGAATTCTTCACAGACAAGGAAGTCATTGTTGTTGGTGGAGGAAACTCCGCACTGGAGGAGGCTGTTGCACTGACAAGTCATGCTGAAAAAGTAAGCATCGTTCACCAGTTTGATCACTTCCAGGCCTTTCAGCATGCAGTTGATCAGGCAAAGTCGAACCCTAAGATTGAATTTGTGATGGAGTCGGAACTTCGCTCCTTTTCAGGCAACGGCGTACTGCAGGAGGTAACAATTGAGCACTTACCCAGCGGGGAGATCACTTCGAAGAATATTGACGGAGTTTTTATCTTTGTGGGATATAAACCAAATACAGCCGATCTAAAAGGGATTATAAAGCTGAATGAACGCAATGAGATTCTGGTGGATGCAGATATGAAAACCAGTCTGCCCGGTGTATTTGCAGCGGGCGACTGCATACAAAAGAAATACAGGCAGGTCACCACAGCTGTGGCCGACGGAACCATCGCATCACTCAGTGCAGCCGATTACCTGAGATCATAATTAATAAAGAGATTGCCATGAAAGAAACAGAAGTAGTGAGCACAAAATGGCTCGAAAACATGTCCTTTGAGTCAGAAATCAATGGACACAAAATAATTATAGATGCCAAGGAGGAAGTAGGCGGACAGGACAAAGGCCCCCGACCCAAACCTTTTATGCTGGCAGCCCTGGGTGGATGCACCAGTATGGACATCATTTCCATCCTGAAAAAAATGCGTGTGGAGTTAAAGAGCCTGAATGTAATTGTAGAGGGAGAGCTCAGTGAAGAACACCCAAAGCGTTTTACAAAAATGCATGTAATTTATGAGGTGGAGGGAGACAATATTCCCATGGATAAAATCGAGAAAGCGGTTTCTCTTTCTGAAGATAAATACTGCGGTGTAAGTGCCGTATATAAAGAAGTCATGGAAATCACCTCAGAGATCCGCATTAAAGAATAGGTATATAGCACCGGGCACATACAGGAAAAATTATCGTATTATTGGAGGTATATACACATGTAATCCTTCGATGATGCGATTTTTTATTTTTACAATCCTGCTCTTCCTGATGCTGGGCTGCAGTGATAACAGTCAGAAAGAGATCAGTTTAACAGTTATCCCGGATCACGTTCAGGCAAAACTGGATGGCAGGGTACTGTCGGGGCCCTCTGTCCTGAATGATCCGGACCGCTTTGTCTGGGGGGCAAGTGTGATCATAGGAGAGGATGGCAGGTACCATATGCTGTATTCCACCTGGGAATGTGGCGATTCCCTTCCCCAATTCTCAGATTCCTGGGTACTGTATTCTAAAATCGCCTATGCAGTTTCTGAGTATCCCGACAGAAATTTCCAGTTCCAGAAAATTGTATTGAGGGGCAGGGCCATGGAGGGGGATAACACAGCATGGGACGCCCAGATGGTGCACAACCCACATCTCAAAAAATTCAATAATAAGTATTATCTCTACTACGGGGCCGGAAAGGATCCCGGCATCCAGGCACCTGGATCTGCAGGTGCGGACCTTAATAAGCGAAACAGGGTTCAGCAATCTCAGCAGATCGGTGTCATAGAGTTTGAAAGCTTTACTGATTTGCTGGAAGGTCGTTATACAAGGTACGAAAGTCCTATTCTGAGCCCGCGTACCCGGGTTAAACCTGATCATATTATCGCACCCTCCCCCCCGGGGACTGAGGCCAAACCAGACAACATTATTGTGGTCAATCCATCCGTGGTTCAACGGCCTTCCGATGGGAAGTTTCTCCTCTACTTTAAGGGAAACCTCTATGATCCATCCTGGCGAGGGGTGCATGGGGTGGCCCTTGCTGACTCCCCAACCGGGCCTTATACTGCCATAGACGATTTTGTTTTTGATATTCGCAACGAGGATGGCACTCTCGCCAATGGAGAAGACCCCTACGTTTGGTACCACCGCGAACACGAAAAATTCTACGCTGTGCTCAAGGACTTTTCAGGGAAAATCACCGGCGATGTCCCGGGACTTGCCTTGCTTGAGTCTGTAGATGGGATTCAATGGAAGCGGCCGGAGCAAGCTTTCTTCATGAGGAAAGAAGTGGTATTGAACACTGGAGACACCATCAAGTTACAGAATCTGGAAAGGCCGCAATTGCTTCTGGATGAAGATGGGAATCCCCTCGTCCTTTATGCCGCCTGTTCCTTTGACAGCGTGGGAAATAAAAAAGATGGCAGCACCTTCAACGTGCATATCCCGCTTAAAAGAAATTGAAAAGGCCACCTCGAATGAGATAGCCTTTTCTTTATCAGTGTGTTAATGGAAGCTTAGGCCTGCCCAGTGGGCCCTCCGAAATTCATCGGCATCACCGGTCCGCTATGCGGCTCGATGTTTTTAACGGGTCCATGCGCTTTTTCGAACTTCTCTACATTATCCTTTAGTGCCATAAGCAATCGCTTGGCATGTTCAGGAGTCAGAATCACCCTGGATTTAACCTCGGCCTTGGGTACTCCCGGCATTACCCTGACAAAGTCCAGTACAAACTCTGACGATGAATGGGTAATGATGGCAAGGTTGGAGTAGGTGCCCTGTGCTACCTCCTCTTTCAACTCAATCTGAATCTGGTTCTTTTTGGCTTTATCTTCCATTTGTATAAACTTTATTCCTTAACAGGCTCAGTTACCTCGCTCTCTTCAGAGGCTTCGGTTTCTGCTTCAGCTGCACCAGATGTAAGACGCTCATACTCCTCCTTGGATCCAACCACAAGGTTATTAAATACCCTGGATCCGGTTCCTGCAGGAATCTGGTGACCAACGATCACATTTTCCTTAAGTCCGTCAAGGATATCAACCTTACCGAAAATGGCAGCTTCATTAAGCACCTTTGTGGTCTCCTGGAAGGAGGCTGCAGAAATAAAACTGTTAGTCTGCAGGGCAGCCTTGGTAATTCCCTGGAGCACCTGTGATGAGGTGGCGGGGACTGCTTCCCTCGCTTCAATCAGCTTCTGGTCCTTACGTCTCAGTACCGAGTTGTCGTCGCGAAGTTTACGGGCGGTAATGATCTGTCCTGGTTTGTAATCTGGCGCATCACCAGGCTCAACAACTACCTTCTTACCATAAATCCAGTCATTCTCTTCCATGAAATCATGCTTGTCAACCACCTGTTTTTCCAGGAATTTAGTATCACCCGGATCCACAATCTCGACCTTACGCATCATTTGACGCACAATGATCTCAAAGTGCTTGTCATTTATCTTCACACCCTGCATCCGGTATACTTCCTGCACCTCATTTACGATATACTCCTGCACCTTGGTGGGTCCTTTTATGGCCAGGATATCAGCCGGAGTGATAGCACCATCAGAAAGTGGTATACCAGCTCTTACATAGTCATTCTCCTGTACCAGAATCTGCTTTGACAGTGGAACCAGGTATTTCTTTACTTCACCTGCTTTTGAAGTAATGATAATTTCGCGGTTACCGCGCTTTATCTTACCAAACTCCACTTCACCGTCGATCTCAGAAACAACCGCAGGATTGGATGGATTCCTTGCTTCAAAAAGCTCAGTTACACGTGGCAAACCACCGGTGATATCACCAGATTTACCTACAGCTCTCGGGATTTTCACAAGAACCTCACCTGCAATCACTTTATCTCCTTCACTTACCGCAATGTGCGATCCTACCGGCAGGTTATAGTTCTTCACCAGTTCCCCTTTGCTATCAAGAATCCTGATAAGCGGGTTCTTGGTACGGTCGCGGGTTTCTACAATCACTTTCTCCTTGAAACCGGTCTGTTCGTCCGATTCCTCCCTGAAAGTGATCCCTTCAATCACATTATCAAAGCCCACCTTACCAGCAGCTTCACTGATAATTAAAGCATTATATGGATCCCATTCACACATCAGGTCCCCTTTCTTCACTGTGGCACCATCTTTTGTATAAAGTTTGGAACCGTAAGGAATGGTATGGGTGGTCAGAGCAATTCCAGTGTTTTTATCAACTACACGGAGTTCCGCCAGACGACCTATGACAATATCCACCTTTTTACCGGTCTCAACATCCTTGGAGCTTACTGTTCGCAGCTCTTCAATTTCAACCACACCATCATACTTGGAAACTACATTTGATTCCGAAGTGATGTTGGAGGCCGTACCCCCCACGTGGAAGGTACGCAGTGTAAGCTGTGTTCCGGGTTCCCCGATGGACTGTGCAGCAATAACACCTGTGGCCTCACCCATCTGAACCATTTTACCGGTGGCCAGGTTACGTCCGTAACACTTGGCACAAACCCCTTTCTTTGATTCACAGGTCAGCACCGAACGAATTTCCACGCTCTCGATGGGAGAATCTTCAATAACAGCTGCCAGTTCTTCTGTAATCTCATCCCCGGAATCAACAATCAGGTCACCTGTCAAAGGATGATATACATCATGAACGGTGGTCCGACCCAGGATCCTTTCATACAGGGTCTCAACAACCTCTTCATTCTTCTTAATGGCAGAAGCAACCAGTCCGCGCAGGGTGCCACAATCGGGCTCCTGGATAATTACATCCTGAGATACATCCACCAGACGACGTGTCAGGTAACCAGCATCAGCTGTTTTCAGGGCCGTATCCGCCAGACCCTTACGGGCACCGTGTGTGGATATGAAGTACTCAAGAACCGACAATCCCTCCTTAAAATTGGAAAGGATCGGGTTCTCAATAATTTCAGAGCCTGAAGAACCACTTTTCTGGGGCTTGGCCATCAGACCACGCATACCTGAAAGCTGGCGAATCTGCTCCTTGGAACCCCTCGCACCCGAGTCAAGCATCATATACACAGGGTTAAATCCCTGATTATCCGTACTCAGCTGCTTCATCAGCGTCTGCGTCAGACGGGCATTAGTATGTGTCCAGATATCAATAATCTGGTTATAACGTTCATTGTTTGTGATTACACCCATGTTGTAGCTTCCAACCACATCATCCACCTGCTTATATCCATCAACGACGAAAGTCTCCTTCTCGGTGGGAATAATAACATCGTCCAGGTTAAAGGAAAGTCCTCCCTTAAAGGCCATTCCGTATCCAAGGCTTTTGATATCATCCAGGAATTTGGAAGTCTTGGCGGTACCGGTGATCTTCAGAACACGTCCGATGATATCGCGCAAGGACTTCTTTGTCAGTAATTCATTGATAAAACCAATTTCCTTTGGAACAAACTCATTGAAGAGTACACGTCCAACGGTAGTCTCGATAAGCTCAGTCTCGCCATTCTCTGCTCCCAGTTTTGGAATTCTTACCTTAATTACTGCATGCAAATCGGCACGTTTTTCATTATAGGCAATAATCACCTCTTCAGCAGAGTAGAAGGTCATATCTTCACCCTTAACCTTCAGCTCTTCAGTGGAGCGCTTAGCCTTGGTAATATAGTAGAGTCCCAGTACCATATCCTGAGAAGGTACAGCAATCGGCGCACCATTGGCGGGGTTCAGAATATTATGGGAGGCCAGCATCAGAATCTGGGCCTCAAGAACGGCCGCATTTCCCAGGGGAAGATGCACAGCCATCTGGTCACCATCAAAGTCAGCGTTAAAGGCAGTACAAACCAGGGGGTGCAGCTGGATGGCTTTTCCCTCAATTAGTTTTGGCTGGAAAGCCTGGATACCAAGCCTGTGCAGTGTTGGTGCACGGTTCAGAAGAACCGGGTGTCCCTTCAATACATTTTCCAGAATATCCCATACAACGGGATCTTTGCGATCCACAATCTTCTTGGCCGACTTCACAGTTTTCACAATACCGCGCTCAATTAGCTTGCGGATAATGAAGGGCTTATAAAGCTCAGCAGCCATATCCTTTGGCAAACCGCACTCATGCAGGTCCAGTTCAGGTCCAACCACAATTACAGAACGTGCCGAATAGTCTACCCGCTTTCCAAGCAGGTTCTGACGGAAGCGTCCCTGCTTTCCTTTCAGACTGTCAGACAGTGATTTGAGCGGACGGTTGGCATCGGTCTTAACCGCATTGGCCTTCCTTGAATTATCGAAAAGTGAATCCACAGCTTCCTGCAGCATACGCTTTTCGTTACGAAGAATTACTTCAGGAGCCTTGATTTCAATCAGTCTCTTCAAACGATTGTTCCGGATAATCACCCTGCGGTAGAGATCGTTCAGGTCGGAGGTTGCAAAACGTCCACCATCCAGTGGGACAAGAGGTCTCAGCTCCGGCGGAATCACAGGTACCACCTTTACAATCATCCACTCAGGCTTATTTACGTTTTTGGAAACACGAAATGCCTCTACAACCTGAAGCCTTTTAAGTGCCTCATTTTTACGTTGCTGCGATGTTTCTGTGCTGGCTTTGTGCCTTAAAGAGTATGAAAGTTCGTCCAGGTCCAGCCTTCCAAGCAAAGCATGTAAGCCTTCGGCGCCCATACCTGCAATAAATTTGTCAGGATGGTCATCCTCCAGTAACTGGTTCTCCTTGGGCAGACTTGCCAGGATGTCGAGGTACTCGTCTTCTGTTAAGAAATCGAGATAGTTCACACCATCGGCTTCCTTGATACCCGGATTGATAACCACGTAACGTTCGTAATAGATAATTGAATCTAATTTCTTGGTGGGCAATCCCAGCAGGTAACCGATCTTATTTGGAAGGGAGCGGAAATACCAGATATGGGCCACCGGTACTACCAGTGAAATGTGACCCATGCG
>Ga0180430_10004764_pt1 | contig 11396 bp, 8 predicted proteins | sample SS_ome_9_FD_132999 | JGI IMG/M metagenome (GOLD analysis project Ga0180430, IMG submission 132999) | Hypersaline lake sediment archaeal communities from the Salton Sea, California, USA - SS_1_S_2 metaG | ecosystem: Environmental > Aquatic > Non-marine Saline and Alkaline > Hypersaline > Sediment... | reverse complement strand
TGCGGTGGCGGTGGAGCACGCGGCCGGACCACCGGACCCATGCACCGCGTGGATCCTGCAGGATGCGGCCCGTGAGCTCGACCTCGCGGCGGACGCCGCCGATGCACGCTTGCCGTAGACTCCGACGCCATGACCGACGAGGTGTCGCCGGAACGACAGAACCGTCTTCCCGATGGCGAAGGGATTCCCGGCCTGCTTGCCGAATGCGTGGAGACCGCGCGGGCCGCGGCGGCGTCCCTCCATCCGCGGCGTCTCGTGGTCGGCCTGCTTGCGATCCTGGCGATCACCCAGATCGGGGGCCTCCACGACCGACTGGCGGGACCGCGCTTCGGGCCGGTCGGGCTGTTCGCCGACGATCCCGCGGGGGATCTCGAGGCCTCGGTGGAACGATGGCGGGATCGCCTCGGGGCGGCCGTGCGGGACGGAACGCTCGGGGAGCGTGAGCCGTTCGATGTCGCGGCCGCGACGCCGTGGGAACTTCTCGAAGAGGCGAGGGCTCGATGCGCGGTGTCGTTCGACGAGTCGGGGGATCGGCGCGCCGATGCCGAGTCCGCCGAGCGTCGATCGCAGATCCTCTCGTCGGCACTGCGATCGGATCGTCCCCTTGGAACCTTCGAGGCGGTGTCGATCGAATGCGCGGCGAGCTTCGGTCGATTCTGTCGCGCCGTGGTCGTGATCGAGCCCCGGACCGCGGCCGAGGCGTTGGGAACCCTCCTGATCGCCGTGCCATCCGCGGTCTGGCGACACGATCGTCTCTTTCCGATCACGGTCGTCCTGCCGGCGTCGATCATCTGCGCGCTGCTCGGCGGGATGGTGTCGCGGATGGCGGCGTGCCGGTTCGCGCGGCGACAGTGGCTGACGCTCGGCGAGTCGGCGGACTTCATGGGCGCGTCCTGGAGAAGGCTGGTCGTCGCGCCGCTCCTGCCGCTCGCGGCATCCCTGGTTCCGCTGGGGCTGGTCGCGCTGCTCGGGCTGCTGCTTGCGGTCCCGGTGCTCGACGTCGTGGCGGGAGTCCTGTTCGGCGTCTCGCTGGGCCTGGGACTGGTGGCGGGCATCCTGCTGGTGGGACTCGCGGTGGGATGGCCGCTGATCGTGCCGGCCATCGCCTGCGAGGAGGCCGATGCCGCGGACTGCGTGCAGCGGGCCTACGCCGAACCGTTCAACCGCTTCGGTCGCTATCTCGTGCTGCTCGTCGCGTCGCTCCTGGGACTCGCCGTCGCGGTCGCGGTGTTGGATGCGGTGCTGCTGGCGACGTTCTGGGCGGTGGGACTGGCCGTCGCCGGGACCGCGCCGGAGTGGGTCGGGGCGGTGCTCTCCGGGCGTGCCTGGTTGGAGTTCGGGGCGATCCCCGCGACGTCGCCGAACGTCGCGGGATGGTCGGTGGACGCGGTGGCCACGTGGATCACGCTTGCACGGATGCTGATCGGCGCCCTCGCCTTCGCCTGGTTCTTCGACGCGGGCGTACGGATCCATCTGTTCCTGCGCCGGGCGGTGGACCGGGTTCGACCCGAGGAGATCGCCGAGGCACCGGGAGCTCTTCCGCGGGCCGAACGGATCCGGGAGGCGATCGAGGCGGCGCGGCGGTCGAGGTGATCGCAACCCCGGCGACCTTCGACGCGCCGAATCGCTGGGATGCGGTGGGGCCTGTTCACGCGCCGGCGGGTGGGCGGCCGAGGTCGGATTCGATGGCGGCGAGACGCCGCTCGAGGTCGGAGATCCGATCACGCAGGTCGCGGAGATCGTCGCCGGCAGGTGGTGGCGGCGGGATCGGGGTCGCTCCGGTCGATTCCGCCGGCGGGATCGTGGGGCCCGACCGGGCGACGGCGATGGAGGGATCGAGCAGGTGGCGGTAACGCTCGGCTCGGGTGCCCGGCGTCGGAGGAAGGCGTTCCACGAGCGGGTGCGGCCGACGCCGCATGGAGTCGAGCAGGTTCGCAACCACCTCGGTGGACTCGAGCGGATGCATCCGCGAGGCCCGTCCGCGGAGCTCGCCGACGGTCTGCGGGCCCCGAAGCATCAGTTCGGCGAGCACGACGAGTTCCCCCGTGGCGATCTCGAGGCGTTCGCGGGCGACGTGGCGATACTTCGGAACGCGACTGCCCGCGAGGTTGACCTCGTGCACGAACCCCTTGCCACGGAGACGGTCGAGCGCCTCGAGCACGGCCTCCTCGTCGTGGTGCTCGACGGGATCCCGATTGCTGCGCTGGTTGGTGCCGCCGACGATCGCGTTGAGCGTCATCGGGTACTGGCTTGCGACGGTGTGGGCCTTCTCGACGAGGGTTCCAAGCACCCGGATCTCGACCGGATCGAGGCGGGGTGGCGGCGGTGTGGCGGGATCGATCGGGTCCATGAGGCGAGTGTAGAACCGGGGGCCGGCCGAGGTCGGACCCGGTCGAGAGCCGCGTAGCATCGCTCCATGACGGGTTTCCACGATCGGGAGCGTCGGCGGGAGCGACGTCGCCGCCGCGACGAGATCGCGGCTCGCGCGGCTCGAGCGTGGTTCCTCGGCGAGCACGACTCGATCGCGGACGCCATCGACGAGTCCTGCGGTGTGGATGCGAAGCGGCATGCGACCCGGCCGCCGCGACCCGGCGATGGTCGGGTGCGCCTGCACCTGCGGGCATGCGCCGAGTCGGCGTTGGGCCGCGAGGGTCGCCTGCAACGGGTGGCCGAGGTGCTCGGGCACGCCGTCGCGGCGATGGAGGCGTTGGCGTCGCCACCGATCGCGGCCCGGACCACCCTCGCCGGACGGGCGACGAGGGGACAGGTCGAGGACCTTCTTGCCGGTGGGGGAAGGCTGCACCTGCGAACCGAGACCGGGGTCTCGATCGGGGGCCTCGCGGCGTGTCTCGTCGAGGCGGGTTTCGACGAGCCGAGCTTCGACTCCTTCGAGGCGAGAGGCCCCACATCGGGATGCGGTCGCCTGCACCGTCTCTCGACCGGTCGCGACGGGGTGGCGATCTCGCTGGTCCGCTGCCCGCCCGCCCAGATCGTGCCGGGCGACTTCGACCTCGTCCGCGGACAGCGGGCGACGGTGCTCGATCTCCAGTCGCTGCGATGCCGGGTCGCCGCCCTGCTCGAGGGGCGGGACCCGTTCTGAGCGATGCCGCGGTCGCGGGACATCGTCTTGCCGGCGAGCCGACTCGTGCAGCCGGCCTCGGCGTGGGCCGACGTCGCTCGGGACCGGACGGCGGTCGATCAGAAGTTCCAGTCGATCTTGTCGGTGCCCAAGGCGCCGTGGGCGTCCATTCCGCCGCGGGTCGGGGCCTTGCCGCCCCGCTTGGCTCGGAGCTTCCGCAATGCGGGATCGTCGTCGCGGGCGGGTTCCTCGGGGGCCCGCTCCCGATCGCCGGCCTTCGGTGTCGGCCGATCCTCGAGAGCCTTCACCGACAGGCCGATGCGGCCTCGCTCGGTGTCGACGGAGAGCACCTTCGTCTGGATGACCTGATCCTTCGACAGGACCGAGGACACCGAGGGGATGCGGTTGTGACTGACTTCCGAGATGTGGACGAGTCCCTCGACGCCGGGAGCGAGTTCGACGAACGCCCCGAACTCGGTGATCCGGGTCACCCGCCCGGAGACGGTCTGGCCCTGCTCGATCTTCTGCATCGCCTCGACCGCCGGATTCGAGAGGACCTGCTTGCGGGAGAGGCTCACCCGCGGAGGCGTCTTCTCCCGGTCGATCGAGACGATCTTGACGTCGACGACGTCGCCGAGCTTGACCACGTCGGAGGGATCGCGAATCCGCTCGTGGGCGAGTTCGCCGACGGGAATCAGGCCGTCGAGGCCTCCGAGGTCGGCGAAGGCGCCGTAGGGCTTCACCCCGACGATCGTCGCTCGGCGGACGTGGCCGGGTTCGAGTTCACCAAGCAGCTTGGCCTTGGCCTCCTCGCGCTCCTCGAGCAGGACCGCCTTGCGGCTGAGCACGAGGCGGTTCTTCTCCTTCTTCAGTTCGATGATCTTGCAGGGGAACTTCTCGCCGAGGAACACCGAGATGTCCGGCACCGACCGCACGTCGACCTGACCGGCGGGCATGAAGCCCCGATGGTGGGCGACCTCCATCTCGAGGCCGCCCTTGTTCATCCCCACGCAGCGGGCTTCGACGACCTGTCCCATCGCGAGGCTTCCCCAGTCGGCCTTCTGGACGGCGCCCGGCAGCGACAGGATCAGCAGGCTCTCGAAGGCGTCGAGACGCTCGACCACGAACTCGACCGAGCTGTTCAATGCCGGTGGCTCGTCGAACTGGCTCGCCGGGCAGACGCCCTGGCTCTTGGGACCGAATTCCACGAAGACCTCCCCGTCGTGGATGCGGACGACCCGACCGGTCCGCGTGGTTCGCAGTCCCGGAGCGGAACCACCCGTTCGCGTCGCCGGTCCGGCGGAATCGAGCATCTCGTCGACGCTCATGTCCGCGAGGGCGGCGTCGATCTCCGCCTGCAGGCCCGCATCGAGCTCCCGACCACGGTCGCGCTCGGCCGCTCGAGGCGTCGACGCGCTGCTGGTCGCCTCCTCGTCGGCGGCCTCCGGAGCATCTCCCGATTCCGAACCGCTCTCACGCCGGCGAGGCGCCTCCGATCCGTCCGGATGCGCGAGGTCGCGACCCCGATCGCGGACGGACTCGGAGGTCGATCCGGGCGTCGGATCGGGAGGGGGAGTTGGATCGGAGGTGTTCATGGCGGTGTCTCGGGCGGTCGCGGAAGGCTACCTGATGCGGGGGGCGGACTCCACCATCGATCGGTCGCTCGCGGAGAAGGCCGAGGCAACATGTGGAGGCGACTCCACGTATCGAGCGGGCGGAGGGGGTCGGTCGATACGGGATCCGCTCCCGTTATGATCGTGGGACGGCGATGGGGCCGAGGCTTCCCGGCGCTGCGCCGGTCGGCTTCGCTGCCGGGTCCACCCGGCCGGGTCGGGACTCCTCCCGCGGCATCGTCCACGCCGCTCACGGCAACGAGATCTCATCCGTTCGATGTCGAATCTGAACCCGAGTGTCGAGTTCACCCGTCACCCATGCGAGGCATGCGGCGGGAGCCTCGGCGAGGAATCCTGCACGCGGGGCGTCGGCCCTCTGGAGGTGCGATCACCATGGCAGCATTGAAGTCCGTCTGGGGCATCGAGGTCGGTTCCTACGCGATCAAGGCGATTCGTCTCGATCGAAGCGGTGACGAGATCCGGGTCGGAGACTTCGCGGTGGTGCCGCACCGAAAGGTCCTGACCACTCCGGATCTGCAGGTCGACGAGATGATTCGGATCGGTCTGGGGCAGTTGATCAGCGAGAAGGACGTCCGGAACCAGCCTGTGGTGCTGAGCGTTCCCGGTCATCTCGCCTTCGCGAGGTTCGCGAAGCTGCCTCCGGTGGAGCCCAAGAAGATCCCCGACATCGTCCGATTCGAGGCGGTGCAGCAGATCCCGTTCCCGATCGAGGACGTGGAGTGGGACTACCAGACCTTCGGCGGAGGCGATCTCCCCGAACTCGAGGTGGGCATCTTCGCCATCACCAAGGAGCGGCTCGCCCATCTCATGGGTCTCTGCGGAGAGCTCGGGATCCAGCCCCGAGTCGTCAACCTCAGTCCGGTCGCCCTCTTCAACGCCATCCGGCACGACCTCGATCTCGAGAACCGGCCCGGTCCGCTCGTGCTCCTGGACATCGGGACCACCGCGAGCGATCTGATCGTGGCCGAGCAGGGACGGGCGTGGGTCCGGACCTTCCCGCTCGGCGGGACCCACTTCACCGAGGCGATCTCGGAGAGCTTCAAGATCCCCTACTCGAAGGCGGAGAAGCTGAAGCTGGAGGCGTCCTCGAGCAAGTACGCGCGGCAGATCATGCAGGCGATGCGGCCGGTGTTCGGCGATCTGCTCGGCGATGTGCAGAAGTCCCTCAGCTACTACCAGAGTCTCAACGCCGGAGTGGAGCTGACCGAGATTCTCGGCGTCGGTTCGACCTTCCGCATTCCCGGTTTGCGGAAGTTCCTGGGGCAGCAGCTCCAGTGCGAGGTCGCGAGGTTGGACGAGTTCCGCAGGATCTCGGTGCCCGGCGCGGCCGGCGCGGACTTCGCGGCGGCGACGGTCAATCTCGGAACCGTCTACGGACTCGCCCTGCAGGGGCTCGGACTCGCGTCCATCGATGTGAACCTCGCGCCGGTTCCGGTGCTTCGTCAGCAGGTGTGGAGCCGCAAGAGCAGATGGTTCGCGACGGCGGCCGGCGTGGCGGTCGCCGCGGGGGGCCTGATGTTCGTCAAGGGCCTGCTCGAGCGGCAGTCGCTCGAAGGCGGAAGGGCCCAGACCGACCAGGTGGTCCAGGCGGCGCTCGACAAGGCCCGGCAGGATCGGAACGCCTTGCAGGCGATCCAGTCGGAGAGCCGCTACGGGTTCACCGCGGAGAACTTCAGTCGCCTCGTGGAGGACCGCGAGGTCTGGCCCCATCTGATCCGGGACGTCTTCGCTTCGCTCGACGCGGCCGGGCCCCAGGCGACGCTGTTCTCCGGAGATCCCGAGGCGATCGCTGCGGTGCCCCCGGAGAATCGGAGATGGGTGCTGCTGGAGGACCTCTCCGCCGAATACGCCTCCGAGAGCGGACGCCGTCGCTTCCGCGTCTCGATGGAGCTGGAGTTCAGTCATCGGGGACGGCAGGACTTCCTGAACGAGACCGTCTGCACCTGGCTCCGCCGGACCGCGGCGGAGGATCGCCCGGGTGTGCCGTACCGGATCGTTGCGGACACCGTGTCGCTGAACATCGATCGCATGGTGACCAGGACGGTGGGGGACGAGTCCGAGCCCGATGAGCCCACCCGCCGGGCCGGCGGTGATTCGCGGCGGCGGGATCGCGACGATGGAGACGAAGGCGCCTTCGCCGGGGCGACCTTCGGCAGCACCGATGGGGTCGGCGGTGGGGCGATGCGGGGGCGACGGACCGGCGGCGAGAAGGTTCGGGCCGGGGGCGCCGGATTCGCCATCGGCGGCGTGGGGGCGGGTGGCGGATTCGTTCCGGATGGCCAGGGCGGCGACGCGGTCGGTCTCGGCGATCGACGCAGGGACCGCGGAGGCGGAGACCGCCGGGAGGCGGAGGAAGTGGACACGGACCTCGAGAAGCTGGCGCCGATCCCGGTCGCACCGTCGCTCTACGCCGCGGGCCAGCGATTTCACCGCGGCGTGGTCACCTTCGAAGTCGAACTGGTCGAGGCGGAGACCCCGGGTCTCGCCGGCGAGGACATGGACTCATGAGCAAGTTCGTCGACTGGGTCAAGGCGAACGTCGCCATCGTGGCATCCGGCGTGGTGATCGTTCTCGTCATCGTGCTGGCGCCGTGGTTCTCCTCGTCGCTCGAGGCGGGGGTGCGGGAAAGTGCGGAGGAGCGGGCCCGCAAGGTCGGCGAGATCGCGGGATTCGAACGGTCTCCGGTCACGCTCGAGGTCCCCGGTCGCCCCCCGATCACCGGCAACGGGGTCGTCAACGCAACGCTCCTCGAGCAGTACCGCGACGCGACCACGAGACTGCAGTCGGATGCGGAGGCGGTTCGGGCCGCCGCGGTTGCGCACAATCGCAAGGAACGCGGCGTGGTCTCGGCGGAGGCGTTTCCACGCCCCCCTCGCAGCCGGCGAGAGACGATCCAGTTCGATGTCCACGAGCGCATCGTCGAGGCCTACGAGCAACTTCTCGAACGCGTCCGGGCCGGCGGTCCCCCGGCCCGGGACACCGTGGTCTCGGAGATCCGGCGGCGGGAGATGCAGTTCATCAACAGCACGCTTCGCAAGCAGTCCCGGAAGGATCTCGATGCCCGCGAGGAGGCGGATCTCGACGCGGAACTGGCCAAGGCGCGACTGGTTCGCTACGGCGAGCGCGCCCGCGAACTCTCCTTCTACGCGACCCTCGACGACCTCGATGTCCCCGAGGCCCCGCGGCAGTCGCGGCTCTCCACCGCCGAGCTGTTCGACTGGCAGTGGCGCTTCTGGATCGCCGAGGATCTGCTCGAGGCGTTTGCCTCCGCCAACGCCGGCGATGCGACCGTGGTCGAAGGGGCCGTCAAGCGAGTCGTCTCCATGGCCGTGGCCGACTCGTTCGAGCCTCCCCGGTCCCGAGGCGGCGGTTCCGACTTCGGGGGCGGCGGCATGCCGGGGCGTCGCGGGGTCGACGGCGGCGAGGGAGCGGGAAGCGTTCCCGACGCCGACGATCCGCCGCTCGGCGAGGTCAGGATCGACAGCAGTGTCGAAGCGGCTCGGGACTTCGAGCGGAGCTTCACCGGGCGCATCAGCAATGCGATCTACGACGTCCGCAACGTGGAGGTGACGCTCGTGGTCGCCACCGAGCGGCTTCCGCAGGTCTTCGACGCGATCGCGGCACGGAACTTCATGACGGTGCTCGACGTCGCCCTGCGGCCCGGAGATCCCTTCGAGGCGGCCCGACGCGGTTACATCTACGGCACGGAGCCGGTCTCCGAGGTGACGATGCTGATCGAGACCGTCTGGCTGCGCGAGTGGACGGCGCCGTTCATGCCCGCCGATGCCCGCGCCGCCCTCGGCATCTCGAGCGGCGTGGTGCCGGGGCAGGGATCTTGAGCGTCGGCGAGACCGGAAGGATCGAGGCGGTTGGGCGAGACCGCCGCCCCATCGGGGCGGCATGGAGATCGGAATCATGAAGGTCAAGGGCATCTCGTTCTTCGAACTCCACGCCGAGAAGTTCGTGCTGGGACTTGCGGTCCTCGCGTTGCTGGCCGTCCTCTACCTGCAGTTCGCAGGCGGCGACGGCGTACGGGTCGACGGCCGGGAAGTCTCCGTGGGCGAGGTCAACTCGATCCTTCGCCAGCGGGCGGAGCAGCTCGCCACCCGTCTTCGCGCCGATGCCCCTCCCGGCGTCGAGATCCTCGAAGGCGAGCTGCCGGTGGTCGCGGAGTCGTTCCGTTCCGCACTTGCCGATGGAGGCGGCGATGCGACCCCGTTGCCGCGATCCATGCCGTCCCTCGCTTCGCTCCTGATCCCCAGCGACATCGCCGACGTCGCCTGGTACCACGAGCCCGCGCTGGCCTCGGCGCCGGTCCTGGACGTCCTGCAGACCTTCGACGCCGTGACCGAACAGGGGTGGGCGACTCTTCGCCCGCTTGGCGGCCGCTTCGAGAGCCAGCCGACGTCCTACGACGTCACGTGGCTGACGCCGTACGCCGTCGTGGATCTCGCCTCGATGAGGATGGCGATTCGCGGCTCCGAGCTCGGCGCCGATCCGCCTCGGATGCAGATCCCGCCGGTGTGGTTCAACGACGCGATGCAGATCGTGGACGTCGTCTTCGAGCGACAGGAACTGGTCGATGGGGCGTGGGGCGACGTCGAGACGGTGCCCCCGTTCCCGACGCAGAACTCCTTCCGTCCCGAACTCGCGGAGGCGGATGCCGCGCTTCGGGACGACGTCTTCGAGGAACTGCGACGTCCGGCACGGCAGCTGGAGATCCTCCAGCCGGAGTTCGTGGACACCTCGAACGACCTGTTCGTCCCTCCCGTGTCCACCGACTCGACGTCGGTCGCGGAGGATCCGGAGGCCGCGGCGGCGGGCGAGGAGATTCGACGTCTGCAGCGGGAACTGCAGCGGTATCGCCAGGATCGCGCCCGCAAGCAGGCCCGACTCGACGAGCTCGGAGGCCCGCTTCGAGACGACGAGATGGATCAGGGGGATCGATCGCGTGGTCGAGGAGGGCGGGGAGATCAGGATGCGGGAGGCGGCGGGGCGGCGCCCCCCGGTGGTCGAGGCCTCGGCAGCGGGGGCATGCAGGGGCGTCGCGGGGCCGGGGAGGATCCTGCGGCGATCGAAAGGAAGAACCGCAGGCGTCGCGCTCTGGGGCTCGACATCACCAGACTCGATCGACGGATCGCCGAACTCGAGGAGAGCCTGCGTGAGCTCGCGCCGGAGGTCGACACCAGCGCCGACGCGTCGCGGCTTCCGAATGTCGACGTCGACGATCGGATTCTGGTGTGGACGCACGATCTCGGCGTCGTTGCGAATCGGACGTATCGATACCGGGTTCGCGTCGAGATCTACAATCCGTTCTTCGCGCGGACCAACCAGCTCGTGACCGAGCAGCAGTCGCTTGCGACGGGATTCACGCTTGCCAGTGCGGTGGGGCCCTGGTCCAGGGCGGTGCCCGTGACGCCTCCGGTGTCGTTCTTCCTGATGCGAGCCGATCCGAACGATGGAGGGTTGGGACTCGGAACGGCGTCGGTGGAGATCTTCGCCTTTCGCGACGGACGCCGCCGCTCCCAGACGTTCAGCGTCCAACCGGGCGACGTCATCGGAGATGTCGCAACCGTGCGCGTGGAAGGTCGCAACGTTGGCGACGTCGACTTCTCGACCGGCTGGTTCGTGGTCGACATCCTCTCGGATCCTTCGCGGGATGCCGGAGACGGATCCGACGGGAACGGGGCGATCGTGCGGGTTGGTCGAATCGGCGATCCTTCGGCGGTGAGGAATCGGATTCCGGCGGAGGATCGTGCCAGTGGAGAACGCCGTCGTCTCGTCGACGAGGTTCGCACCAGCGCGTCCTCGGCCCGCTGACCAGCGGATCCTCCTCGGACGGCGCGCCGACATCGCACGGGACATCGGGCTCGCACCGATCGGATGCCGGGAACTCGAGGTGGCGGACCCGCCCGGTCGAGCGGGGTGGGGATCGCGAGAAATCCGCGACAAGCACGCCGGAGCGGGGGTATCTCGGGCCACTCCGAGACGACCCTGGGTCGGGGGCGGACTCGGAGTTCGATGCCGGACCGCGGCCTCTGGAGCGACCGAAACCGGGGAACGCCGCGGCCTCTCGCTGGAAGGCACGGCTGGTGACCAAGTCCGGAGCGGGCGTCCCGGCCGAAGTCGATCTCAAAAAGTGATCGCGAGGGCGGCAAGGCCGTTGACAAGTGTGAACGGACCGCTATTCTCTCCGATCCTCGCGAGTCTCGAAGAGACATCCGTCGAGGAAAGGCCGACCCCACTCCCCTCGTGGAGAGGTCCGCAGGTTTCTTGGCAAGTGCAGAGCATGTCGCGAGTTCGGTCACACTCGACCGTTTCTTCGACTCTCCCCGAGTCGTGGTCGAGTTCGATCGAACCAGATACCGAGCAATGAACGAGCACTTGAGCAGGCCGCCGTGGGAACTCCACGGCGCCGGCGGCGCGATGCCGTCCGGTTGGGCGTGCCGATCGTGTCTCCGAGTCGATCCTCCCGTGATGTACATGCGCGAGGGTGGCGACGGGATGGGGTCAGCACGATCAAGCCATCAAGGGCACATGGTGGATGCCTTGGTGTCGAGAGGCGATGAAGGACGTAGGAACCTGCGATAAGCCCAAGGGAGCTGGTAACCGAGTTGTGATCTTGGGATTTCCGAATGGGGCAACCCGGCCCGCAAGGGTCATCCATGCCTGAATGCATAGGG
>Ga0180430_10004761_pt1 | contig 11399 bp, 9 predicted proteins | sample SS_ome_9_FD_132999 | JGI IMG/M metagenome (GOLD analysis project Ga0180430, IMG submission 132999) | Hypersaline lake sediment archaeal communities from the Salton Sea, California, USA - SS_1_S_2 metaG | ecosystem: Environmental > Aquatic > Non-marine Saline and Alkaline > Hypersaline > Sediment... | reverse complement strand
TAATGAATTTATTTTAGGGCGCACACCTGCCGGAAGATGGGGCAATCCGGAAGACCTTGCCGGTACTGCGGTTTTCCTTGCTTCCGGGGCATCCGACTTTGTAAACGGACAGGTGATTTATGTGGATGGTGGAATCCTGGCCACCATCGGAAAACCTTCCAATGAAAAATAATCAAGCTAAAACCCACTAGTAAAACATAATACATGCAAAAAAAAGCCATCTTTTACCTGCTTATTGGATTGCTAACAATCTCCTGCAACTCTGTCCCGGAAGTAAAGCTCCAGGTCTCCAATCCTATGGAGGAGAAGCGCAGTGATGCCATTATCCTCATATCCCGTGGTGAAATATACCGGTGGCTGGAAATCCCAGCAGATAAGCTTCCTGTTCTAAGCGATCAGCAGGGAGAATACATCCCCTGTCAGGCAGATGATGTGGACGGGGACGGAAAGTGGGATGAACTCTTCAGCCTGTATAATTTTGAAAAATCCGCACAGAAAGAAGTTGTGATTAAATTTGTTTCGCCGGATGCCTACCCGGAATTTCCTGTCAGAACCAACCTTCACCTGGGCGATGCCACGGATAATTACAAAAAGCTTGACCGGGCTGAAAGGCTCGAGGGAGTCTCCTACCATAACTACTCAGGCCTTACTGAAGCCGCATTTCAAATGGAGGGTCCCGCATGGGAAAACGACCTGGTGGGCTTCAGAAACTATCTGGACCAGCGAAACGGAATGGATATTTTCGGGAAAACCACTTCAGCAATGGTTCTGGACAATGTGGGAAAAAAGGGAGAACCCAGTTACCATGAACCGGCTGAATGGGGAATGGATGTGCTGAAGGTTGGAACCAGTCTGGGTGCCGGAGCAATCGGCTATATGTATAAGGACTCCATTTACCGGGTGGGCGACAATGGTTCGGGAAAATACGAAGTTGTTTTCCGGGGGTCACAACGGAGTCGTTTTAAGTTTGATTTTACCAATTGGAAAATGGATGACCAGGTTCTTGATGTCTCTCACCAGATTGAAATTGCAGCCGGACGTCGCTTTTACCAGGGAATGGTCACCTATGCCGGTAGCCAGGAGGATTTGAATCTGGTGGTGGGCATTGTGAAAATGCTTAGTGAAGAACTTCATACTCTGGAACTGGATAAGCAGTATACCGGGCTATATACCATGGATCACCAGGCAGAAGATGGTAGCCTGCTGACCATGGCCCTGGTGGTGCCTACCAGTTATCTGATACGCATTGATGAGACAAAGAAGGAAGGGGAAGGGGTGATCCAGACTTACTATGCCCTGCTGGATGCAAGTCCCGGAGATGCAATAAGCTACCGTTTCTACTCCCTTTGGGAAAAAGAAGATCAGAGATGGAGCTCAGTAGAAGAAATTGAAAACTATTTAAAAAAAGAAGCACATAGATGGACCCAGTCGGTAGTCTATGCCAACTAATATTTATATTGCATAATCGATTTCATCAACAAGAAAATCCATGAAAAGAATTGACGTAGTCCTGAAAATGAGGGAAACCGGGGCCATACCGCTCTACTACAATCCCGATATAGAAGTAATGAAGGAGGTAATCTCGGCCTGCTACCGCGGTGGAATGAAGATTTTTGAATTCACCAACCGGGGGGATATGGCACATGAGCTTTTTGCCGAACTGGTAAAATGGAGCCGGAAAAAGATGCCTGACCTGATGCTTGGTGTGGGAACCGTGGTGGATGCCGGAACCTGTTCACTCTATATCCAGATGGGGGCAAAATTTATTGTTTCCCCCCTGCTGAACGAAGAGATGGCCCGAGTCTGTAACCGTCGCAAGGTATTGTGGATGCCCGGATGCGCAACAGCTTCGGAAATTGGCAGGGCGGAAGAGCTGGGGGCAGAAGTTGTAAAGCTGTTTCCGGGACCCACCGTGGGAGGAGCTAAATTCCTGAAGGCCTACCTGGGCCCCTGTGCCTGGTCCAATATCATGCCCTCCGGAGGTGTAAGTCCCACCGTGGAAAATCTGACTGAGTGGTTCAAGGCTGGAGCCTTCTGTGTGGGAATGGGTTCGCAGCTTATAACCAGCGAGATCATCAGCAATAAGGATTACAAGAAGCTGGAAGAGAAAGCCAGGTTCACTATGGAAATAATCAGTGAACTGAATGCATAGGCCGGGGAAGAACATGCAAAGCAGATCCTCCTTCCTTATCCTCCTACTTTTATTGCTGCTGACCGCATGTGGGAATCAACAGCAGGGAAAGGTGCTGAAACTGGCCCACGGACTGGATCCCTCCCACCCGGTCCATAAAGCCATGGTACATATGGCCGATCAGTGCAAGGAGATCTCCGGCGGTGAATTGAGCATCGAAATCTATCCCAGCGGTCAACTCGGTTCTGAGCAGCAATGTGTGGAACTTCTGCAGATAGGCAGCCTGGCCATCACCAAGGTAAGTGCAGCAGTGATGGAGAGTTTTACTGAAGATTTCAAAGTGCTTGGGCTACCCTATGTCTTCAGGTCCAAGGAGCACTCCTTCAAGGTGCTGGACGGGGAGATAGGAGATGAACTGCTTCTGAGCACGGAACCCTTCTGGATCAGGGGTCTTTGTTTTTTCGATGCCGGGAGCCGGAGTTTCTATACCATAGATACACCCATCAAGCACCCGGATGACCTTAAGGGTTTGAAAATTAGAGTAATGAAAAGCATTACAGCCATGGAAATGGTAAAAGCCCAGGGAGGTTCCCCCACTCCCATATCGTGGGGTGAGCTCTATACAGCTCTGCAGAGTGGTGTGGTGGATGGAGCAGAAAACAATCCACCCAGCTTTTATACCAGTCACCATTACGAAGTATGCAAGTACTATAGTCTGAATGAGCATACCATGGTTCCCGATGTGCTGATCATCTCTCAGAAAGTATGGGAAAAACTCAGTGATCAGGAGAAGAAGTGGCTGCAACAAGCCGCTGATGAGGCGGTGCCGGTTCAACGTAAACTATGGGCAGAATCCGAAAAAGAGTCCCTGGAGATTGTGGAAGCTGCCGGAGTGACCATCATCCATCCCGATAAAGAACCCTTTTCCGACAAGGTTGCAGAACTTCTGGAATCCTACCGCGAAAATGAAAGGCTCTATGACCTGATTACAAGGATAAAAGAAGTAAAATAGCACCGGAGAGCATGAATAAGTTTCAACATAAATTAAACAGGGTACTGGAGATCGTGCTTATCATCCTGATGTCGGTACTCGTGATTGATGTGCTCTGGCAAGTTTTCAGTCGTTATCTGCTCTCGTCCCCAAGCTCCTTTACAGATGAACTTGCCGGCTTCCTGCTTATCTGGGTGGGTGTACTTGGTGCTGCATATGTGGCAGGAAGAAGGGAACACCTGGCCATTGATATCCTGATTCAGAGATCGCCACCTGCCAGACAGAGGCTTCTAAGGTATATCATTCATTCGCTTATTTTCCTGTTTGCCCTCTCAGTGATGGTCACAGGAGGTGTGGTACTGATGTACACCCGTTTCGTACTCCAGGTAAAATCAGCAGCCCTCCAGCTTCCACTGGGCTATGTTTATATAGTTCTTCCGATCAGCGGCTTGATAATAATGTACTATGAGTTGCTCCACATCCTCAATTTAAAAAGATCCCGATAGCATGGAAGTACTGATCCTTGTTTTAAGCTTTGTTATCCTTCTGATAATTGGTGTTCCCATCGCTTTCAGTATTGGTATTGCAGGGATACTGACCATGTTGATGTCCATTGATGCCATGCCCGCCCTGACCACCTATGCCCAACGCATGGCTACCGGACTGGACAGCTTTGCTCTGCTGGCCATTCCTTTTTTTGTGCTTGCAGGTGGCATTATGAACAGCGGGGGGATTGCCATGCGGCTTATCAACTTTGCAAGAGTGCTGGTGGGAAGACTTCCTGCCGGACTTGCCTTTGTAAATGTTATTGCCAATATGCTTTTTGGTGCCATCTCCGGGTCGGCCGCGGCAGCTACCTCGGCCATTGGAAGCATAATGGGACCAGAAATGAAAAAGGAGGGCTATGATGAGAATTTTAGTGCAGCTGTAAACATAACTTCTGCGACCACCGGACTGACCATCCCTCCAAGTAATATACTGATCATATACTCACTGGCCAGCGGGGGCGCATCTATTACTGCCCTGTTTCTGGCCGGATATGTACCCGGGATTCTAACTGGTGTTGGCATTATGCTGGTTGCCATGTCCATGATGGTCCTTAAAAATAAGGGGCTCAAAGGACTGGCCGGGGTGCTGGGCAAAGTATTGCTGGCATCCATTATCCTGGTGGGAGCCGGAATAGGAATTAAGGCAGTGCATGGGGCCTCTGAGTTTGCGTTTAATGGAGTTTTGTATGGATTGCTCTTACTTTTCCTGGTCTTCTCGGTATACAAATCGGCCACTAACTGGACATTTTTCAAATTTGCATTCAGGAAGTTTATTGATGCCCTGCCCTCTCTCTTAATGCTTGTGATAGTAATCGGGGGAATCGTAGCAGGTTTTTTTACTGCTACCGAAGCCTCGGCGGTTGCTGTGCTCTATGCCCTGATCCTTGCTCTTATCTATAAGGAAATTACAGTAAAAGACCTTCCGGCCATTATTCTTAAATCGGTCAGAACCACCTGTATTGTCTTGCTTCTTGTGGCCACGAGTATTGGAATGTCGTGGATCATGTCCTACGAGAATATTCCCCAGAATGTAAGCAGCGGCTTGCTGAGCCTGAGCGACAATCCAATTGTAATTCTTCTGGTGATCAACTTCATCCTCCTGTTTGTGGGCATCTTTATGGATATGACGCCTGCTGTACTCATCTTTACTCCCATATTCCTGCCCATTGTATCCGCACAACTGGGCATGGATCCCATTCACTTCGGGATCATTATGGTACTGAACCTTTGTGTTGGGCTTTGTACTCCCCCTGTAGGCTCGGTTCTGTTTATCGGATGCAGCGTAGCCAATCTTAAAATCGAGCAGGTAATCAAACCGCTGCTGCCCATGTTTATCATTATGATTGTGGTACTGATGCTGGTAACATACATCCCCTCGCTGAGTCTCTGGCTACCTAACCTGCTCATGAAATAATCCAGTTAGCGTATTTTTTACGTTAACTTTGCTTTTGACTTAAATCTTTCCTACTTTAGCGGGCATGGACCCCACTGGAAGAAACATCAATCCCCATATTTCTGTGGATTGCGTAATCTTTGGCTTCAGTACCAATCAACTGAAAGTTCTGCTTCTCGAAAGGGAATTCAGCACTGAGTCGGGTAAACAAATCAATGATCACAAACTTCCGGGAGACTTCATTGCCATTAATGAGGATCTTGACCTGGCAGCTTCAAGGACCCTGAAGGAGCTCACCGGATTAAAGGATATCTACCTGCAACAGTTTGCATTTTTCGGCCATCCTTACCGTATCTCCAGGCCCAGGGATATCGCCTGGCTCAATGCCACTACAGGTCATCAGATTCAACGTGTAGTTACGGCAGCCTACTATTCTCTGATCAATATTACTGATACAAACAGTGAGTCGGCCATCATGAATAAAGCCAGATGGATGGATGTGAAACAGGTACCCGCTCTGGCTTTTGATCATGGAAGCATTATATCGACCGGATTGGCTCATCTTCAGCATACGCTGCGGAACGAACCCATCGGCTTTGAACTCCTACCGGAAAAGTTCACCATAAGGGAGCTGCAAACTCTCTATGAAGTGATCCTTGACTGCAGGCTGGATAACCGGAACTTCAGGAAGAAAATACTGAAATCAAAATACATCATACAGTTGGAGGAGAAGCAATCGGGGGTGGCACATAAGCCAGCATACTATTATCGTTTCGACAGGGGGGTATATGAAGAACATAAAAACGAATCCCTTGGCATTAACATTTAATAAGCACTAAGCAATAACTACTAAGCAATAACTACTAACTTCTAAGCACTAACCAACAACTCCACTTATGTACTTACTTGGATACGACGTAGGAAGCTCCTCAGTTAAAGCAAGCCTGATCAATGCAGAATCGGGTCGTTGCATAGCCTCCGCTTTCTACCCGAAAAAGGAAATGAAGATTGAAGCTGCCAGGGCAGGTTGGGCCGAGCAGGACCCCAATCAATGGTGGAGCAACCTCATACTCGCCACCAATGATGTAATGCAGTCCGCTGAAATAGATCCCTCCTCCATAAAATCCATTGGTATTGCCTACCAGATGCATGGGCTGGTGCTGGTGGACAAGGATCACCAATTGCTCCGGTCTTCCATAATCTGGTGCGACTCCCGGGCAGTCTCCCACGGGGACCACGCTATGGAAAAAATCGGGCAGGAACAATGTCTGTCCCACCTCTTAAATTCACCGGGAAACTTTACCGCCTCCAAACTGAGCTGGGTCATTATGAATGAACCGGAGCTTTATGAAAAGGCCTACAAATTCATGCTGCCGGGCGACTATATTGCCATGAAACTTAGCGGAGAGATCAATACCACCATTTCGGGACTATCGGAAGGAATTATGTGGGATTTCAAGGAAAACTCGCTGGCAGATTTCCTGCTTGAGTATTACGGGATCCACCAGCACCTGGTACCCGATATTGTACCAACCTTTTCGGAGCAGGGACGTCTTTCGACTGCCGCTGCCCAGGAGCTTGGACTTGTACCCGGAATCCGGATTGCCTATCGTGCAGGCGATCAACCCAACAATGCATTTTCTCTGAATGTACTGAACCCGGGAGAAATTGCAGCTACTGCAGGAACTTCAGGTGTGGTATACGGAGTCAGCGACGAGGTGAAATATGATACCCGCAGCAGGGTCAACACCTTTGCCCATGTGAACCACAGCCCGGAATTAAACAGGCTCGGGGTACTGCTTTGTATCAATGGTGCCGGGATACAGTACTCCTGGTTAAAGCAAAATCTTGCCCAGAAAGAAATGAATTACCCGGCACTCAACGATCTGGCCATGGAGGCTCCCATTGGATCAGAAGGATTACTTATGCTGCCTTTTGGAAACGGGGCGGAACGAATGCTGGGGAATAAGGATGTGGGAGCCACCGTAAAAAACATAAACTTCAATATTCACAGCAGTGCCCACCTGGTAAGGGCAGCCCAGGAAGGAGTGGCCTTCTCCTTCCACTACGGAATGGATATTTTAAAGGAGATCGGGATTCATCCCAGGGTAATCCGTGCAGGCTGGGCCAACATGTTTCTGAGCCCTGTTTTCAGGGACACCCTGGCAGAAATTACTGGTGCAACCATTGAATTGTATGATACGGATGGTTCCATTGGAGCAGCCAACGGTGCAGGCATAGGATCAGGTATCTTTGGTTCCTTTGAAGAAGCCTTCGAGAACCTGAACAGAAGAATGGTAGTTGAGCCTACTTATAAAGAAAAGGAGAAATACAGCGAGCTGTACGGTCAGTGGACAACAGTTCTTGAAAAATGCCTTACAGGATAAAATATTAGAATTCACATAATTTTTAAAACAATATAAGATGGACTACTTAACAGGTAAGAAAGAGTATTTCCCGGGTATCGGGAAAATCAAATTTGAAGGCAGGGAATCTGATAATCCACTGGCCTTTAAATTTTATGATGAAAACAAAGTCCTTGCCGGAAAAAGCATGAAGGAACATATGCGCTTTGCTATCGCTTACTGGCATACTTTCTGCGGAACCGGTGAGGATCCCTTCGGACCGGGAACCCAGCTCTTCCCCTGGGCCCATGGAAACAATGCCATAGAACGCGCTCAAAACAAGATGGATGCAGCCTTTGAATTTATCACCAAGATCGGAGCTCCCTACTACTGTTTCCACGATATTGATGTCGTATCGGAAGGTAGCTCTGTATCGGAATATGAGTCCAACATGCAAAACATGGTGAAATATGCCAAACAGAAGCAGGTCGATTCAGGAGTGAAGCTCCTTTGGGGTACTGCCAATGTTTTCTCCAATCCGCGGTATATGAACGGAGCCGCAACCAATCCCGATTTCAATGTGCTTCCCTGGGTGGCCACCCAGGTAAAAAATGCCCTGGATGCTACCATCGCACTGGAAGGTGAGAACTACGTATTCTGGGGTGGACGGGAAGGATATATGTCTCTCCTGAACACAGATATGAAAAGAGAACAGGAGCACCTGGCGCAATTTCTCCACATGGCAAAAGATTACGCCCGCAGCAATGGCTTCACGGGTCCCTTCCTGATTGAACCCAAGCCCATGGAGCCCACCAAACACCAGTACGATTTCGATACTGCCACAGTGATCGGCTTTCTCCAGAAATTCGGACTTGCCGGTGATTTTAAAATGAATATCGAAGTGAACCATGCCACGCTGGCCGGACATACCTTTCAACATGAGTTACAGGTGGCCGTGGATAACGATCTTTTCTGCTCCATCGATGCAAATCGCGGAGACTACCAGAACGGCTGGGATACCGATCAGTTCCCGGTAAATCTTTATGAGCTTGTGGAATCGATGCTTCCCATTGTTGAAGCTGGAGGCTTTACCACCGGAGGGATAAACTTTGATGCCAAGACGAGGCGTAACAGTACCGATATGGAGGATATCTTTATCGCACATATCACCGGGATGGATGTCTTTGCCAGGGCCTTTGAGATCACCCTGGAGATGCTTGAGAAGTCAGCCTTCAAGAAAATGAGAGCAGAACGCTATTCCTCCTTTGACAGCGGCAATGGCGCAAAATTTGAAAAGGGCGGATTGAACCTGGAAGAGCTGAGTGCCCTGGCTAAAGTGCATGGAGAACCAGATCAGATTTCCGGGAAACAGGAACTTTACGAATCAATCATCAACCAGTACATTAAATAGATATAATGAGTAAAAACCCAAAACCCCGCTCCATACCTCCTGTAATTTATGCACTAACCATGGTGGCAACACTGGGGGGACTCCTGTTCGGATACGATACTGCCGTAATCAACGGGGCGACCGATGCCCTGAGACAGTTCTTTATCACCCCCCTTGAATCGGATCCTGCTCTGGCCATGGCCACAATCATTCAGTTCAAAGGGATTGTAAGCATTTGCTTTGTCATTATTTTTGGATTTATTTCAAGCTTTTTTATCAGGCTCTTTGGAAAAAGCAAAGGAGGACTCTGGAGCGGAATTTTGTGGGTGACAGCCATTGCTGTTTTATATGTATTCTTTCTCAGGGGCGAAAATGTTCTAAGTGAATCTCTGGCCAACTCAATCAAGGGCTTTACCATATCCAGCGCCCTGGTGGGTTGCATTATCGGAGCTTCACTGGGAGCTTATATAGGCCAGAGCCTGGGAAGAAAGCGGGGACTAATCCTGGCGGCCATTCTTTTCCTGATTTCGGCCCTGGGATCGGCCATGCCCGAAAAATTAAATTTCATGGGACTGTCCACCATCTCTTCCTTTATCTTTTACCGGATCACAGGTGGAATTGGAGTGGGACTGGCCTCCATGCTCTCGCCCATGTATATTGCTGAAATTGCACCGGCAAATATTCGTGGAAAACTGGTAAGCTGGAATCAGTTTGCCATTATTTTCGGCATGGTGGTGGTCTATTTTGTGAACTATTTCATTGCCAGGGGCCAGGAAGCAGAGTGGATAAATGCCACAGGATGGAGGTGGATGTTTGGCTCAGAGATCATACCAGCCACACTCTTTCTGCTCCTGCTCTTTTTTGTACCTGAATCGCCCAGGTACCTGGTGCTTAAAAAGCAGGAAAACAGGGCTCATCAGCTACTCAAAAAAATCAATCCCGCCAGTGCCGATGAAGTGCTGTCCGATATAAAAGCTTCGCTGACAGAGAAGCGTGTTCCCTGGCTCTCCTTTGGCGGACTTGTGATCGTGGTGGGTATCCTGCTCTCTGTATTCCAGCAATTTGTAGGCATCAATGTGGTGCTGTACTATGCCGGGGACATCTTCAGAAGCATGGGTTCCGGAAATGATTCATCTCTGCTCCAAACCATTGTGGTTGGATTGGTAAACCTTACATTCACCGTAGTGGCAATCTTTACAGTCGATCGCTTTGGAAGAAAACCCCTGATGATCATAGGGGCCATTGCAATGGGATTAAGCATGATAGCCCTGGGCTTTTCCTTTTTCCTGGGAAAGATTGGAATTGTTTCATTGATCTTTATGCTAAGTTATACTGCAGCCTTTGCCATGAGCTGGGGACCGGTTACCTGGGTACTGCTGGCTGAAATCTTTCCCAACAGCATTAAAGGGTCCATGGCCGTTGCAGTAGCTACCATGTGGATTGCTAACCTGATCGTCTCATGGACTTTCCCCATCATGAATGAAAGCTCCATTCTTACCAGGCTTTTCAGCCATGGTTTCTCCTACTGGATCTATGGTGTAATGGGATTTCTTGCGGCCTGGTTTGTGATCAGGATGGTCCCTGAAACCAAAGGAAAGAGACTGGAAGAAATAGAAAGTACGTGGAAGGGGAAATAGTTAGGGGTTAATGGTTAGTAGTTAATGGTTAGTTAGGAGTTAGAATTTTTATATAAATTGAGCTATGAAAAAACTTAAAAAACTTTTTAAAATGAGCCTTCTGGCACTTTCAGCAATGATATTACTTAACTGTGCAGGAACAGCCGATCCTGCCGAGTCCATCAGCTTCTATGTGGGATCATCCAAAGGGGATCTCTCCCACTCCATTTACCTGTGTAAACTGGATCCAATCGGGGAGTCATTGACCGTGGTGGATTCATTTGCAGGAGCAAAAGCTGGCTCCTATCTGGATCTTTCACCTGGAGAAGAGTTCCTGTTTGCCATTAATCAGGCATCCTTGAATGAGGAGAACAATTTTTCAAGCGTGACATCTTTTGCTATTGATCCTGGAAGCCTTGCCCTGGAGGTAATCAACAGCCAATCCAGTGAGGGATCGGGTATTTGTCATATCCATTGCACCAAAAAAGGCGATTATATCTTTGCTGCCAATTATGGCAGCGGACATGCCACAGCCCTGCCGGTAAATGAAAATGGTGAGATTGCGCCAGCAAGCGCTGTGGTAGTTGGTGATTGTTCGGGCCCTGTGGAAAGCAGGCAAAAGGGACCACATGCCCACCAGGTAATGCTGGATCCGGGACAAAAATTCCTGCTGGTACCTGACCTGGGATGCGACAAGGTGCTGATCTATGCCTTTGATGCTGAGAGCGGAGAGTTAAGTCCAAATCCTGAACAGGCCTCCTTTGATCTGTCACCGGGTGCAGGACCACGCCACCTGGCCTTTCACCCCGATGGCTCATCTTTATACATTGTTAATGAGATTAACTCTACCATCACAGCATGCACCTACGATGGCAGCACAGGTAAGATTGCAGAAATAAATACAGAAAGTACCGTTGAGGCATCTCATGAAGGAATGAAGTACCCGGCTGCTGTCAGGGTTCATCCCAGGGGGAAATTCGTTTAT
>Ga0180430_10004757_pt1 | contig 11407 bp, 10 predicted proteins | sample SS_ome_9_FD_132999 | JGI IMG/M metagenome (GOLD analysis project Ga0180430, IMG submission 132999) | Hypersaline lake sediment archaeal communities from the Salton Sea, California, USA - SS_1_S_2 metaG | ecosystem: Environmental > Aquatic > Non-marine Saline and Alkaline > Hypersaline >... | reverse complement strand
TGCGCCGACCTTCAAAACTGACCATATTTCCGTTAACCGCAGTAATGGCGCTAACCCGCTCAATCGCTTGCTTTACCTGCGCGGCTGTTTCATCTTCCAGCATTATGGCCCCGGCCCCTACCCGAGCCGCTTCTATTTTATCAACCATTGTTGCACTCCTTTTGAAAAATAGAGATTCGAGACCGAGAGATTACCCGGCGCCTCACCATCACCCTTACTCATCAGCCGGTTGGTGTCGTTGGAACCACAACAGGCCCCCAACTGCCCCCAGCCCGGTAATAAGCAACAAATTAAATCCGCCACACACGGAATTACCAATCACCGTGGTTTGCCAGTATTGGGCATTATCAATGGCGGCAAATTCCGATAGACCAACGTCCTGCATTAATGCCGGCAACTGCTCAAAATTTGTAACTAAAATGGCATTAACAACCGTGGCCAGCAATTGTCCCACCGTCACCGATACACCCGTGATACCCCCGGCAATACCACTGCGATATACGCTGCGGTTTTGGCTGGTAGGGCGGTCTAACTGCGCGGCTAAATAACCGGCCCCTAGCCCCAGCAGGGGGGTAAAACAGAGCGTGCAAAATGGCGAGAGCAGCGTTAAGCTCATCACATAAACAAACCCAACGATTGCCCCAATGATACTCGCTTTAATCACGCTCAGCCTCGGTTTCCGGAATTTTTTCTATTTTGAGAGTATTGGTGCGTCCGCTGGCGCCGTGCGGAGGTGTGCCGGCTGTGATCACAACAGTATCGCCCGGCCGGGCCAGGCCACACTGTTGGGCGAACTTTAGCCCCGTGTGGGCCATGTGGTCCGTGGTGGTGATGAGGTTGGTCAGGGCGCTTTCTACCCCCCAACTTAATGAAAGCCGTTGGCAGGTTTTGATATTGGCCGAGAGAGCTAAAACACGCTGGCTGGGCCGATGGCACACGACCCGGCGGGCCGTGGCTCCGGAGGCCGTGTAAGCTACAATCGCGGTGGCTTTCAATGATTGGGCTACCATGTGCCCCGCATAGGCCACCATTGGTTCGATTTCCTGGGGCGGAGTCAGGTCTGGCGGGGCGGGAAGTTCATTTTGTCGCCACGCGTTTTCGGTCGATGCGGCAATGGCCGCCATCACACTGATAGTTTCAACCGGATGTTTACCAATGGCTGTTTCTGCCGATAACATCACCGCGTCGGTGCCGTCCAGGATGGCGTTGGCTACATCTGTGGCTTCGGCCCGGGTGGGCTTGCACATTTCTATCATAGACTCCAGCATTTGGGTGGCGGTAATGACCGGCGCCGCTGCCTCGCGGCCGGCCGCAATAATTCGTTTTTGGGCGATGGGGATTTCTTCCAGGCTCATTTCCAGGGCCAGGTCGCCGCGGGCGACCATCACCCCGTAGGCTTCCTGCAAAATAGTGTCGAGGTCTTCCAGGGCGTTACGCCGTTCGATTTTGGCGATAACCGGAATATCGCTTCCTTTTTCAGCCAGATATTGGTTCAAATGGCGGACATCAGCCGCACTCTGCACAAAAGACAGGGCCAGAAAATCAAAATCGTGCCGGATGGCGAAATCAATATCAGCATAATCTTTTTGCGTGACCGAAGGTAAACTGACTCGTTGGCCCGGCAGGTTGATACCGCGCCGGCTTGATAGATGACCACCAAGCCTGACCCGGCACAAAACATCACCGTTTTTTTCCACAGTTTCCACCTGCAGGGTAATATTGCCGTCGTCCAGCAAAATGATACCGTCGGGCTGAACATCATCGGCCAGGTGGTCATAACTGACGGAGATTCGGTTGGGCTGGCCGATAACAGGTTTAGAGGTGAGCCGGATTTGTTGGCCGGCCTCCAGTAAAATGGACCCTCCGGCCATCTCTCCCACCCGGATCCGAGGCCCGCGCAGATCGCCCAGAATGGCAACCGGACGCCCGGTTTCCCGGCGTAATTTTTTTACCCGCTCAATAACCGGCTCCAGATAATCCGGGCTGCTATGTGAAAAATTGATACGAACTACATCAAGCCCGGCCTCGAACATTTGCCGCAACGTCTGTTCATCGTCGCTGGCCGGCCCCAGAGTGGCAACAATTTTGGTTCTTTTTCGGCGAGGATAATCCATAATTAACGATCCGGTAGGTTTGCAACGGTCATTTAGCGTGGCATCAAAACTGCGTATGAGTATATCATTAAGCCGTACGACGCGCAACGCGGCGTATTGACGCTGACTCGTTTCTATGCTAGAGTCTGCCTATTCTATATTTGGCTGGATAGGGGGAAAATTTATGGCGAATTTATGGCATCAACTGGATTCCGGGCCGCAGTCGCCCGATATTATTTACGTGATTGTGGAAATTCCCAAAGGATCGCGTAACAAGTATGAGTACGGTAAAGAACTGGGGGTCATCAAACTGGACCGGGTTCTGTTTTCTTCGCTGCATTATCCGGGTGACTACGGATTAATTCCCCGTACATTTTATGACGATGGCGACCCCCTGGATGTGCTGGTGATGACCAACGAACATACTTTTCCCGGCTGTATCATCGAAGCTCGCCCGATTGGCTTATTCAAAATGTTAGACCAGGATAAGGCCGATGACAAGGTGCTGGCTGTGCCGGCCCGTGATCCGATTTTTAGCGATTATCAGGATATTACCGATATTCCCCAGCACTTCCTCAAAGAGGTAGCCCATTTTTTTGAAGTTTACAAAGACCTGGAAGGTAGTCGAACCAAACCTATCGGCTGGGAGGCGGCTGCCGTGGCCAAAACAGAAATTCGACGGGCTATGAAGTTGTATCAGAGCAAGTTTAGCCAGGGGATGAGAGTTTAGCGACGGCAGGTATATGACTGGTATGAAGAAACAACCATGGCTTTGGGCTGTTTTGGCTCTGGTAGCAGCCGGGCTGGCCTGTGCCACCAATACCCCGGTGGCGCAGGTACCGCCGGCTCGCCCTACCCGCACGCCGCTGCCCACCTTTACCCCCACTCCGTTGCCGGTGACTGCCACGGCAACCCTGACCCCGGCCCCCGGTGCGGCGGTTGAGGCCGCGCCGGCTGCTGATGAACCGGCCCCCACCAACACCCCCGTCCCCCCGACCGCCACCCCGGCTCCCTCTGAGACGCCGGTGCCGCCCACCAATACGCCCGTCCCCCCGACCAATACCCCGGTGCCGCCCACCAACACGCCTCCGCCCCCGCCGACTGCCACTTTTACTCCACCGCCCACACCCACGCCGCCGGCGGTATCAGTGGTGGCTACGCCCACCCCTCCCCCCCAACCGGATACCCCCCCGGGGCGGTACGAAATTCGCTCCACGGATGAAGAAAACAACTGCGCCCACGTGGCGGTGGTTGGCAAAGTTGTAGAAAAGGGCAGCGACCGCCCGGTGCAGTATGTCACCATTCAGGTAAAGGGCGATGAGGACCCGTACAAAGGGCCATTTGTCGGCAAAAGTAACGAAAATGGAGATTACACCGTCTTGATTGGCGTATTAAAAGAGGACATTGACGGCGTTGACTTTGAAGTTGAAGTTATTGGGGGCGCCAATGTAAAATCTGAAGATGACTGGGAATGGAAAGCCGGCGACGACTGCGGTGACTCTAGTGGTGATATTCAGATTATGGAAATAGACTGGTTCAAAAAAGATTAACTGAAGTTTAACCGCTGGTGACGGAGTTAGCCCTGTCATCATCAGGAAAAAATTAACGTTTGCAAGGGATTAATTACATGGGGATTAAACCAGACCACTGGATTGAGAAAATGGCCCGTGAACACGGTATGATTGAACCGTTTGCCGCCGGACAGGTGCGCGAGGGGGTCATCTCTTACGGCGTGTCATCCTACGGCTACGATATTCGGGTGGCAGACGAGTTCAAGATTTTTACCAACGTCAACAACACCGTGGTAGACCCCAAGGCGTTTGATAATCGCTCATTTGTCGAGTTTAAAGGGGATGTTTGTACGATTCCGCCCAATTCGTTTGCGCTGGCTCGTACCATCGAGTATTTCCGCATCCCCCGTGATACGTTGACGTTGTGTGTGGGCAAATCAACCTACGCCCGCTGCGGCATCATCGTCAATGTGACGCCCTTTGAGCCGGAATGGGAAGGGTTTGTAACCCTGGAAATTTCAAATACCACCCCCCTGCCGGCGCGTATTTATGCCAACGAAGGTATTGCCCAGGTGCTTTTCTTTCAATCCGACGAAATGTGCCAAACCTCTTATGCAGATAAAAAGGGCAAATACCAAAAACAGCGTGGCATCACCTTGCCCCGGATCAAAAAATAAGCTACAGCACACCTTCCTCAAAAATTGCCTCCGCATAGCGCAGTAATTCTTCTTTGCGCTCTGCCGGGGTATCGCGTGAGTCTAAATACAAAGATAATGCCTGTTGTGGAGTCAGCTCTTCCGCGGCGACGTTGCCCAGACGCCCCTTTTTGTTACGGTTGATGTCTCGCACAATACTGGCAATGTAACCGGCATCTTTCAACGCCTGCCGAATAGGCTTATCCTCGATGAGGGTGTCCTGCACCTCCGTGGCTTTGATGATGACCCGCACCACAGCCTCCTCGACGGTGTGCGCGGTCAACTCATCCAGAATATCGGTCATCGGATCTTCAGACCCGGTCACATCCAGCCGGATAGTGACAAACCGCCGGGCGGCCACCGGCACAAATTCCCACTTGGCCTGCCCCCGGCTCAATTTGACCATGACAAACCCTTTGCGTTCGGCCTCTTCGCCAAAATCAATCCGCTCCAGACTGCCGGGGTAAACAATCGGGGGATGGCTGCCACCGTTCAGCTCCTGGTGTTTGTGAATATGGCCCAGGGCCACATAATCCCAGGCCGGGTCGGCCAGCAGGCTCTTGAGCACGACGACGTCGCGGCCAATCATCACACTTTGTTCGCTGCCCTGGGTGGCTTCACTGACCGAAAGATGAGCAGCCAGCACAGCGGGGACGTCGGGGGATTGTTTTACTTCATTGGTCAGGTCTGTGATATTATCGCTGATAAGCCGGCCGATGGCCTGGTCCAGTTCATCCAGGGTCATATTCTGAAATTCTTTGTGGGCCAGTAACCGATTTCGCTGGGGATACGGCACTGCGGCCACCTGCAAAGGCTGGCCCCGCCGGCAGGTAATCTGAAAAACCTCTTCCCGGTCGGCCACAATAACGCCCGGCACATCCAATACCCCAAAAATATCAAGGCTGCTGGCCGCCCGGTCTGCGGTGGCCATATCGTGATTGCCTATTAGCAGGATAACGGGAACTCCGTTATCGGCCAACCGCTTGATACGGCGGGCAAATTCCCGTTGAAAGGTAGGGTTGGGCCGCTGATTTTTGTAGGCATCGCCGGCAAAAACACAAACATCCACCTCCCGTTCCAGGGCGATGTCAATTGTCTGGCTGAGCCGGCGCAAAAAATCAACCACTCGACTGTTCAGGCCGCTTTTGGAATCGAGCCGTCCGTAGTTTTCCATGCCGATATGAATATCGGCCAGATGTAACAGGTTGATAGGCGTTGCCATAATTACCGTTTGTTTTTCCCTCTCCGCCGTTTGCGTTTTTTGGATGATGAATCATCATCATCATCATCATCATTATTATTATTTTGGGCCGGAGCTGGGGCGCTTTCTTTTTTAACCGGCGAAACGTCATCGAGGTCCAACTCCAGATAAGAGTCGCTGCCTTCAACTTCTACCAACACACACTCTTTGACCACATTCCAGCCGCGTACCGTAGCTGTGACACCCTGTTCCAGTTGCACCTGACTGCCCACTTTGGGCATAATTTTTTTGGCAGCCACATAGGTTTCGTTTTCGTAGGCTAAACAGCACAGTAGCCGCCCGCACAACCCCGATATTTCTGAGGGGGCCAGCGGCAGGCTCTGGTTTTTAGCCATTTTGATGGATACAGAATGAAATTCGGTGAGCCAACTGGAGCAGCACAAACGGCGGCCGCAGCGGCCATACCCGTCAATGATTTTTGTTTCATCCCTGGCGCCCACTTGCTTCATTTCAACCCGGGTTTTGAATGATTTGTTCAACTCTTTGACCAGGTTTCTGAAATCTACTCGTTGTTCAGAAATAAAAGAAAAGGTCAGGCGGCTGCCATCAAAACTATACTCGGCCTGCAACACTTTCATCGGCAGGCCCATTTCTTTTACGATGGCCGCGCATTTTTCCAGGGCGTCGGCTTCCTGATTTTGGTGCGTGAGTGCATTGAGCAGGTCTACCGGGGTAGCCCGGCGAATGACTCGCTTTAGTTTTCCTTTGATTTCTTTGGGATGAACGTTGTGCGGTCTGTCAACAACTTCTCCCATTTCAGTCCCCCGTGATGTTTGCACAATAACCCGGTCTTCCGGGGTCAGGTCGCTCAGGGTGTGGGGGTCAAAAAAATATACTTTTGTAACCGGTTTAAATCTTACACCAACAACCGTTGTCATAAAAAATCCTTTCGTTCTAAACTCAAGCCGGTTGTTTGAGTTTTGGTAATTTTAAGAGCATAACATCCAGAATTAATCTGGGGTTGACATTTCTTTCCAGGTGATATAATTGGTGCCGCAATTGGACCAGCATCCGGTTGATTTGGGGCAGGCTGAGATAGGCTGCCACCGGTTGTAACGTATCGAGCCAGTCAATGTTGGTCAGAGGGCTTTGGCTGCCGCTTTTTAAAAGAAGCAGGTCTCGCCACAGGGTGAGCCACAGGGCGATGACGCGTTTCAATTGGGCCGGGTCGCGGCCAAAGTCTTGGGCGTAAGCCAGCCGTTTGGCCCGGTTCATGTAAAGTAGATTGACCATATCTTGTAATTGCTGTTGCCGGTCTGCCAAAAAAGCGTCGTCGGCCAGAGCCTGGATGGCCCAACCGGGCCGGCCCCCGGCCAGGCGGGTGAGCAAATCGGCCTGGGCCGGTTCGACGTGCCACGCGGTTTGCAGTGAGTCTTGCAGCAGGGGGAGCGGTACGGTTCTGAGATGAAGTAATTGGCAGCGGGAGATAATCGTCGGCAGCAAGCGGCTGGCTTCGACCGCGGTTAAAATGAGCACCACGTTTGCAGACGGTTCTTCCAGCGTTTTCAGCAGAGCGTTGGCTGCGGACGTTGTGGCCCGCTCAAAGTTGCTTAGCAACGTAACCCGGTATTCGCTTTCGACCGGCGATAACGACAGCGACCGTTGCAGTTCGCGCACCTGGTCAATCTTTATCGGCTCGTCATCATCAAAAAAACGCACATCGGGGTGATTGCCGCTGTGAACTTTGCGACAGGCGAGGCATTGCCCACACGGTTTAGACTCGCTTTGGCAGGCCAGGCTTTGGGCAAAAAAACGGCCTACCGTGCTTTTGCCCACGTGCGGCGGTCCGGTAATTAACAGGGCGTGCGGCGGATGGCCGCTTTGTTGTTGTTTTTGCAATAGCTCGATGGCCCACTGGTGGCCGATGACTGGAGATGTTTCCATAATAATATCTGTTATTTTGCCGGCAGGTGGATAGTAAAGGTTGTGCCCTGGTCCGGGTGGCTTTCTACTTCTATTGTGCCGTGATGCCGTTCGATGACCGCCTGGGTAATTGACAGGTCCAGGCCGGTTTCCGATTGATTTATTTCATGAAAGGGTTCAAAAATATGGCGTAGTTCGTTCGCCGGAAGTCCGGCCCCGCTGTCTTTGATGATCACCTGGACTGAACGGCCCACCGGCCGGGTGGTGATGCGCAAGGTGCCGCCTTGGGGCATGGCCTGGTAGCCGTACCGAATTAGATAATACAACGCCTGCTCAATCTGTTTGCCGTCCACTGATACCAGGGGCAGGTTAGGGTCGAAGCCTTGCATAAATTCTACCTGCTGATTATCGCCGGTTTTATCGCAATATTTGCGCCAGGCCGCTTCGATCAGTTGATTCAGGTCGGTGTCGCGGGGGTGATACTCTTTCTGGATTGAGAAATCCAGCAGGCTCTGAATAGTTTGGCGGCAGTGCAGCGCTTCCTGTTCCAGCGAGGCAATCAGGGCCAGATTGGTTTGTGTCGGTTCCAGCCTTTGGTTTAGCCGGTTTATCTTATCAATAATATTCTTAATGGGGATACTGATTTCTCTGGCTACGCCGGCGGCAAAATAGCCCAGTGTCGCCAGCTTTTCGGTTTGCATCAATTGGCGGTTTACTTTGTTGAGCGCGGCCGTGCGTACCTTGACAATTTCCTGCAACTCGCGGCTGGATTGTTCGGCGCGGATCACGTCGGAAGACAGGCGACTATACAGGCGGGCATTTTCAATGGCGATACACGCGTAATCGGCCAGGGCCGTCAGTAAATTCAAATGTCGTTCAGAAAACGGTTTACCTATTTTTTTGTTGTGGACGGCCAGAACGCCGATAACCTGGTTGGTGACTTTTAGGGGAACATTGATGAGTGATTTTACAAAATATCCGGTTTTCACTTTGTAAGAATCAGTTTGGCTCAACCCGCCCACAATAATCGGCCGTCCGGTGCGGACAACCTGACCGGCAATACTATCTTCTATTCTGAGCCGCAGGTTTTTGGCGCTTTTTTCCCCCATCCCCCGTTCGGCCCGCAGGTATAGCTCGCCGGAGGCTTCGTCAACCAGCATCAGCGAGCCTTCTTCCGCGCCGGTCAGGTATACGGCCGCTTCGACAATGCGGCTCAGAATCTGTTCCAAATTCCGCAACGAGGTAACAGAGCGCCCGATACCGTATAAAAACCGGAGTTCCTGCACCCGTTTTTCCAGTTGACGATTGACCTTGAGAACGGTTTGGGTCAGCCGGTCCCGCTCCTGCCGCAACCGGCTTTCGGTGAGAGCGCGGTCAATGGCGTTGGTCATCTCTTCAATGGTAAAGGGTTTGATGATGTAATCACGGGCGCCCAATCTAAAGGCACGCACCGCGGTTCCTTCCGAGCCGTGAAAGGTCATCAAAATAGTGGGGATATCCAGCCCTTTTTCCCGCAGGATTTCCAGTAATTCCAGCCCTCCCAAATGGGGCATCACCAGATCAGAAATAATCAGGTGTACTTTTGTTTTGGCGATAATCCGCAAGGCATCCTCACCATTGCGGGCCAAACGTATTTTGTAGCCGTTTGGTTTCAGTACATAATCGCACAGAAAATTCAGGCTGTCTTCCCGATCATCTATGGCTAAAACGGTTTCACCCGCCACCGCGCTGCTCCCGTGGAACTAATGATGAAGGCGCAAGGATAAAGTAATCCCCGCCTCTCTGAAAATAAAAATAAGGGATTTGGCGAATTTACGAATATACAGATCTGCGAATACGCTCAACCTGAATCCCCAAACCGCCAACCAATATCATGATAAAACGGACTGCCAACTTTGCAAAATTGGGGCGCAGATAGTGGCTCACTGCGGGTTACTGACGACCGATTCGCCTGTGCCAACCTTGTAAACTGCTTGCCAGGGTTTGTATTGGCTAAAGATAACATCCCGGTGTAACAGGCTGTCGCTGATGGTGACGGTGCGGGTGATGGTCACATCCATGCCGTCTTTAGACCAGTCAACCTGAACAACCTTGCCTTTGGGCAGGGTGGGGTCTTTTTCGTACCGGGGGGGATCATGGAACACAATATTGGTGATTTCCGGTTGGCTGATCTCAATGGTACGACCGGTGTGGGTGCTGTAAAAGCGGAAGGTGACAGTGCCGGTCGTCAGGTCTGTTTCGGTGTGGATGAGCAGGTGGTACTCTGTGTCGTTTCGAAATTTCAAATCAACACTGGGGGTGTAGATGGTAGCATCCAGGCCCGGCACGGAGTTTGTTTCGTACCAGCCCACCCGGTAGCCGTGTGCCCACCGTTCTTGCAGTTCAAATCCGCCCAGCAATACGGCCCTGAAGGCGGTGGTACTCACCTGGCACACCCCGCCGCCAATGCCCACTGTGGTGCGGTCCCCGTAAATAATGAGTGATTCATCAAAGCCGGTGGCTTTACTCACTTCGCCCAGATGCTCGTTGAACGAAAATGTTTCGCCGGGTGGAATAATCACGCCGTCGAATCTGGCTGCGGACAGGGCGATATTATTCATCCGGCCCTGACTGGAACCGGAAAAATAGGATGTGGCTTCGCTGACCAGGGCCTTAATCCCCAGACTATCCAGATTATCGCTGCTGATGGCCGGCGACGTAAAAATCAGAGGCAGGTCAATCTGCCGGGCCGGCTCACTCGTGCCGGTTTCCAGCAGAGCGTCCAGCCGCTGGTAAACGGCGTCCGTATCCAGGGCGCGGCCCTGCCGGCTGGCTTCGATGACCTCCAGCCTGTTGGTGTCGGTGTTAAACTTCAGGCGGGCATCTGCCGGCTCAAGCTGGATGGTTTCGGCAATTTTGCTCAGATGTGGGGCCAGTTTTGCCCGATTGAATTCCAGGCGCAGTGTCGTTTGGCCGGTTTCGTCCACGGTTTCTGTCACATCAACCAGCGCGGCCAATGTTTCCGGCGATAGCCGCCACTCCGTTGTATCATCATCCCCTTCAAACACCAGCGAGACCGGCCCGTCGAACAGGCGCCGGGCCTGTTCAGCCGCCACCGCCACATCGGCAGCGGTGATGGCCGGAATGACCTCCTGCACAACGGCGCGGATGGGTTGCGGGTTTCCGGTCTGCAAGGCCTCGGTTAAACCGGCTCGCGTCGCTTCAAGGTGCAATCGTTGGCCCCGCTCAGCCGGAATTACCTCGGATGTTCCGTTTTGGTGTATAATAAGCTGGGCATCCTGGGGAGGAATATTGACCTGGTCGGCTATTTTCTGTAATACCGTGTTGAGGGGGCCGGTATCGTAGCTCAGAATCGGGGCAATCTGTGTGGGATGAGAAAGCAACCTGAGTTGTGTTTGCAAGTCTGTTGATAAATTATCGCTGCGGCCCACGGCAAAGGCGGCGGCAGCCGTTTTTTCGGCCTCGATGCGCACCCCCAGGTCGTGGCCGCTCACGGTCCAGCGCTGGCTGTTGGCCTGGATTGTCACGGTTTCTGCTAAATATTGGGGGGCAGTTTGGGCCAGCTCAGCCGTGATTTCCTGGGATGTTTTACCGCCGGCGTCAATATCACCGATGGTAACTCCGGGATAAACTTTATCCAGGTAGATGAGCTGGTAGATGATTACCGCGAAAATAATGGCGGCCAGAATGCCTCCGCCCAATAAAATGAGCAGAGTTGGCAACCATAACTCGGTGGAGGCGGTAAATTTTATTTTGGCAACCTGTCGAACCTGGTTGATGGCTTTGGTCATAGGCGCTTCACAAATAATAGTCTATTTAATCATTATAACCTGAATGATAGATTAATCACTATTCGGTTGGAGGTTTCAGTTTGGGTTGTCAGTTGGAGTTGTCAGCCAACCGGCTAATCCAGAAAGGATGTGTCGGATGTATCAATATAAAGCAACAATAAATCGGGTGGTTGACGGCGATAGTTTATGGGTT
>Ga0180430_10004753_pt1 | contig 11410 bp, 9 predicted proteins | sample SS_ome_9_FD_132999 | JGI IMG/M metagenome (GOLD analysis project Ga0180430, IMG submission 132999) | Hypersaline lake sediment archaeal communities from the Salton Sea, California, USA - SS_1_S_2 metaG | ecosystem: Environmental > Aquatic > Non-marine Saline and Alkaline > Hypersaline > Sediment... | reverse complement strand
TCCTTACGAGGACGAGGCGGCGGCAGCCTTCTTGCCGATGTCCACCCCTTCCCAGCTCTCGCGGACCCGCCTTGAAAATTCCTGCAGCTCCTCGCCTTCCAGCACCTCGCGCTCGAGGAGCACCCGGGCCATGCTCTCCAGCATCTCGCGCCGCTCCTTGAGGATGAAGCGGGCGCGCTGGTGGGCTTCGTCCAGGATGCCCGACATTTCCTCGTCGATCTCCTGGGCGGTGTGCTCGCTGTAATCCTTGTCCCGATAGCCTCCTCCGGGAGCTTCCAGATAGGAGGTTCGGGTGGGGCGGCCGTAGGTGAGAAGCCCCAGACGTTCGCTCATGCCGTATTCCACCACCATGCTGCGCACGATGTCCGTGGCCTTCTGAAGGTCGTTCTGGGCCCCCGTGGAAATGTCCCCGAAGACGATCTCCTCGGCCACTCGCCCTCCCAGCAGGACTTGCAAACGGCTGACCAGCTCCTCGCGGGTCATGAGGTAGCGGTCTTCGGTGGGAAGCTGCTGGGTGTAGCCCAAAGCGGCGATGCCCCGCGGGATGATGGTGATCTTGTTCACCGGGTCCGTGTGCTTGAGGCTCATGGCCACCAGGGCGTGGCCGGACTCGTGATAGGCCACGATCTCCTTCTCCTTGGGGTTCATGGCCCGGTTCTTGCGCTCGAGCCCCCCGATGATGCGGTCCACGGCCTCCTGGAGCTCGGACAGGGTGACCTCTTCCTTGTTGCGCCGAGCCGCCAGCAAGGCCCCCTCGTTGACCACGTTGGCGAGATCCGCCCCGGCGAACCCCGGAGTGATGGCGGCGATCTTCCTCAGCTCCACGTCTCCGGCCAGCTTGATGCCCCGGGTATGGATGCGGAGGATGGCCTCGCGACCGTTGATGTCCGGCCGGTCGATGGCCACGTGCCGGTCGAAGCGCCCGGCGCGCAGCAGGGCCGGGTCCAGGATTTCCGGCCGGTTGGTGGCGGCCATGATGATGACCCCGGCGTTGGGGTCGAAGCCGTCCATTTCCACCAGGAGCTGGTTGAGGGTCTGCTCCCTTTCGTCGTGACCTCCCATGGGATTCAATCCCCGGGCCTTGCCCAGCGCGTCCAGCTCGTCCACGAAGATGATGCACGGCGCGTGGTCCTTGGCCTGAGCGAACAAGTCCCGCACGCGGGCGGCCCCCACGCCCACGAACATCTCAACGAAATCGGAGCCGCTCATGCTGAAGAACGGCACTCCGGCTTCCCCGGCCACCGCCCGGGCCAGAAGGGTCTTGCCCGTGCCGGGGGCACCCACCAGCAGAACGCCCTTGGGGATCTTGCCCCCCAGTCTTTGGAACTTTTCCGGACTCTCGAGAAACTCCACGATCTCCTGCAATTCGGCCTTGGCCTCGTCGATGCCCGCCACGTCGTCGAAGCGCACCCCCACTTCCTTTTCGGCGTAGATCTTGGCTTTGGCCTTGCCCACGGACAAAACGCCCTGAGGCCCCGCACCCATGCGCCGCATGATGTAGCTCCAGAAAAGGATCAGAATGCCCACGGGCACGATCCACGAAAGCAGGGCCGGAAGCCAGCGGTTTTCCAGGTGGCCCTTGTAGGGAACGGCTTTTTCCTCCAGAAGGGGCACCAACCCCGGGTCGTCCACGCGAACCGTGACGAAGAAGCGCTCCCCCTGCCCGTCCTCCTTGATGGAGCCTCGAATGCGGTCCTTTTCCAAGACCAGGCTCCCCACCTTGCCGTCCCGCACCAGTTGCTTGAACTGGGAATAGGGAATGCTCTTCACCTGGGATTCCACCAGGAGATCGTGCAGCAAAGACATGACGAGAAAGGCCGCCAGGAAGTACCAGATGGAAAAGTGCATCTTCTTGCGGTCGGGGTCCGGCGGTTGGGCCGGACCGCCCCCCTGTCCCTGCAAGCGGTTCATGAACTGGGACAGGCGGTCCGGCGGGGTTTGAGGGCTTTTTTTCGCGGCCATGCAAAGGGTCTCCTTTTCGCTCCGGGACCGGGAAAGGGCTTCCGGGGATTCAAAGGTTCGAGGACCGGGCGTAGAATTCGCGCGCCCGATCGGTAAAGCGGCTCAAAACGTCTTGGCGAGTGTACATCATGTGCCCCCCTTCGTACTTCTCGAAAACGATGTTGTCTTGGAGCCCCGGCTCCAGTCTCATGCGATCCAGTGCGTATTGGACCGTGAAATACGGGGTGGCCAAGTCGTAATACCCTCCCGCGACGAGAACTCGGAGCCAGGGATTCACCAGCAGAGCGTCGTGCAAGGCGTCGGAAAAATCCACATACCCCTGGCTTCGGTTCGACGAGGAGCCCCAATCCCAGCTCCGATTCACTTCCGCATTGAGAAATTCGTAAGGCAAGTCCGTTTCGAATTCGAGGTCCTGCCGCAGGTAGGCGTTGATCCCCGTCGAAAAGGGGCCGTAAAGGGGCTCCAGGGAGGGATCGTAGGCCGCATGGGGATGGTTGACGGGCTCGGGGTCGGGCCCCGTGACGGTGGAGTCCATGCGCCCCACGATGCGCCTTCGGTCCCGCAGCAGCTCCTTGACGAACCTGGACTGAGGCACTCTCAGCCCGGCCAACCGGACGAGCTTCGGGTCCAGTCCCGTATAGGCCGCCAATTTCGCGGCCACCCTTTCCTCCTCGGCTTTCGAAAGCCCGCCGCCTCGAGCCAAGGCCCCGAGATACTCCCCGAGGGCGAATTCCTCCACTTCCGCCAGAAGCTCCTCCAAGGGCTTCTGTCGCCATTCCGGAGCCAGGAGGCCATGATAACGGGCCGTGGCGGCGTAGGAAGGCAAAAAGAGGGGGTACGGCAGATCGTTGGGCGAGCCGAAAAGAATGGTGTCGAAGTCCAGGGCGGGGGAAACGAGCACGACGCCGTTGAGGGCGATGCCGAATTCTTCGTGCAGATGCTTGGAAAGCCCCGCCGCCCGGACGGCCCCGTAGCTTTCCCCCACCAAGAACTTGGGCGAAAGCCAGCGCTCGCCGCGAGTCAGGTACAAGCGCACGAATTCCCCTACGGACTCGATGTCCTCCTGGACGCCGTAGAAGCTTTCCCCCGACTGACCGTCGGAAGGCTCCTCCCGGCTGAATCCCGTTCCCACGGGGTCCACGAAGACCAAGTCCGTGAAGGGAAGCCACGAGTGAGGGTTCGCGGACAGGCGTGCCGGCGGCGGCTTCACCCTTCCATCCTCCCCGAGCTCCACTTTCACGGGTCCCAGGGCACCCAGATGGAGCCACACGGAAGCGGCCCCCGGGCCCCCGTTGAAGGCGAACGTCACCGGACGCTTCCGGCGCTCTTCCGCCTCCAGCTCGTAGGACACGTAGAAGATCCGGGCTTTTTCCTCTCCGGCCTCGTCCTTGAGAGCCATCGTGCCCGCCCGAGCCGTGTATTCGCAAGTCTTGCCGTTCCATTCCAGCTTGTGGCGGGTTTCCGACACGACATCCCCGGCCTTGCCGGAGCCGTCGCTCTCCTTTTTCTTCTCCCGCTTGTCTTCAGGGACCTTGTCCCCGACCTCCTCGCGGGTCGCTTCCACGTCCCCGGCGGGTCCCCCCTCCGTCTTCCTTCCTTCCGACGGCAACGGGGAAAGCACCCAAAGCACCAGGAGCAAAAGGGGCATCCATTTCCACAAGGGGCTGCGAATCATGTTTCCATTCCCTCCGCGCGCTTGAACGAGGATCTCTCCTTCGCCGTCTCTCCGGGGCGTCCTCCTTCCCCCCCACCGTTCTTTCCTCCGACGGACAAGGAGCGTTTCCCCCCCGTGCCGGCTTTCGGGGCTTCTTTGTCCCAAGGGGCGTTGCAGGTGAACTCGAAGCCCGTCTCCGGCGGGCAGATGGGCTCCTCGGGGTCCGTCTTTTTGACCACCAGCCAGTACCCGACGCTCATGGCGAGCACCACGGCCGCCATGGCCCAGATGTAGTCGGGAGTGATCTTCTCGAAATCCAGGATGATGACCTTCCGGGCGATGGCCATGAGGGCCGTGGCGATGACGATCTTCACGTGGATGACGTCGTTGCGCAAATAGATGCTGATGTTGATGAAGATTTCGATGGCGATGAGAACGGCCATGAAGGCCCCGAAGGTCGCCAGAATGTCGTTGATGGTGAGCATCATGAAGGGGGGGGAGGTGAGCTTGAGATAGATGACCCACCCCACGTCGATGACTCCCCACAGGATGACGAAGGTCATCAGCACCGCCAGCACCCGCACGGAAAAGTGGATCGTGGCTCTCAGATAGCGAATCAAAGGCTCCTGCGGGGCCCCCAGCTCCTCCATGAAGCTTCCTCCCTTTCTAGTCCTTCCCGTTCTTGACCACGACGTAGAAGGTGTTTTCTCCGCGCTTGATGAGCAGCAGAAGCGGCTTGTCCTTTTCCGCGTCCTTCATGGCCTCGTTGTAGTCCCTGAGGTTCTGGATCTTGCGCCGGTTGATCTCCTTGACGAGATCGCCGGACCTGAGATTGGCCTGGGCCGCAGGCCCGTCGGGCTCCACAGCCGTGACGACGACGCCCTTTTCGTTCTCGTCCCAACCGAACTTCTGGGCCATGTCCTCGGTAAGGTTCTGCACCGTGATGCCCCAGGCGTTCTCGCTTTCCACCTCGGGGGCCTTCTCCGCCGCACCTCCGGGCATGGTGCCCACCTTCACGGAGATTTCCCTGGTCTCGCCGTCGCGAATCACCTTGATCTTCACGCGGGTCCCCGGCACGATGGAAGCCACCATGCGAGAAAGCTGATGGGCGTCCTCCACTTCCTTGCCGTCCACGGCCAACACCACGTCTCCTCGCTGCAATCCCCCCTCTTCGGCGGGGCTGTCTTCGAGAACGTCTCCCACCAAAGCTCCTTGGGTGTCCTTCAATTCGAAGGATTCCGCCATTTCCGAAGAGATGTCCTGAATCATGACGCCCAGCCAACCGCGCACCACTTCCCCCGACTTGAGCTGGGGCAGCAGCTCCTTGGCCATGTCGACGGGAATGGCGAAGCCGATGCCCTGCCCCTGGGCCACGATGGCGGTGTTGATCCCCACCACTTCCCCTTTCATGTTGAACAGGGGGCCTCCGCTGTTGCCGGGATTGATGGCGGCGTCCGTTTGCAGAAAATCGTCGTAGGGGCCGGCGCCGATGATGCGTCCCTTGGCGCTGATGATCCCCGTGGTCACCGTGTGGCCCAAACCGAAGGGATTGCCCACGGCCATGACCCAATCCCCCACCCTCAGATCGTCGGAGCTCCCCAAAGGCGCGGGCTCGGGGAAATCGTCGTCGGGCTTCGCCTGGATGAGGGCCAGATCCGTCTTGGGATCGCGACCGACGATCTTGGCGTCGTATTCGTTGCCGTCGTCCAGCTTGATCTTGATCTCGTCGGCCTTTTCAATGACGTGGTTGTTGGTGAGGATGGTGCCGTCGGCGTCGATGACCACTCCCGAGCCCAAGGAGTTGGTTTTGAACTTGCCCTGGGGCTCGCCGCCGAAAAACCGCTTGAAGAATTCCTCCCCGAAGAATTCCCGCAAAGGGGATTCCGAACCGAAAAAGGGGTGGGACGGTCCCCTTTCCACCACCTTGGTGGTGGAAATGTTCACCACCGAATGCTTGACCTGTTCCGACAGGTCGGCGAAGGAGGGCAACGGAGGGGCCTCCGCCCGGGCGGCCGCCGGAGCCAGGGAGACCCCGTGGAAGCCCGTCACGAGAGCCGTCGCCATCAGCAACGCCATGGTCCAATACGAAAACTTCGATTTTCTCATCTTCTACCTCCCGAGATAAATGGTTCCGAACATGCTTTCACTGCTTGCGAAACTCCTATCAAAGTAAGCCGAATTTGCACGGCGTCAAGGCAAATCCCCTTTCCGGGCCCGCCCCCTCGGAGCCCCGCCATCGGGTTTTCCTTTACAACCCGACGTCCTTGGCTACTATAGCATCAATGTCGGCCGATCATAGAGCATCCGCCCCTTTTCTCAAAGGCCGCCGGTCCCTTCGACGCTCCGGGAGAAGCCCCATGGAAGAGCTCACCAAGGCCCAGCAAAGCCGCATCGCCGTCCGCATTTTCAAAACCACCGCCGACGCCCTGGCCCTCCGGGGCTTCTACAAGCCCTCGGGGACTTCGGGGGAAAAGCTCGAAGAGGCCCTGCGGACCCTGAGCCCCGAAATCTACGGCAGCATGAACGACCCCCGCATCACCGAGCTCAAGGGCCTGGAGTACGTCATGGAGAGGCTCCCCCGGGGCATCGAGGAATGCTCGCGCGTCATTCTCACGGCCTACGAGGAGCTGGACGACACCTCCTTCGAGAGGATCGAGCCCTCCAAGCGGCGCCGCACTTCCTACCGCATGAGCGAGCGCGAGATGTGCTTCGTCATCACCCGGGGGCTGAGTGAAATCTACGACATCCTGACCCACCTCACCTTCCTGAACATCGAGGCCCGCAAGATCCGGCGGAAGATGACGGACTCGTCGGGAGAGCCGACTCTGGAGTGGAAGGACCTGGAGCAAATCGTCGAGGAAAAAAGGGACCTCAAGGGCCCGTCCCTGGACCAGGCCATCTGGAACCTGAGCAAGCTCCTGGGAAGGACCTTTCACGAGACCAAGGAAGCCTATCTCTACTTCGAGGAGAAGCGCAAGGCCGACCGCAGCAACAACGGTCTGCTGCCCTTCGTGTACCGGCTGGGCAAAAGGGCCTTGGCCGAAGAGGAATCGCGGGACCACGAGCTGATGGTGGTCTTCACGCCATCGTTGAGGGACATGATCGGCCGCCACCGCTGCGGCGAGGATTGGGCGGAAAACCTCAAATCCCGGCTTTGCGCGCTGGGACTGGTCGATCGCCCCGTCCACGTCGTCAGCGCCAACCTCCACAGCGTGGCGAACACCCTCTACGGATACGCCGCCCTCAAGGGAGACCGGCGCCATCCGCCCTCCGACGACTTCGAGCAATTGTGCGAAACCTTTCGGGACCGGGAATCCGAGGTCCTCGCCTACGCCTCCCAAAACGGCCTCCACCCCCTGCCCGACGAATCGGCCAGCCATATCGACTGCCAGATCATCGACACTTCCCGCCTGGCCTCCGTTCCCCTCCACCCCGCTCTTTCCTTGAACTTTGCCGGCGTGAAGGAGGAAAAGCCCGTGCTTCTCGTCATGGACTACGCCTTCGGGGCCCAGGCCTTCGAAGTGATGGACGAGCTCCTCAAGCCCTTTTGCAAGGGCGACGATGCGGCGGCGACCCTTGACGTGCGCTCCATCTCCATCATGGGCAAGGCGGGGATCCTCTGCGGCAACAAGGGCGACATCATGCTGGCCACGGCCCATGTTCTGGAAGGCGTCGCCCACAACTACATGGTGAGCAACGACCTTCGTCCCGAAGACTTCGACGGATCCGCGGACGTGTACGAAGGTCCCGTGGTGACGGTCCTGGGCACGTCCCTTCAAAACCGGGACCTCCTCCAGCGCTTCCGCCAGACCAGCTGGCGGGCGGTGGGGCTCGAGATGGAAGGGGGCCACTACCAGCGGGCCATCAACGCCGCCATCATCCGCCGTCACATCCGCCCGGACGTGAAGGTGCGCTACGCCTACTACGCTTCGGACAATCCCTTGGTGAGCGGCCAGACGCTGGCGGCGGGGGGCATGGGGCGCGAGGGGATCAAGCCCACCTACACGATCACCCGGGTCATTCTGGAAAAGATCTTCCATGGCGGGGAGGCCCCCGAAGAGTGAAGCGGCGCGACCTCCGGGACGTCTATTTTCTGGGCTTTTCCGTGGGCATCGGCGTGCTCGGGGCCTTGGGTGCCCTGGTTTTCCGGACCCTCATCGCCGAATTCCAGCTCCTTTTCTGGGGTCCGGGGGCCACGTTCTTCGAGCAGGTGATCCACTCCCCCCCGTGGCTCCGAGTGCTGGTCCCCGCAGCCGCGGGGCTGGCGGCGGGGCCGATCATCGCCTTTCTGGTGCCCGAAGCCCGGGGCCCCGGCGTCCCCGAAGTCATCGTGTCCGTGGTCATGCGCCAAAGCACCATCCGCCATCGAGTCACCCTTCTCAAGGCCTTCGTCACCAGCCTGCTCATCGGCGGGGGGGCTTCCGTGGGGCGGGAAGGCCCCGTGGTGCAGATCGGGGCGTCCATCGGCTCGTCCCTGGCCCAGTTGTTCCGCCTCAGTCCGGACCTGAGACGGGTCTGTCTGGCTTCGGGGGCGGCGGCGGGCATCTCGGCCACCTTCAACGCCCCCATGGCGGGGACCCTTTTCGCCCTGGAAATCATCCTCATGGACATCGAGATCGCCCACATCAGCCACATCCTCGTCGCCTCCATCAGCGCCTCGGTGCTGTCGCGCCTTTTCTGGGGGGAGCTGCCCCTTCTGACGGCCGTCCATTTCCGGCTGTTCAGCTACCACGAGCTGGCCATCTACTTTCTTCTGGGGATTCTGGCCGGACTGGTGGCCATCGGCTTCATCGGCCTCATCGACGCTTGCGACCTGGGGTTCCGCAAGCTGCCCGCCCCCCAGTGGCTCAAGCCGGGCCTGGGCGGGCTCCTTCTGGGGCTCCTCGCCCTCCTCTACCCTTCCGTGCTGGGAGTGGGATACGAGATCATCCGGGAAGCCCTGACGGGCTCCCTCCTCCTTCGGCTGGCCCTTCTGACGCTGGCGGCCAAGATGGCGGCCACGGCCCTTTGCATCGGATCGGGCATGAGCGGGGGCATCTTCGCCCCGTCCATCGTCCTGGGCTCGACCCTGGGAACGGCGACGGCCATCGCGGCGAGCATGCTGTTTCCGGAGCTGGAGATTCGCCCGGGCCACTACGCCCTGGCGGGCATGGGGGCCGTGGTGGCCGGCACGACCCTGGCGCCCATCACCGCCATCGTCACCCTCTTCGAGCTGACCCTGTCCTACCGGATCATCCTGCCCCTGATGGTGTCATGCATCGCCAGCGCTCTGGTGGTGAAGATCCTTTTCGGCTATTCGGCCTACGAAATGAAGCTGCTCAGACAGGGCTACAACATCGTGCGGGGTCACGACGTGAACATCCTGCGAAATTTGCACGCCCGGGATTTCATGTCCCGAAGCTTCGAATCCGTCCGGAGCTCCGCTCCCTTGGGCCGCGTGGTGGAACAGGCCGTCCGCTCCCCCTATCCCCACTTCGTGGTGCTCGGCGACGGGGAAGAGCTGGCGGGAGTCCTTTCCCTGCGAGACCTCAAGGACGTCATGGGCAACTACGACGCCCTCAAGGACCTCGTGGTGGCCGCCGACCTCATGACCCGGGAGGTGATCACCCTGTCCGAAGACGATCACCTGGAAAAGGCCCTCCACCTGTTCGAAAAGCACCACGTTTCCTTCCTGCCCGTCACCGACCCCCGGGGCCCGTCGCGAGTGACGGGGATCCTCAAAAAGGACGACCTCCTGCTGGCCTACGAGGAGCGGGTCCTCAAGGACCGCATTTTGTCGCGGACGGCTTGACGAGCAAGGACGATTCGCGCACCGCCCCCTCCGGCGTCTCCTTTCGTCACGACCCCGGCCAGAACCCTCCGTCCTTCGCCTGGTCGAAGGAGTAGGGACAGGACGGGGGGAAAAGGCGGGCGTCCACGCCCATGTCGGACGCCGCTTCCTCCGCGGCCCGCCGGTAAGCCTTGGTCAAATCCACTTTGCCGGCGAGGCTCGGGCTGTCCTCCAGCAGGTCTTCGATTTCGTTTCTTTGGCTTCTTATGGCTTTTATCCAGCTCTTGCTCCTGAAATTCGGCTCGTGTTCCCACTTGAGCAAGTGCGCCGAAAGAACGGTCAACCGGCTGTTCAGCTCCCTTTTCTGGCTCCGCCCCATGCTCTCCAGCTCTTCCGCGATGTTTTCGGCGTCGATCTCCGAGAGCCTTCCCTCCCTCAGCAGTTCGGCGCTCCTCTCCGTCCATTGGTGGAAGTCGCGCTCGTAAAGGTCCGTCCACATGGCTTCGTCCTCCTTGCCTCCTCGATCCTTCCTATAACGACGTGCTCCGCTTCGCTTTTCTGAAAGGATAGGTCGGCGCGGACGAAAAAGCCAACGCGAATCCAAGGCGGGAGGCGTGAAGTCCGTGAACAGTGCTCCCTCTCGCGAATCCCTTGACCATGGGAAAGGCCCCGGCTATCCTCCCGGAAGCGAGGTGCGCGAGATGAAAAGCAGGGTTCCCGCAAGGATTTCCATTGGCCTGCCGTGGACGGTGGCGGCTCTGTTGTGCCTGTGGGCCGTGACGGCTCCTTCGGGGGCGTCGGGAGAGGACCTTCCCTTCCGCCCCGGCGAGCGGCTGCACTTCAACGTTTACTGGAGCGGCCTCCCGGTGGGGGAAGCCACCCTGGGGGTCCTGGACGACATGGAAGTGGGGGGCCGCCCTGTACGCCATTTCTTCGTCAGCGTCAGGACCAACGACTTCGCCGACCTCATTTACAAGGTGCGCACGCGGGTGGACGCCTACACGACCCTCGACCTCGACCACTCCCTCCTCTACCTCAAAAAACAGCGGGAGGGGTCCCGCAAGCGTGACGTGCGCGTGGAGCTGGACCCCGGGCAAGGGACGGCCCGCTATTCGCGTCCGGGCAAGAAGAAAACCCTTTCCATCCCCCCTCGCACCTTCGACCCTCTGAGCGTGTTCTACGCCTTCCGCCTTCAAGATCTGAGGGTGGGGGCCGTGCTGCAAGCGCCGGTCACCGACGGCAAGCGGTGCGTGACGGGGGTTGCCCGCGTGACGGGCAAGGAGACCATGCGGGTGGGGCCCTACGAGGTGGAGACCTTCGTGGTGGAGCCGGACCTCAAGGAGGCGGGGGGCGTCTTCGAAAAGACCGAGAACGCCCGGTTGAAGGTCTGGGTCACCGCGGACCCGCGCCGCATTCCCGTGCGGGTGGAAAGCGAAGTGGTGGTGGGCAGGTTCCATGCGGAGCTGGCGGGAGTGGAAGGGATTTGGTAGGTTCTCCGCGGAATCCCTGAAAGACGTTCCCCTCGAGAACAAGCATCTCCGGGTCCCTCCTCGGGTGGCCATAGAGATCGATACGAAAGCCGATACGGGGAAGTTTACTGCGGCCACGGATTACGTTTATGAGAAAACCGACGATCTGTTGGAATTCGGGGCGGAGAAGGTCGTATGGATCTTCACAAGCTCGAAGAAAATATTGGTCGCGCCCCGCAGCGAGAAATGGATAACCACGGATTGGAGCGAGCCCGTTTCCATCATCGAAGACATAACGATCAACGCAAGAGACATGCTTGAAAAAACCGAAGCGTGAATCGAAGCACCGCCAAGGATACCGGTTTCGTCTCGAAAACGCTCTCGGGAGAGGGAAATGACAAGCGTGGGGATTCCTCCCCACGCCGTCGATACGACGGCACCCCGCCCCTGGCGCCGAACGCCGCCCTCCCTACGCTCCGCGGCTCACTCCCCCTGGATCTTCTTGAGGAGCCAAGCCATGTTCCGGCCCAGCTGCTTCATGGTGTCCAGGCCTTC
>Ga0180430_10004751_pt1 | contig 11414 bp, 9 predicted proteins | sample SS_ome_9_FD_132999 | JGI IMG/M metagenome (GOLD analysis project Ga0180430, IMG submission 132999) | Hypersaline lake sediment archaeal communities from the Salton Sea, California, USA - SS_1_S_2 metaG | ecosystem: Environmental > Aquatic > Non-marine Saline and Alkaline > Hypersaline > Sediment... | reverse complement strand
GTTGTGCCACCAGCGAGTTGTAGAACTCCTGCGCCCCTGGTTTGGACATATCCACACCGTAATTGTAGGAGCACCATTTGCATGTGCTTTTGGTGTCGGCGATGTCCTTTGCGCGGTACTTCGTCCCTTTTATCGGAAGGTTCAGTTCGACGGCTTTTCGCGGGATACCCCGCATCAGGTGCACGCCGACCTTGATCCCCAGTTTTCGCGCCCGCTTCACGATCGGTTCGAATCCGTTTGGGAAGTAGCACTTTGACGGCTTGACAAGTCCGAATTCGTTCAGTCGGACGTCCGAAGCGTGTTTTTCTGCGGGGTAGAGGCCTGCGGGGCGGAGTTTGTACTCGCCGAACCAGCCGTTATCGATCACGAAGTATTCGTACCCGAACGGTTTGAGTTTTTTCGCCATCGCCTCGAGGTTCGCCAGAGCGGCTTTTTCGTGCAGATACACGCCGTAGCTATCGAAGCTGTTCCAGCCCATCGGCGGTTTGGCCGCCAGGATGGCGGTTGTTTTCACGGCGGATCGCAGCGCAGTGGCGCTCAGAGCCCAGGCGGCGCCGGCTGACGCATACTGGAGGAATTCTCTTCGTTTCATTTATCCGTTCCTGATGTTCGGTTCGCTTTGTGGTTTTTCGATGTACCGCAAGGTGAGATTATGCCCCGCCCCGATCGAGGCGGCAAGGAGGATTAACAATATTGTGTCGGCGAAGCATTTTGTTATTAAGTGCTTACGGTAATAGGCGTCATTTGTCGTCATTTTTGGGGATTTTTTGCTTGACATATCCCATCTTGCAGGTATAATGTTTATCGCTCAAGCTCGCTCAGGGAGCGGCTAAGCTATCTCTTAATTCGAGGCAGGAGCGAACATCGCTCGCTCGCACCTTCTTGTCTCAAGGCCTCACCGGCCAAGTTCCCCAAACAGGATTGCCCTCGCCTGTTGTCCGGGGCAATTCATGCTCGTGTGCTCGGGTTGTCGCTTGCAGTGAAGACAACTCAGCTCAAGGCTCACCGGTCGCCGGTGATGGCTTGCATTTCTCATCGCCTGCCGCCGGAAGATGAATGCCGAAAGGAACTTGCAATGGGCAGGATACTTTGGTGCCTCGCGACCTGGACGATTCGCACACAGGGGAAATGTGCGCCTAAAGGGTCGGACGCGACAATCCTGCACGACAGTTTCTCCAACGGCGGCATCGCAGCTACAGATCAGCGGGCACTTGGTAAATCCAGAGGGGCGGAGGTAAGAAGCGTATGAGATTAGTATTCCAAGTCCCCGACCGGTCGGGTCCGCTGTGGTGTCCCGACGGTGCGAGGCAGCCGTCGCGGTTGTGGGTGTCATGTTCGAACGCTCGGGCAGAGATCAGAGCCTGCCGGTCCGGACCATCAGGACTCAATTCGGCGTTCAAACGGGGCGTCTTCCAATTGCGGCGACGGGCGCGCCAGGCGGATATCAAACCCCGCGGATGGCGCGAGAGCAGAAGGCCGGACTTCGGCTAGGCGCCGAAGCCCTTTCGAGACATGCGGAATTGCTTGAGACACCGCCAACAGGCGGTGGAGAATTCCAAATCGAATTAACCGTAATACAAGGAGAGTCCAAATGAAACATGCAGCATTATTAATGATTTGCGTTCTATTCCTTGCCAGCGCGGCGCCGGCGGACTGGGACCCGTCTCAACCTTCCAAGTACTTCCAGTTTCCGGACCGCGAACCGACGGGGATGGACGTCAAAGCCGGCGTCGAGCAGCCGTTTGATTCGCTCCAGGACGGGGTCAGGAAGATACTCGCCGATGACTTCCCATGCCATTATCGCGGACCGATCACCGATATCCATCTCTGGGGTTCGTGGAAAGACGACATCCTGCCCGTTCAAGAACCCGCCGGTGCGACTCAAATCCCCGATCCGGGTAACGCCGCATTCTATCTGGGAATATGGACCGACATACCGGCGATAACGGATCCGGGCGGACAGGTGCTCGAACCAAGCCGTCCAGGCCAACTTCTGCGGGAATTCTACTTTCAACCCGGAACTTATGGCGTCCGCCCCGCCGATTTTCAGGGACCCGAAGACTGGTACAACCCGAACATTCCCGAATTCATTAACGATAACCACCAGATGGCGTATCAGTACAATTTCTTCATCGACGAAGCTGACGCATTCGTGCAGGAAGGCCCCGACGCGACGGGAGCGCCAACGATATACTGGTTGTCGGTGGACGTCGACGTATTGGACATATACAACCGGGCCGAATTCGGCTGGAAAACACGCGACCCGAAGCCCGATAATCCGGGCGGAGGACATTTCCTGGACGATGCGGCCTACATGGACGCAATATGGGAGCCCGATGGAACCGGCTCCGGTCAATGGCTTTGGAGCAATACCTGGAACGAGCTGCGGTATCCCGACGGGCACGAGTTCGAGGGTGATAGCATCGATCTTGCGTTTGTGATCACGCCCGAGCCGGCGACTATGACGCTGCTGGCGATCGGCGGTCTGGTTGTGCTCCGCAGGCGGAGAAGATAGGCGACAGGTTGGAATCCGACGCTTTACAGCGCGGCGGCTTACGAAAGTCGCCGCGCTGTCCCCGCATTAACCCACGAGCATTAAGGGAGGCTCAAAGATGAGAAATACAACGTTAACAGCAATTTGTGTGCTGATTTCGGTCGGCGCGGCGCCGGCTGACTGGTCTTCCGGAGACCCGCACAAAATGCATCACCCGCAACTGCCCGATCCAAACGGTTGGGATGTGCGAATTACCAATTCGCGACGGGAACTGACCGAGCCGTTGGAATGGGTAGTAGCCGACGACTGGAAATGTTCCAGCAGCGGTCCGGTAACGGATGTGCATTTTTGGGTGTCGCGGATGCAGGAAGTCGAGGACACTATTGAGAACGTTCACTTGAGCATCCATTCTGACATTCCGGCAGGTACGGGAGGCGAGACCTACAGCCGACCCGCCGACCCGCCGCGTTGGCAGCGCGATTTCGGCCCGAACGATTTCACGATGGTCGACGCCGGGACAGGCGATCAGGGCTGGTTCGATCCGCCTTTTGATGACTGGAACGAAGACGATCACCAGAAATTCTATCAGATAAACATCGTGGACATCCCCGACCCGTTCGAACAGGTCGAAGGCACGATTTACTGGCTGGACATCTCCGTCGATCTTCGCGGCGAGGCCGAAACCGGGCAGCTCGGATGGAAGACCTCCACGGACCATTTCAACGACGATGCGGTCTACTGGGACATGATCGACCAGAAGTGGGTCGAACTCCGAGACCCTATAAACAACGAGTCGCTTGACATGGCGTTTGTGATCACGCCCGAGCCGGCGACGATGATGCTGCTGGCGATCGGCGGTCTGGTTGTGCTCCGCAGGCGGAGAAGATAGGCGACAGGTTCGAATCCCTTGTATGACGGCGCGGCGGCTTGCGAAAGTCGCCGCGCCGTTTTTTCATTGCCCCGCGGGCCGCGACCCCGCCCGATCCGCCGGGCAAAAAGTCGAACAATAATACTGGAATTAGGCAAGCTGGATTAGTAAAATGCGTTGATGACATAGTGTACTGCCGGTCGGGGTGTATAGTCCCGGCCGGTTGGTTTGCGGGCTGCGCGGTGCGGCCCGCGTTTATCGAGGTTCCATCACAAAGAAGGGTAATGAATATGGTGCGCATGAGTAATAAAATCGTCTGTCGCTATCTTATGATTGCAGCAGCGGGTCTGGCCGTCGTCCTGGCGACGGGTTCCGACGCGCAGGCTGCACGGCGCCGACGGGGGGGACCGACGGTCCTGACGTTCCCCGCAACACACAAGGAAATGATCGAGAACGCCTGGACGCGCGATTTCGGTACGGACGTCGCCAAGACCGTCGAAATGACCGAAAAGACCTTCACGTTCGTCGGCGACAACCCGACGACCAGGAAACTCCGACCCAAGTTCGAGGCCCTCAAGAAGGAAACAGGAAAGGACGCGTACCTCAAGATCCGCTGGTTGAGGCGGGAGGTGATACTTTCGCACCCGACGCTCAACTTCGACAAGCTTCTGATCAACAAGCGAGCCCCGACGGGTTATTCGCACCAGTGCGATCAGTACCTCGGTCGCCACGGCAGACCCGGGGCGGGCCTGACGGTGTTGACCTCGTGGAAGACCGAACCCAAAGCCAGGGAACTCCTCTCAGACAAGCTGCCGGTAGGCACGACGCTGCATCCCGACCTGTCGTACGACGGTAAGAAAATACTGTTGAGTTACTGCGACGCCACGAATCCCAAAAAGCAAGAGCGCCGCTACTGGATTTACGAATGTGCGGCCGACGGAAGCGGTCTCAAGCAGCTCACCGGAACCAAGCGCGACAAGCTCGAGACGTGGGGCAACCGAGGGACGGTCCTGATCGAAGACTGGGACCCCTGCTATCTGCCCGAGGGCGGGTTCGTGTTCATCTCGACTCGCAGCCAATCGTTCGGGCGATGCCACGGGTCTCGTTACACGCCGTCCTACCTGCTGTACCGCGCCGACGCCGACGGTTCGAACATCCGCCAGATATCGTTCGGCGAGGCAAACGAGTGGGACCCCTGCGTACTGTATGACGGGCGCATCGTCTACACGAGGTGGGACTACATCAACCGACACGATACGATCTTTCAGAGCCTCTGGTCCACCAGACCGGACGGAACGGACGTAAAGCACTACTACGGTAACTATACCCGCAACCCGTACATGACCGCCGAAGCCAGACCGATTCCAGGGACGGAGAAAATCGTTTGCACCGCCCAGGCGCATCACTCGTACACGGCAGGATCGATCATCGTCGTGGACATCTCCAAAGGCGAAGATACCGACAAACCGATCACCCGCATCACCCCCGAGGCCAGGTTCCCCGAGTCCGAGGGTTGGCCAAATCCGTTCGCCACGCCCTGGCCTCTGAACGAACAGTTGTTCCTGGCGGCGCATTCACCGCAGCGTCAGGCCAGGCAAGGGCGCACCAACTCGGACAACGCTTACGGAATTTTCCTCGTCGACGCCTTCGGCGGGCGCGAGTTGATCTACCGCGACACGAAAATGTCGAGCTTCGCGCCGATCCCGCTGCGGGCAAGGAGAGGTCCGAGAATAATACCATCGCAGCTCGACCCCAGTACCAAGGACAGGACCGCCAAAATCATCTGCCAGGACGTCTACGAAACCCGCGTCAAGGGTATCGAGCGAGGCTCGGCGGTGGCGCTGAGAATCAACATGATTCACGGCCAGCCGGCAAACTCGAAGACCAATCCCTCGATCGCCAACAACGAGATCCTCAAGCACGTGGTCGGGACCGTCCCGATCAAGGAAGACGGTTCGGTGGGATTCACCGCCCCGGCGGGCGAACCACTGCAACTGCAGTTGATCGACAAGAATGGTATGGCGCTGCTTACGATGCGATCGCTGGTCTACTTCCATCCCGGTGAGGCTTCCAGTTGCGTCGGCTGCCACGAAAACAGGGGCACAACCCCGCTGCCCAGGAGGCTCAAGGCCGCCGGTTCGTTCCCGGTGCCCACCCCGCCGAAATACCAGAAACCCGAACTGGCGCTGGCGTTCACGCAAACTGTCCAGCCCGTTCTCGACAAGAACTGCATCAAGTGTCACGGTTTGGGTAAGGAAGTCAAAGGCGGTATGAATCTGCTGGGAACCAAGGGCAGGTCGAGATATTCCCAGAGCTACGACTGCCTGACCAGGAAGAAAGGCCTGATCGTTGTCGCGTACCGAAACAGGGAAACCGCCGAAAGCAAGGCCAAGGAATACTACGCCCACGCCGGTACGCTCGTAAAGCACCTGATGAGCGAAAAGCATCAGAAGCACGTAAAGCTCTGCAAGGACGATATGGCGCGCATCATCGACTGGCTGGACCTGAACGTGCAGTTCTACGGCGACTACGATCGCGAAAAACTGGAGAATCGACAGATAAACGCCGAGAACGAAAAAGCCATCCGCGCCCTGGTCAAAGCCGACTTCGGCGACGAGATCGCCGCCCAGCCCATCGAGGCGCTGGTCAACGTGGCGTATCCCGATCAGTCCCGCATCCTGAACATGCCCCTGGCAGATTCGGCAGGAGGATGGGGACAGGTCAAGAAGTGGTCCAGCAAAAACGATCCGGGTTACAAGAAGTTGGCGGCGCTGATCGACGAGGCCCTACCGCCCCTGAAGAAACGCGACATCCACACATGGAGACCGCTGAATACACCCGGATACAAAACCGCGTCAACAGCGTCAACGAAATAGCCTCCGTCAATAAGGCTGAACGTACAAGCGCCCGCGCATCAAGCGCGGGCGCTTGCTTTGCGCGATATCTCTCATCGCTTCAGAGCCTGGCCCAGAAGAGCAAAGGCGCCCATAAGTTCCGCGCCGCGGAAGTAGAAGTCACCGAATCCCTTCCCCTCGGCGGTTTTCCTCCGCCCACCGGAATATGCCTTCGGCAGCGGGCAGACAGTATCCATGAACCGAACATACGCCAGGCGCCCCTGCCTGCGCGCGATCTGGAGATACGCCTTGTCCTTGTACTTACGATACAGTTTCACGTAGCGGACAATCTCACGAGCGATGGCCCGCGACGTGCTCTTCTTCGACAAGTCACGGAACACCGCTTGCGGTTTCGCGCGGTCCGGCTTGGCCTTCGCGGCGACCCCATGCAGTTTCGCCAGCGTCATCAACTTGTCCGCGATGCCCGCGTCGGCGGCGCGCATCGTCAGCGCCAACTCAAACGCATGATGCGCCAGGCGGATCGACTGGCCCGGCGCGGATTTGCCCGGACTCTTGCCCTTGACGTCCACTTCGAACGTGAAGGGCACGAACCCGTACTTTTTCGCGCGGGCGATCTGGGCATCGAGCACGATATTAAACGCCCCGCCGATCCGCCTGCCAGCGCCCGGGTCCTTCGTCTCGAGATACGCCGCCGCCCATACCCGCATGTACGCCCCGAGGTGCGCGGGAAAACCCAGCAGGCTCCCCTTGCGATCGTCGGCGCCCTGGTAGTCGCCGTGGCGGCAGTAGATCGCCCGCGACTTGTCCCAGAAGTGCCACTCCCAGATACCCAAAGCGTATTTCTCAAGCGGTGTTCGATCGCCGGTTCTCTTTGCCGGCCTGGATGCGAGGATGTCCAGAAACGGTACCGTGTCCTTTATCTCGTGGTAGCAGGCGGCGTAGAGATGCCTGGACGGGCCGTCGAAGTAGGTGGGGCAATCGTAGACGAAATCCCACCCGAGGTGCTCGCCCCAGGGATACAGGCCCGAGGGCCCCTGGGTGTTGTCGAACCACCAGTTGAGGGCTTTGACCGCTTCGGCCTTGTAGCGCTCCCGCCCGGTGATGCGCGTCAGGTCAAAGAGCATGTAGTACAGTTGGCGGTCCTCGTACGGATCGCAGCCGTAAAGGGTGACTTTGTGCGGTCCCTCGCCGCCGAGACCGGCGGGATAATTGAGGATTTTGTTGAAATCGAACTTGTGGAAATAGTAGTAACCGGCTTTGGGCCCGGACCACTCCTCGAGTTTCTTCGCCCACCGTTCTCGCGATTTCTCGGACAGCTCGGCGAACCGCGGATATGGCGTTGTGCGAGGCCGCTTCTCGCGCGTCAGGATGTTGGAGAACAGCGGACTGTGGATCTTACCGTACCGGTCGCGCCCGTACTCGATCATGCAGTCGGCGAAATCGGTCGCCGCTTTGAGGAAGTCGATCTCGCCGACCTTGTCGGTCGGCTCGCCAGTGGCGGCGCCGACTAACACTACGGCGATCAGTGCAATCAGACGGGATGTCTTCATGCGGACTCCTGCGCGTAGTCGGCGGCCTGCCGCATGAGGGATATGGCGCGGTCGATGGCCTGGAGCCCTTCGAAACCGTACGAAAGCCTCAGTTGCCTTCGCCCGACCTCTGCCAGTTCGCCGTTGGGATTTACGCAGTGCTCACCGGGTATGTATATCACGCGCGGGTTTCGCGCGCCGGGAGGCCCGTCGATATCACTCCGCCCGGTGGTGCGCGTCAGGTACTTGAAAAAATCCGAAGCTTCGTGCGTCTCGATATCCCTGAACGTCAGGTAGAAATAGAAGCCCGCCCGCCCGCCGCTGACACTCTCGATTCCGGCGCCCAGGCGCTCGTCAATCCACCGGCGAACGGCGAGGGCCTTGGCGCGGTAACCGGCGCGGACGCTTTCAAGCTGGGCGACGATCTGGTGGTCCAGCAGCCAACTGCCCAAAGACTGCGTGATCTGGGGAGCGCTGAAACCGGCATCGGAAGTCCGCTGGACCATCGCTCGCAAAAACGCCCCGCCCGCGCCGATCATGTATCCGATCCGAAGCGCCGGGGCGAGCACCTTCGACAGCGTCCCGACCTCGTAGACTATTTTCCCGTCGTCGTCCGCCAGGGCCGACCGGCGCGGGCCGACCCGCGGATCGTGTATAAGGTCCTCGTATGCCCGGTCGAATATCACGGGCACCTTCCGCCCGAGGCGATCCGACAGTTCGCCGGCAGCGGCAACCAGCTCCCCGCGGCGCGCGTTGCTGAGGATCACGCACGACGGATTGTTGACCGTGACGATGTAGAACATGCGTATCTCATCGGCCCGCGAACCCAGCGCTGCAATCTTGCCGGCCAGCAGTCCGGTCTGCAGACCTTCAGAATCCTCCGGGACGGTCAGCAGCTCGAACCCGTTTCGCACCAGGAAATCAGTGTAGATGTAGTACATCGGGTCGGCCGTCACCACGATACCCTTCGGCAGGATGTACGCCAGCGACTCCAGCAGGCTCGAAGCCCCGTTTGGCCCGATGATGATCTCCCTGCCCGCAAGCGCGTCGGCGTCCAGACCGCCGACTGCATTGTCATTATCGATCAGGAAGCGGCGGATCGAATCGATCAGGACCCGCGAGCCGGTCGGTCCGCCGTAGTTCAGCGGCTGGCGGTAGCGGTCGGTCTTGTCGAGCACCTCGTCGAAAGCCACGCGGATACGATCGGCGGGAATCGTATCTTCATTTACGTATCCCACACCGAGATTGATATCCACACCGTCGCGAAAGTCCGCGGCGAAGTCGGCCATCATACGATTAACCGGCGCCGGACTGCTCGACGAGAGACCATAAGATGAAAGCGGAATTTCGTTCATTGGTTCAGTCATGAATTGTACCGATACGCAGCGGCGAAGGAACCTTCAAACCTGTAAAACCGGGGCGATTGGCAACTAGCGATGGCGACTGACACAGACAATCCCGACTGCGTCGGGAACAGGCGGACGTGCCGTCCTGCCGCTAAACACCCGTGGCGAGAGTTTTATGGTTTCTTGCGGAGGGGTTTTCCCAGGAGCATTTTGCGGAGGGACAGCGGGGTTTTCATTTTGAATTCTCCGTCGAATTTTACGCCATAAACAATTCGGGGCGCACCTTGAAGCGGTCGGAGAGTTTGCGGAGGTGGTGGACAGTCAGCGAACGCTCGCCATTGAGAATCTTCGAGCCCATGGACGCGTGGACCTCCAGAAGGCCGGCGAGGTCTGAAGCGTTCATATCGTTGGCCGCCAGCAAGTGGCGCAGGGCGTCGATCCCGCTCAGGCCCGTGGTGTCGATGGCGTGATGCTGAGCTTCGTAGGCTTCGACGAGTTGCACCAGCGTCTCGGTGTACAATTCCTGTCCTTTGGTCAACTTGCCCGAGGCCATCAGGCGATCGATCATCTCGACGGCGTTCTCGTAATGCACGTCGTCCATGAGAGCCTGTGGAGGCATGAGTTTGACAAGGTCCTCGAAGCGGCCTGGTAGTTTCTTTTTGGCATTTTTGGTTGTGGGCATGGTTATTCCTTCCACTTGCCCTGGTCGTACTGGCGGTGCGTCATCACGGCCCGTACATTGATCAGTTGGTAGTCATAACGGATCCGAGCGACCAGGCGATACTTATTTCCGCCGACGTTGAACACGGTCAGTGTGTCGCCGTCTGACATTTTCACACCATCGGCGTGCGAGTAAGTCCGGCGAACATCCTGCAGGCTGGACCACTGGGCGTTGCAAGCCGTTTTGTACCAGCCTCTGAGCGGTTCGGCGGCACCGGGATGACGCTCCCAGAACTCCCGCAGCGGTTTCAGGCTGATTACTCTCACATAGACATTTTGTCTAATCATCGGCCGGAAGTCAAGGGCGAATTAGACAAATTGTCACAATCGGCGCCTGCTAAAAGGCAATGGCGAACGACGAGGAAGGCGGTCCCGACTGCATCGGGATGAGGCCGACTCAGGCATCGGCCGCTATTCACGCCCGCGGCGAGAGTTTCACGGTTTCTTGCGGAGGGGTTTTCCCAGGAGCATTTTGCGGAGGGACAGCGGGGTTTTTAGTTTGAACTGACCGTCGAATTTTACGCTTCGCCAGTCGGTTATAAGTTTGCCCGCCGCGCCGGCCAGAGCGGTCAGGCGAATGCGCACGGGGATTACCAGTTCGACCGTCTGGCCGCCGGGCAGTTCGGTGAGCTTTGTATCGTCGAGTTCGAGCACCGGTTTGCCGGCGAGGCGCAGCGCGCCTTTGACGCCCTCGAGCGATAAGTGGATGCCCGATGGATTGCGGATCTCGAACGTCACCAGGAACGCCGGGGCAAGCCCCTTCCGCAGCGAGATGCGTTTGAGTTTCCATTTCGGCGCCAGCATCGAGGGAATCTTCCCGCTGTGGGTGAACGATACCGGAAGGGAGACCCCCAGCACGTTGAATACCGGGCGGCTGGTCAGTTTGTAGGGCACGGTCTTGCCGTGGGCGTATTCTTTGGCCACGCCGCTAAGGTCGCTGAGGCTGATGGCGACGGCTACCGGTACGTTGCTGCGCCCACCGGCCGGTATGCCCGGTATCGGGACCACCGCGCTGCCCGAGGCGATCGATTTTTCCGACGCCTGGAACTCACAATCGAGGGCATTCAGATTGGCGCTGAAGATGTTGGGGTTCTGGACATCAAATACGCAGACCAGTTCGAGCTGCCGGAAACTCATCGACGATACCTGGATATCACTGAGACTGACCTTAGGAGGTTTGATGCATCCGGTAACGTTGAACACCGTCAGACAAATCACCGCGATTGGCAGAGATATTCGCCAAAGGGAAACTGATCGATTTTGATTCATGCGGGATATTGTATGCAAACGGCATGGCAGTTGGCAATTGGCAATTGGCGACGACAACGACGAAAACCGCCGCTCACAATTGCTTATGCCGTTCTCTGTCTCTCTCGCCGTTTCTGTTGCCGTAACAAAGAAAGGTCTTTCCATTGTCGTCCTCTGGACCTCTGCGTCTCTGTGTGGAAATCCGTCTCGCCGAGCCGTCAGCCGTTACTGATCACTGATCACTGATTACTGGTCACCGGTCTTCTTCGGCACCTGGCGGCGTTTGCGGAGGAGGAGGCGGATGGGGACCTCGTCGAACGGGAGACGCTCGCGGAGTTGGTTCACCAGGAAGCG
>Ga0180430_10004746_pt1 | contig 11422 bp, 10 predicted proteins | sample SS_ome_9_FD_132999 | JGI IMG/M metagenome (GOLD analysis project Ga0180430, IMG submission 132999) | Hypersaline lake sediment archaeal communities from the Salton Sea, California, USA - SS_1_S_2 metaG | ecosystem: Environmental > Aquatic > Non-marine Saline and Alkaline > Hypersaline >... | reverse complement strand
TGAGGATGATATGAAAAAGAAAAATTTATGCTTATTGGTTATTTTTCTGATTGCAGCAAATGGTTGTGATGTGCTCCAGTTTCCAACTTCCGTATCAGCGGGTATTTCCGAAGAAATTGGTGGAAGTAGCTCGCTTGCTGAGACCGTGGATCCACAATCACTTAAAGCAGAACCGGAAAATAACTATGATATCGATGTAGAGAGTGAAGCGCTGAATTCTGAAGTTTCAGTGCCTGAAGTTACACCTGTTATCAACCCGCTGACTGGATTGCCTGTATCTAATCTGGAAAATCTTCTACTGCCACCGGCATTGGTGTCGGTGACGAATTTTCCGCCCACTGCCAGGCCACAGGCTGGCTTATCATACAGCCCGATCGTTTTTGAACTATACATTGGGGATGGAATGACGCGTTACGTGGCGCTATTTTATGGGGATTACCCGCGAACAACAGAACTGGATAATTCCGAGAATCTGGAGGAAGAATTGACCACGGGCATGGAAGCGCCAACGATCGGCCCGGTGCGGTCCGGACGCATTCCCTTTGAACATATCCGCAAGCTATATAACGGATTCATCGTGATGGCCTCCGCGTATTCAAGCGTCGCGGACCAGCTCAAAGATTATGTCAACGTCTTCGGCAGTGATAAGTCAGATGTGAATAGCGCGATGGTTGATGTGAACGCGATTGAGGTTATCGCCCGAGAAAGTGGCAAGAAATTGGGAGAAACTGCGCTGGTTGGTATGGTTTTCGATCAAGATCCGCCCGAAGGTGGAAAATCCGCCCCTTCCCTCTGGTTGTATTACGCGTACAAAAATCAGGTTTTCTGGCGCTTTGACACAGACGACGGTTCGTATCACCGCTGGCAGGATAATGCGGATGGAGAGACATTCATTGAGCAAACCGACCGTCTGACGGGAGAACCGCTTAATTATGAGAATGTGATCGTCCTGTTGGTTGATCATACGGTTGAACAGAAATACTTCATCGATCTTGACTTGTTGTATGTAGAACGAGAAAAGGCGTTGGTTTTCCGTGATGGCGAAGTGCACGAAGTGTATTGGACGACAAAAAGTGAAGAATATGAACAAACAACCGGAAAATTACGCCCAATTCGTTTTGTCGATGCGGAGGGGAAGCCCTTCCCGCTTAAACCCGGCCAGACCTGGATTGAATTAATACCAACCCATTCACCCATCTGGGAAACAGTGGATTCTGAGAAATACCACCTGTTGGTCAATGGGCGCAGCAGAGGGTCGGGTTATTGGGCGGTATGGTTCGCGATTGATTATTAGGATGCGCCCGTCTGATTGGATATCATTTGGAAATGGTGGCTTGATAAAAATCGCATATACGTGAAAGCGCACAGCGCTCACATTCCGGCTTGCGCGCGTGGCAAACCTCGCGCCCGTGCCGGATGAAATTAAGATGTCCGGGTCCATACTGGTCCGGATTAAAAAGCCTTTCCATCCAGGTATGTGTTTTTTCTACATTCAGTTTATCCGGGCGGATTCCGAGCCGGCCGCTGACCCGATAGACGTGGGTATCCACTGGAAAGGCGGGAATACCCAGCGAAAATTGCATGACGATAGCCGCAGTTTTCGGGCCGACACCTTTTTGGCTGATAAGCCATTTGCGGGCGGATTCCGGTTCCATGTCACCTAAAAAGTCCAATGAGATTTTCCTGCGCTCTGCACTGATCTGGCGCAACACATGCTGGATGCGCGGGCCTTTTTGATTGGCGAGTCCGGCTACCCGAACCGCTTCGATGACTTTCTCTTCCGGCGCGTCACGAACAGCTTCCCAGGTGGGTAGATTTATCCGTAAATTGTCAAAAGCGCGATCTCGGTTGACATCATTGGTGTTCTGGGAAAGGATGGTTGAGATCAACTCATCCACCGCAGGCAACGGCTGCCGCCATTCTGGAAGCCCGTATTCCTGTTCCAAAATTTGATAGATCTGTTGCGCTTTCTTGTGGATGGCTGCGCTGGGTTTTGTCACCTGCTTTGTGGTCAATTTCTACCCTGTTTTTCCTTATTAGCCGGAATGGCTGCAACATGAACTAAATGGGGTTAGCAGTTTCAAAAAAAATTGGATAAACACAGATGCGGTTTATCGGTTTTTTGAATAATGATTGATGTAATATTTGCTGAAACCATATGAAAGTCGGTTGCGGTATATCTCTTTTACCTGTTTGTTTTTTGCTTTGAAATCGTCCAGGTACGAGATCGCTGTTTTTTGCACTTTGGTAAGGTCCGCTTTTTGGTCATCAAGACGTTCCAGGGCGCGCTGCGCTTTTTTCAGGAAGCGCAGATGGAATTTAATATCATCGGCTGTTACCAGTCCATTGCGGCCGCTGATGATCGTGTATTCTTTATACTTTGCGGACCGCAGCAGGTCCAGGTTCTCAATCCAGGGGTCAATTTGCGCCGAGAATAAAAATGGGGGTTCCCCTGGCGTGACTGCATCGCCAAGGAATAGGACTTTGCTTTCTGGCAGGTCAACCCACAATGCGCCCGGGGTTGGACCGGGATGATTCTCGATCAGTATGGGGTTATCGCTCCAGCCAATGGAAATTGCGTCAGAAAACGTAATCTCAGGGTGCGGCCATTCCAGTGTTGCCACTTCCGGAATAAGTTCCCACATATTTCCCGTTTCCATGCCCTGCATTTTGGTCACCGCCGGCCTGCCGTTTAAGCTGTCAGCCGTCTCATTGTGGGTGATAACAGGATTCTTGCTTTCGCTGCATCCGCCTGCACGATCAGGGTGATCATCTAACAAAACAGTCAATCGCTTTGGACCAGCGCCTTTGCGTGTGCAGATTGTTTGCCAGGCAAGAATTTCTTTTTTCAGCAGGGGAAAATCAATCATGCAAATACCTTCAGGCGCGCGAATCACGCCGACGGTAACGCCCTGATAATCGGTTTCAATGAGGATATCTTGCGTAATTTCTTTCATCTGTTCTATTTATCTGCCTATTATTTGGTTTTTTCCGATAGTTTTGTCAGTATAACATAATCACGGTTTGCGGTTTTCGGACTGCCAATGGCTGGAAATTTGCATCTTTGCAGCTTTACGGACCAGGTTGCATTGTGTGCATGTCAGATCATTACATAACAGGGCAAAAGGATCTTCCCTGAGGAGTGCTATGGCTGTATTGATCAAACCGTTTAATTTGACGGCCGAAAATGAAAGACCATAGGCATCGACTTTCTGGAGTTCATCATGCAGATAAAAATTCAATTTATGAAAACCTGATGAACAGCCGGGAAAATGTGGACAGGCTGCTGCCCCATTGGGTGTCAGTGCCCAGCGCACAAATTGCTTTCTCCCCGCCGACTTTTCAGCGAAATGGATGCTGAAGTTACGCGATGGTTCAGTATCCGCCAGCAGTACCCACGCGTCCATTTCCTGCATCTTTCGAATTGGGAAATAGGGCTGTGATAGAGTTTGATCGATCAGCGCAACGTCCAGACCCAGGCCAAAGAACGAAAAGATGGGATGTAAGGAGCGATATACTCCCGGAAAGCCTTTCAATATCTCGATAGCTGCCTGATTGCCGCATTCACTGGGGGTTGTGTGGGTGAATATGGCTGCATTGGCATTGTTATGGTCCTGGTTTCCATAATCTAGCGCGTTATCCGGCGGCCCGTCGTGTGGGATGACCATGGTCGAATAAGTAAACGCCGGCAGGAGAATATTATCCACCGTCGATAAAAGCGCACCCATAAAAGTGGAGATGCCGCCATTTACTTTTTCCGGTAAATCCTGACCGATATGGGCGATGACCGGCTTTTCCCGGCGAAACCCAAAGTTGCGGAATGTGCGAATAAGATCGTGATAAGAAATCATGATTGTCAGAAAAATAGTTTCCTATTGATTATAAATCGGACTTACTGCCCGCACAGGGGAATCTGGTCTCGATTGTTCCTGGCGTTGAGCGGAAGATTAAAATAAGCAGATGGATCAAGAGTGTTTTTTATCTGCAATTCATTCAGAAAAACACCGCTGCCATCGTCTTTGACAATGGAGAAATGCAAATGGATACCGGTGGGGTTATCCTTGTTGCCTGAATAATTCCCCTGGTATCCCAGCAGAGTGCCCGCTTTCACAAACACCTCTTTAATACCAGGCGGAAAAGCGTCCACAATAAAACTGCTACCGGTGGGATCTGCCATGTGAGTGTAATAATTCCATATCTGTGTGCCCGGATTGAGTGGGTCGGAAGGGATGCGAATAATGACGCTGGATTTCCAGTCTGTTTTTCGGGTGAGGTAACCATCATAAGCAGCATAGATCGGTGTAATACCGGGTTCTTTTCCGCCAAAAATATCCAGCCCGGTATGGCGATGCCCGGGACGAAAGGAATCATCCCAGATAAAGCCAATATATCCGTCAGTCGGAAAAATGAAAGGAGCGCTTTCGCAGCTTTCTTTAGCGGTAACAGTCCATTCGGGGTGTGCCTCCGCGTTTCTGAGCCATTCGACCACGCGCACATATCGGGCGGGGCGGAAAGCGGAGCGGATGAGATAGTAACCGAAAAGAAGCACCAGGCTGATGCCGAGCGCGATTAAAAAGAATTTGAGGTATTTAATGAACATTTATATGGCCAATTCTCCGAGCATGGACCAGGGTCCAGCCCAGGTAATCGTCACGTCCAGCAGCTGGCCGCGCAGGTCCCTGTCACTCTCGACAAAAACAAGTTTGTTAGTTGGCGTGCGCCCTCGCCAGCGTGACTTAGATTTATCTTCAAAAAGGATTGGTACAGTACGCCCCAGGTATGGTGTGTTTATCTTCGATGAGAAATCTTCCTGCATCTTCTCAATTATACGGAATCGGCGCATTTTCTCCTGCGCTGGGACATTGTCTTCCATTTTTTCCGCGGAGTAAGTTCCCGGGCGGGGTGAATACCGGGCAAGGTGAGTCATATCCGGGTTTAGCTCACGCAGCACCTGTACCGTGTTTTCAAACTGGGCGACGGTCTCACCGGGAAACCCGACGATGATGTCGGTAGCGATAGCCACCTCGCCCAAGCGATTGCGGATCTTTTCGATGATGCGCATGTATTTCTCAATAGTATACCCACGGCGCATGTTACGTAAAATATGATTGTCACCGGATTGATTGGGTAATTCGATATATGGCATCACTTTTGGCAGTTCAGCAACCGCGTTGAGAATTGCATCTGTCATCCAGTTAGGGTGGGAGGTGAGAAAGCGGATACGTAGCAAGTCTTCTATCTGATGCAGCTTTCGCAGCAACTCGTCTAATGTGGGGTATCCGGGCTGGTCCTGGCCATAACGGTCCACGATCTGACCGAGCAGCGTGATCTCTTTTACGCCATTCTCAACCAGCGCTTGCGCGTCATTGATGATCTCCTGCGGGTCACGGCTGATCTCGCGTCCGCGGCGCAGGGGGATTATGCAATAAGCACATGCATGCGAACAGCCGTAAATGATCGGAAGAAATGCGGAAACGGTTGTGCCTTCCGCGGACCGCGGGATTGTATAAGGATATTCTGAATCAAGGATGTCCACGACCTGCCGGAATTCGGCAGTCTGAAAGTATTTTCCCTGGATAAAATTGATGATCGGTTGAGGATCTGAGGGCTGGGCAAATACGTCCACGTATGGATAACGCTTTCGCAGCGCAACCGGATCGTGGATTCCCACCATGCATCCCATCAAGCTGATGATTGGCGGGTTTTCTTTGTCTTTTAGTTTTTTAAGTGTGGTCAATCGACCGATCGCCTTCTGTTCCGCGCTTTCCCGCACCATGCATGTATTTAAAACAATCACATCTGCCTCTTTGGGCAGTTTTGTGGGACTATATCCGAGGTTTTCGAGCGCTGCTGCGACGCGATGAGAATCCGCGACATTCATCTGGCAGCCCTCTGTCCAAACATGGTATTGCACGATCGCGATTATATCAGTTAATCAGACAAATCTACTCCAAAATTTATCTATGCTCTGGTAAAATAGCGAAATGCAAACCCCCGATTATCTTCCCTATTCCAGAAGGAAGCGGATTATCCTGCGTGTTCTAATTCTCCTGCTGGTTGGTTTTGCGTTGCTGGGTCTGCTGATCTATCAGATTCCGCGTGTTAAACGTTTGGTCGACTATCGTTTTGACATGGCATTGACGTACCTGGACCATGTGATCAACCCGGTAGAAGATCTTCCAACACCGGTTATCAGCAGCCAGGAGACAATGCCATTGCCCGCAGTTTCGGTCACGCTGGAGGTGGCACCGACAGCGACTGCGCAGCCAAGCCCAACCCCTGTTTTCACACCGACACCTACCCTGGTGCCAACGCCAATCCCGGACCAGCTGCAACTGGATCCGCCGGCATATGATGAGGTTAGGGATAAGCAGGACCTGAATAACTGCGGTCCGGCTACATTAGCCTTAAATTTACGGTTCTTTGGCTGGGAAGGCAATCAGTATGATATTTCACAGGAGATCAAACCCAGTGATGATGATCGCAATGTGAATGTGGAAGAGTTGGCGTATTATGTGCGCACGAAAACTGGCTGGCTGAATGTTGAATATCGGGTGGGTGGAGACCTGGATACATTGAAGCGGATTATCGGCGCTGGCGTACCGGTGATGATTGAAACAACCTTTCAGGCTGACCGCGATGGTTGGCCGAATGATGACCGCTGGGCCGGGCACTATCTATTGGTAACCGGTTATGATGACGCGACCCAAATTTTCACGGTGCATGATACTGAAAGAGGCGCTAACCAGCAGATGTCATATCAGAAACTGGATGAGGATTGGCAATCCTTTAATTACGTCTATATCATGGTCTATCTGCCTGAGCAGGAGGAAGACCTGAAGAGAGCCATTGGGGAGAATTGGGATGCTGAAATCAACCGACAAAACGCGCTGGAATTAGCTCGGGCAGAAGCGGAGGCTGATCCGGATGATGCATTTGCCTGGTTCAACATCGGCACCAACCTTGTGTATTTTGAGCGCTACCAGGAAGCCGCAGCTGCCTATGATACCGCCAGATCAATTGGATTACCGCAACGTATGCTGCGCTACCAATTTGGTCCTTTCATCGCGTATTTTTGGACGCAACAAACGGAGGAATTGGTCGCGCTTACGAATCATGCTCTCAAGCAGGTTTCACGAACATCAGAAGAGGCGATGCTATGGCGCGGATGGGCGGAATATCGGCTTGGCAATACGGAAACTGCAATCAGCTATTTTAACGCTGCTTTGAATGTGCGTCCAGATTATGAGGATGCCCTGTGGGCAATTGATTTCGTCAACGAAAACTGAGAGAGAAGGAATATGGCGCTGCAGATCGAAAAGATAAAAGCCATTCTTTTTGATATTGATGGGACATTGAGTGATACGGATGACCGAATGGTGCAGCAGGCATGTGCGCTATTGAAACCTTTTATTCGGAATGTGGAACGGCGGAAATACCTGGCGCGCTGGCTGGTGATGAGCGTGGAATCACCAGGTAATCTTTTTTACACGATAGCAGACCGTTTTTCGCTGGACCGGTTCTTTATCCAGCAGATACAACGGCTCAACAACCGAAAAAAAAACAAAAAGAAAGAATTCTGGCTGATAGATGGATCTATTGAGATGCTGGAAGCTGTTTCGCATTTACCTCTGGCTGTTGTCAGCGCGCGTGATGAGGGTACGACATATGCCTTTCTGGACCAGTTTTCTCTTCATGCCTATTTTGATACTGTTGTTACTTCACAAACATGCCGATTTACGAAACCATTTCCAGATCCCCTGTTGCATGCTGCCGAAAAAATCGGTGTGCCAGCAGCTGATTGCCTGATGGTGGGCGACACAACGGTTGATATGAAAGCTGCTAAACGGGCTGGTATGCAGGCTGTAGGTGTTCTGTGCGGATTTGGCCGTGAAAGAGAGTTGATCCGCACAGGTGCGGATATGATCCTGCCCGCAACATCAGATCTCAAGCAGTTTTTCCCGGTGGGTGAAAAACACTGCTTGTTTTAGGATGAAACGATCTGCTTCCCCCATTCGCTCGCACGCTCCAGTTCGCCATCAACCAGGGGCCCTTCAGAATCTTTAACGAAAAAACCTTCCGATGGAACCGCGGCATGCCCGCCTTTCATAAGTAGCAGGTCGTGAAGAGGTTTATCCGCGTATCCGAACAACTTAACCATGAAACGTAGAAATCCGGGTACGTTCTCCCCCATCGGGATGCGCGTATCAAATGCGGCAACCTTCACGCCGGATAAGCCGTTTGCGGGGATTTTCTTAAGGAATGATTTGACCGCTGGTGTGGGGTTGAATCCGCGTGTGGGTGAACCGATAATGAAGATATCAACCTCCTGCAGCATATCATGCTGCGCCTGACCGACTTTGATGACCGTAACCGATTTCGCAGACCCTAAAGCTTTGCCAACTGCCTGGGCGATCTTTTCTGTATTCCCGAAATAAGAATCATATATGACCAGTGATTTCATCCAAATCTCCTTATTTGTCAATAAATATTATATGAGAAAAAAAAGAGGATGGCGATACGCCATCCTCTCTGGTGAAACCTTACCTATCTTACTCAACCAATATCGCTGTACCAGGCCATTCAATGAGAGCTTGCAGCTGGCCATCTTCGGCGAGCGTGTCCATGATCGAGACCCATTCCTCGTTCTCAGGATCCCAGAGCTGAATACCCAGCAAACTATCCAGTTTATCACCCATAGGGAATCCCGCCGTGAGTGTGGCATTGGCTGGTATATCTGAGACTGGATTTCCATCCAGATCGAAGAGATTGATGGTCATACCCAGGAGCATGGTGACATCATCTGGTTTTTCGAATGGCAGTGTATCTTCAGTCTCTTCTGAGATCGACATGCTATAACCACACAGGCCGCAGAACTCTGCTTGAGACCCATTTGGAAGCGTGAAAGTGATGCATTCGCTGGTGCAGGGGATCTCTACCCTTTCTCCACCAGTGATCGGAATCAAACCGAGCGGAAATCCGATAGCAGGATCAGGGATGATAACCTCGTCATCTGTCCCGCCATTTCCGGAACCGCTGCCTGGATCACTGGAAAGATATGGATCAAAGAGTAAATAATCAGAAATCGCATCACCATTACCGGTTGGTGTTCCGAGACCGCCATTGTTCGCGTATACGGTAGCGGGTAGAGCGCTTGGTCCTGTTTCGTTTCCCCACCAGTTACCGGTTGCATCGACGATGGATTGCATGGTATTCGTAACACCCACAGCGCTGTTATTAATGATTGAATTCTCTGTAAACGAAGTGATGTTCACACCGCCTAACTGTACACCCACCTGATTGCCTTCGAAAATATTTTGTTCGATCGAGAAGGTGTTTTGAGCTGGCTGCGGCCAATTATTGTAAGTGGCCAATCCATAATCATTATTCAGAAAAGTGTTTCCGAATAAAGTTGTGTTTCCTGGCCAATAAGCTTCCATCCCGCTGCGATATGCGCCGCCAGATGGTCCGCCGGGTGTGACCAGATTGGTTATAAGGTTGTTGGATATGGTTGCGTCTCCGCTGTTTTGAAGTACGATTCCCATCGCTCCAGATGAAAGGTGTGTATCTGTGGGATCAGGGTTGATCTCGTTGTTGTCGATGATACCGGTTGAGTTAGGACCCCATATCATCATACCGACAGTATTGAAGCCCGAAACAACATTGTCGTGCATATACGCGTGACCAGTGTAGTTCCAACGTCCCGCGCTTCCTGACCATGGCCAATCCTGCCCCCAGTATCCAGCCAGCATATTGACCTGGTTGCCGCCGGGGTAAGCGTGGTCGTAAAAATTCTTTACGTTGTTATTGCTTATCTCCGCATAAGCACCGCCATGAACCAGCACGCCAAATTTGTTCCCGTAGGTGTATTCACCGTCAATAGTAAAGCCGTCAAATAATACATTAATCGTGTAACCGGATGCACTCTCATTCCCGCCGTCGATATCTACGAGGGCGCGATCTTCAGGACCGCAGGGCGGGCCCCAGCAATGAGTGTAGGAGGGATCAGGGATGATCTTTGTTGTCTCTTTACCCGCTCCTTTGACCGATACTGATTTATTTATTTTCACCTGCTCGCTATACGTTCCCGCTGCTACATTCACAGTACCATCGTCAGCAGCAATATCAATCCCATCCTGAATGGAAGCGGTCGTGCCGCCGCCTAAAACATAGACATTCTCTGCAAAGAACTGTTTATCATTGATGGCAAACTCGATATTTGCGAGGCTTGTATTCAAATAGATTGAGTTAACGGTGATATTTTCGTTATTGCTCAGGTAGAATCTCTGCGGCCTATCCAGTGTAAAGACATCATTTGCATAATTGGCGGCTGGGCCGTCAATGCGAATGGTCGCGCCGATCGAACGTGTATCATCCAGCGCGGCTTGAATCGGATTATCGATTTCATGGCACTCAGTAACTATGGAGTGGCAGGGGACGCCTGGGTGTGTATAACCGACCCAGATGGTAGTACCGCCGCTTGTGTACGGGAAGTACGGATCACTGCTATCCGAACTGATCACCTCCATTGCGGACAACGCGTCAGTGCTGGTGAGTGGAATAATGCTTCCATTCTCGTCAACCAAAACCGCTTCCGCGTCCTGAAGGGCGGAAACGATCTCAGACAGGTCTTCTTCCTCTGGTTCTACAGTAACCTTCGGGTCTGGTAAAACTTCTTCGGAACCCCCATCTTCGGTAGACTCCTCGGCATCTTGTTCTTCAGCTGCGGGTTTTTCTTCAGCAGAAGGTTCTTCTGTTGGCTCTTCAGTTTCTTCAGCAACTGGCTCAGCGGTCGCTTCGGCAGTTTCTTCTATGTCAGTTTCCTGTGTCGCTTCTGCTGTTTCCTTTTCCTCAACCGGTTCTACGGTTGTTTCTTCTGTGCTTGTTTCTTCCTGTGTCGTTTCCTCAGCTGGCGGCGCGTCATCCGCGTAGACAGCAGTGGGGAAGAGCATCAGGAACATCATGGCAAAAACCATGATCAGCGAAAGTAAAGAATATTTTCTTGTGGTTTTCATAATGAACTCTCCTCATTCTTAAGATAAAAAAACCGACCTGAAAAGATCGGTTTCGCTATTTGCTCCCTGAAGCCACCCCCGTATTTGTGCTGTTCCCCGGGAAAGCGACCAAATTATGGCTTTAGTTCAATGCATTCTTATGGTAACTGTAATTATTATAAAGGTAAAAGTAATTAACTGTCAAATAAAAGGGTTGCCAGAGGGCTAATTGATCAATGTTTCTATCTGGGCGACGAGATCATCTCGATTGAGAAATTCCAGGGAGCCACCCGCGGCTGTCACCATCAAGTATCCAGCGGCGTTACCCATTTTGAGTGCATTTTTAGGAGATTCGTTCTTCAAGATGCTGAATAGAAAACCAGCGTTGAAGCTGTCTCCGGCACCGGTGGTATCCTGCGCCTGCCTGC
>Ga0180430_10004740_pt1 | contig 11426 bp, 5 predicted proteins | sample SS_ome_9_FD_132999 | JGI IMG/M metagenome (GOLD analysis project Ga0180430, IMG submission 132999) | Hypersaline lake sediment archaeal communities from the Salton Sea, California, USA - SS_1_S_2 metaG | ecosystem: Environmental > Aquatic > Non-marine Saline and Alkaline > Hypersaline > Sediment... | reverse complement strand
TGTCTTCGATAGTACAAGGGTGCGACCTTCCATCGGCCGGGCGTTGCCCATGATATCTTCGACGATCATGGGCACGCCAAAGTCGGGCAGCTCAACCGTCACGTCGTCCTTAGCATCGCGGTCAGCGTACGCGATCATCACGCCGCGCCCGTTCCGCAAGTCCTCAAAGATGCAGAAGTTTGCGCCCACCGGCCTTACAAACCCCACTTCGTCGCTAATGCCGATATGATGACAGAGCACGTTCCAGGCAGGCACCAGCGGCATCGGGTTGTCGTACCAATCCCAGAGCATCGTACCGGGCCCGCTGTAATCCCAGAAACTCATCACATGCTGCTCATATGCCGTGTGGAAGAGAATTGTCTTTTCCTGGCCGGCGACGGTCATTTCGGCGACCGAATCGACAATCGCGTTCGTGCTTTCCGCACAAGTCAGTCCCGTACAGGCGATCGGTTCGTCAACCAGCGTGTTCGAATAAGCCCAACCTTCGTTGAACCATATCTCGACATGTTCCCCGCCGGCCGCGTCCAGGTTCTGCCGCATCCGTCGAATCGCCCTCGCGTCGGCCAACCAACCCGCGTGATAATCGTGCCATGAAACGACATCGACGTATTTCAACCCACCGGCCTTGAAAAGTGCGGCGTTGACACGACTCGGAATACCGTAAACATTGTTCACCATCACTCGCGCTGTCGGGTCGATCTTCTTGATCAATCTTGCTGAACGGATCGAAAATTTCGCATACTGAGCGAAAAGATTGTTTTCTTCCCACTTGTCGAACTCGGGCTCGTTTTCGATCTCGTAGATAACCGACCGACCCTTGTAATGCTCGACCGCTTCTTTAACGAACTTATCCCAGACGGTTTCGACCGACAGATCGTCCCACCGCGGATCGTCAGCCCGCCAGCGCATATCGATCGGCAGCGGATTCCCCTTCTCCATAATCCACGCCGGCGGATGATAGAGACAGATATGCGCAGAACAACCCATTGCTTCCTGCTCGTCGAGCTCCCGGTCGAACCAGTGCCACTTCCACGGCTCTCCTTCCTTGGGTGCCTCGGGAAGATGATCGCGACCGTTTGCGTGCGGCCGCCAGCGGATCCAACCGAACCCGATCTTCTGGAACTTCTGTACGCAACCGATGCCACCGGCGAACGAGCCGCCAAAGCGTTCTCGCCGGTCCGGTCGAGTCGCCGCTTTCGGATAGGGCAGTGACGTAAGCGGGAAATCGCTGCTGTCGATCATCTCGCCCTCGCTTGTACGAACCGACGTCCGGGCTATCAGCGTGCCCGTTTCGATCAGCGTTAGCGGTGCGGTTTCGCTAATCGCTTTGCCGCCCGAGATCTTTACTCGTCGCTCGATCGGTTCGCCGATTTTTCGCTCTCCTTCGAAATCGTAGAGCTGCCAAACAATCGTCACATCTTGCGACTCGCTCGAAGGATTCGATACATGCGCGATGACATCAACCGTTGCACCGCGATCGAGCAGATTCGCTTTCGCCCCTTCGTAACCGGGCAAATCCTTGCAATCGGCGACGATTTCGATCGCGCGCCGCGGGACGTAATCTTCCGTCCCGTCGCTACCTTCGGTAATCGTCACGCCATCGATAAGAATCGGCGTCGAACCGGCAGCACCAATCTGCACCATGTAGTGAGGCTGCGGCCAAAATCCATGCGGCGGAACGTCGGCCGGCCAAGTGAACGCAACTCGCTGCCACTCGGTTCCGATCTCCGTCGACTGCCCGGCGCCACGCGACCAGAGCCTGTCCGCACGCGTTCCGACTTCGCGTGCGGACGGCGGCATCGAGACGTTGACCTTGCCCGGCCGGTCGCCCTTGACATAGAAACTGACTGTATAGTTTCGTCCCCGCTCGGCGACGAAGGGCGCGCTCTGGACGTAGCCTTTCTCAATCCGCAGCGCGTACGAGCCGACTTTTCCTTCTCCCTGGATCAACCGATGCTCCGGCTTAATATTATGCCAATAAAGAAGTCCGCCCTCGAACGAACCGTTGCGAAGCAGATTCTTTCCAGAGGCAACCGCTGTCGATGATAAAAGTGAAGCAATTGCTACAACCATGCCACAAAGAAAGAACGTCAGGGAGTGGCGAATGATTTTGGACATTGGTTTTATTTCCTCGTATAATATTTTACTTTCGCTGCGTCAATGCGATCGACGGTGCATTCAAATAGTTATTGACATTACCAAGCAAAAGATAACGCTACTTCCCCAGTATTTCTGCAATATTGAACAATCCCAACCGAATGAAGTACGTAAACCGTTCGCAAAGCCGTACTTCGCACTACTCGAGCTTACTCCGCCGAATCCTCATTGGGCACAAGCGGGAAATCAGCGTCGAGCGGCGAGCGGGTCAGGTCGATTAGGAATTCGGTGATGCGGTCGCAGACGACATCGAGATATGCCTTGCCCTTCTCGGGTGCAGCCTCTGCAGGGTTGCCGGCCGCGCAGTGGTCGTTCGTTTTGCCGAAATCGCGGCTGTTCTTCACCCAACCGCGTCGGACGGCATCGAACCGCGACGGGCGACTGTAACCCGAGGCCGCGCGTTCCATTTCGACAAGCTCCGGATGCAGGTGCATCATGACCGACGTCTCGAGCTCGCCCGCGTGATCGTCCGGATTGGTGAAGATCTCGTCATACTTATCGATCCCCACCTTCCACCAATCGCAAACGAAGATGAAAACATCCAGATCGCACTGAAGCTGCCGGGCAAGAGGCGTGAAGTCGTTCCCACCATGCCCGTTGAGGATCACAATCTTATGCACGTCGTGATGCGCGAGCGATTCGATCAGGTCGGTGACCATCAGATCGAGCGTCGACTGCCTTACATGCATCGTCATCGGGTAATCCATCAAATTGCAGTCGACCCCGTACGGGATGGGCGGCAGCAACACGATCTCGTCAACCGCCTCATGCGCGCGACGGCAACACTCCCGAGCGATCCACGCCGTATGGATCATATCCTGCCCATAAGGCAGATGAAGATTATGCGGCTCGATCGCACAGGTCGGCAGCACAGCCGTCTCATATCGAGTCTGCTGCGTCCGAGAAAGATTCGTCGTTTCCAAATTCCAAGGTTCGATCATGGTTCCATCCGTCGGGCAACATTTGTTTGAAGAGTAAGGTGAATCGCCACACACAGCCGGTGCACAAGATTGCATTTATTATAGAGGATCGCTCGGGGGCGTGCAATCATTGGGATAATTGCTTGCAGACAAAAGAGAAGCGAACCACGGAACACACCGAATACACGGAAAGGTTGTAAGGATAAAGCTGGACGATCCTTAATCTCATCGCCTTCCCTTTTCTGTGTATTCAGTGTATTCCGTGGTTCCTATCTAGGCAGAACGATCAGGTCAGAATATACACTTCCGTGCTCTTCGTGGTATTTATTATTCTGATTCTTAGCAAACACGATGATACTTTTCGATCTGGATATAATCTTAACTTTGTATCTAAGGGTAATCAAAAAACAAGCCCAGAGTGCGCGATGCAACCCTGGGTTTGTATATTTTGGAACCCCGTTAGGGTTCATTTTCAATTGAAAACGATTACTCCTCTTCAGGCTCTTCCAGTTCTTCGAACTGCTTCAGGTACGCCGCGCGGGCTTCCATGACCCAGCTGTCGCCGCCGCCGCACTCGGGCGTTGGCTGCCAGCCGTGGATATTTTCGTTCTCGTGGCGAATGATGCAGGCGTCGACGAGCTCGACGAGCTTTTTGTAATTCTCGTCGTTCTTGCTCTTAAACTTGTCGATCTGTCCCCAACCGCCGGCGTTTGTAGCGAGCGGTGCCATCAGGACGCGGCTTTCGTCGATCTGTGCGACGTTAATGAGCGCCCGTTCCGGCTGGTCGGCGAGCTTACGATCGACGTTCTCGCGAACGAAGGTGCGCAACTCTTCGAGCTTCGCTGCGTCAACCCGTCGGTCTTCGAGCTTGTTCGGGAAGAGATCGCCATAGCACTGGGCGTTCAGGTCCATCCACTCGATAATTCGCATGAAGCTGTCGCGATCCATATCGACTTTGCCGTGCTTCTCGAGCAGCATCTTCGCGACCTTATTGCCATGCGCGAAGTATTCATAAGGTCGGCTTATGAAGTTCTCGGACGACTTGTACCCTTTAAGCCCGATACGGTGATCACCGCGATCAACCAATGCTCGATACGACTGGGGATACGTTTCGTGCTTATAAACCAAATCGACATTGCCCTCGGTCTTGTCCAGTCCGTGGCAATCGAGGCAGTATCGATCGAGGACCGGCTGGACGGTTCGCATGAAGCTGAGTCCGCCCTTGTACTGCGGGCCGGCCGGAGGCTTGAGCTGGGACGGAGCGCGACGTACCATTGATGGAATCGTGACCGGGCTGCTGCCAACCGGTTCATGACAACCGACGCATGATCGGTTCTCGCCGGGCATCAGATAGAAGAAGCTCTTCTCGGTCAGAATCGCCATGCCGTTTTCATCCAGCAATTGGATCTGCATCGACGTCCGAGCCGGTGCCGTAAAGAACGCCGTACCGTCGGCCGATACCGGCGCCGTACCGAGCACTTTCTTTGGGATCTCGACCGGAACGGTCACGCTACACGCCGAACGACGATTTTTCGGCTGAACGCCAAGCGCGTTGACACGAACGGCCTTGACCGAGCCGGGCTTGATCTTTCCTTCCGGATCGTTACGCGTAAGGTAAACGTTCTGAATGAAGAGCGTACCTTCGTCCGGAGCACCGGGGAATACCATCGGCGGAAGGGCCGGCGGTCGTTTTCGCTTTCGAATCGCGATGGGCGAGAACGAGGCAACCTCGGGATCTTCGTAGATCTTTTCCCGTCCACCGAACGAGTCGACCAGATAGATCGCGCGACCGGCAATCGGCGGTGTCTGACCCTGCTTGTGCACTCTATGGCTAGCCCGCGAAACGAGGAACAAGTCTTCGTTGATCGGATAAGGATGGCTATAGTGCGGTTCGGGCCAACCCTGAGTCTCCGAATAAGGAGTCTCGGGCGTGATATGCGTGACCGGCTCTTCGCCGTTTTCGCCGATATTCGTATCGAGCACGACCGTGGTGCCCGTGTTGTAGCTATGATGTCCCTGGGCCGTGGCGACGACCTTATGCGTGCCGGGAATCGCCGACGCTTCGACGACCATCATCGGATGGATCGTATCGTTGCCATAGAAATGCGTAATGCCCGTGCCGTCAGGTCGGCAGGCCCAGAGCATGTGGAAGTACATTTCGTGTCGGTTCGTATATTCCCAACGCGTGAATACGATTCGCCCATCATTGAGGACGGCCGGCTCGTATTCGTTTTCGTTATTGAACGAGATTTGCGTGATATTATCGCCGTTCGCATCGCTTCGGTGCAACACCCAGGCCGGGTTGTAACGTCCGCCGTGGCATCGGCCGTACGATTGACCGCGAGTCGAGATGAAAATCAACCCGCCGTCGGGCAGATAACAGGGATCGTTGTCTTCGACCAGTGCGGTGGCGCGACCGTCCCAGGTACCGAGCGGATCTCGCTCCGTACCGGTAAGCTGGCGGACCCACGAGCCGTCAAGTGCGGCCTCGTACAGGAAGAAACGTCGCCAGCTGCGGTTCGTTTCCGTGTGATCACAAAACGCGAAGACTATCTTTTCGGCATCGAAATGGAGATCGGGATTACGGACCGTACCTTCGGGCAGTTTGTCAGCCAGCGGCGTCGTTACCTTCGGGTTGCCGCTCTTCCAATCCGAAAGGATCGTAATACCGGGGCCGAGTCGACCGTGACGTCCGAGGTGCTGATCGCCGTTATGGCTATACGCCGGTGGCGGAACGCGGTTGATCATGATCCGATCGAAATCGAGATCGGGATGCGAGAACAAGATCTCGCGACGGAGCTGCTTGAGACGATCGCGAACGGCCAGGAAATCGGCGAGTCGACCCGATTTCTTCGTTACCAGATCTTGCTCGAGGCGATCGACTTCGCTTCGAATACTGTCCGATACGGTTCGCGACTTGTCAACGTAATCGATCGTATCGCGAACGACATTGACGTACTCGCCCGCGCGGAGGCAATCATCGACGAGATCTTGGAAATCGTCGAGCTTTTCCTTGAGTTCCATCGTATAATCGAGCCGATTCGGATCGAAACGATAGAACGCGTCTTCGATCGGCTTGAATGCTTCGGCGAAACCCGGGTAATCGGGATAACGCTCGATCAGATTTCGCTTGTCGCGGAAATTGCGGAACGCGATCAGTGCGTAGCTTGCCCGAACCATCTCGGTGTAGCCGCGCAGGTCACGAATGTTCTGCGCCTTCTTCAGAAACGCTTCCATCGTTCGTTCGTCGGCCTCGCGCTCGTAGCGTTTCTGCATCGCGTCACGATAAATCTCGGCTGCCTGCTGATAGTTGACCGGACGATAACCGGAGGGAAGTGCGAAGACGGTCTGATGAAAAACGCGGCGGACTTCGTCGGCCTTGCTGCGCTCGGGATATTTTTCGTAGACAACGCGGTCGGCCCAGTTGCGGACATCGCGACGCCATCTTGACGACTGATACCACTGGTCGTGATGCGGCTTCGTGTCGATCCAGCCAAGGGCACCATCACAGACCGAAATCTTGCCTGTTACCTTTTTATACTTCCCGCCAAGGACGAGTTCGACTTCTCGTTCGTTCAGATCGAGATGGCCGTGAACACCCATGCGACCGCGGTTGTTGATTTCCGTCAGCTCCATCTGCAATTTATTATCGACGATCAGCGGCTGCTCCGTGCCATCGGCCCGAACGAAGACGAACTCACGCAGATGCATCCAGGCGGTTCCGCCCATATAGATTTTGTCGACGCCCTGCAGGTTGAGGTCAATCTCGACATCGCGAAGCGTTTCGTACGACTGCGCGTAGAGAATCACGGGCAGCGAACCGGAATTGCGATAGCTGGGAATCTCGTTCCCGTTTTCGCGGTCGTATCGACACAGGCCGTTTAAGGTTTCGATATACGTTTCGATCCACGTATCTTTCTTGACGTACCACTCGGGATCGGCGGCAGTCGCCATCGAAATCGTTGTACCGAAGATGAGACAAATCAAAACGAAAGCGATCGCTTTGATCGAACGACTCTTTGCAACGTCGAACATCGCAGGCATGGAAAATCCTTTCCTAATCGATATATTGTGGGGAGTGTAGGTAGGCCGGGCAGACCGACTTGGAACATCGGCGCCCATGGTGGCTCATTGGTGTGTTTGTATTGGAGTGGTCGTGTCATCCCACCTGGGTGCACGAACGAAGTACTGCCACCATCTTCGATTATAATCGAACCGCTCGCCCGAATCCACGTGAATCCGGCCAATTTCCGGTCCTTACAAGTCGCAAATATACGGGTGACAGGGCGATATATGCGTCATAATACGGCTAATCGCACCACTAGCAGGGGGTTAAGACAAGATTGTAGCCCAGAAACAAGAACGGTTGGCATTGTTAGCCGCAGGGCTTGCCCCTCGCTTGCCCTGACAGATGGTTTGTCGTACGACGCGGTTTGATCACCTGCACCGCGCAGTAAAAACAAAGTGGTTATGCACGTCAGCGTTGAACCTGAATAAGAAATCTTCGGACACCGCCAGCGCGTCGCAAGCAACGCAGCTAACATTCGTCGCACGACTGCACAACGTTAAATTTACCGCACTACTACTTATCAAATAGAATGCAAACGGGCATCGACAGTTCGATCTCTTGGCCGGTCGGTGTCAGCACGCCGGTTTCCTGGTTGATACGCAGCACGACGATGTTGTTCGTGTCGCGGTTCGCTGCCAGCAGATACTTACCGGTCGGGTCGATCGTGAAATGTCGCGGATGTTCGCCGCCGGTCGACTCTCGTTCGATTAGCGTTAACTTGCCCGACGTCGGATCGATCTTAAAACAAGCTATGCTATCGTGCCCGCGATTTGACGCGTAAAGGAATTTGCCCGACGGATGAACGGCGATCTCGGCCGTTGTGTTTTGCCCGTCGAAATCTTCGGGGAGCGTTTCGATTGTTTGTAATCGCTCGACGGTTCCCTTCTCAACATCGTACGCCATCACGTCGATTGTCGAGTTCAACTCGTTCAAAACGTAGAGCTTTTTCCCATCAGGCGCAAACGCGAGATGCCGCGGACCAGCACCTGGGGCAACGGTAAACGACGGCAGCTCGGCAGGCGCCAGTTTCGCAGCCTTCGGATCAAGATCGTAGATAAAGACACGATCGCAACCGAGATCGCAGAAGAGAGCTCGCAAACCGGAAGGATCGACGTCTGCCGAGTGTGCATGCGCACCGCGCTGCCTCTTTTCATTCGGTCCCGAACCTTCGTGCTGGATGATCGACCCTGCCTCGCCAAGCGAACCATCCTTACGAATCGGAATCGACACGACGCTTCCGCCGCCGTAGTTCGCCGCGATGACGCACTGTCCGGACGGGTCGATCGATAGATGACACGGACCGGGACCGCCGCTGCTGGCTTCGCCGATCTTCATCAACTTGCCGGTCTCACGATCTGCCGCGTACGCGATCACACCGCCGTCTTTATATACTTCGCCGACCGCGTAAAGATTTTCCCCAGCCGGATCCCAAGCCAGAAACGTCGGATTCGTCGCCAGGGCCACCAGCTTCGGTTCCGTCATCTTACCGGTCGCCGGATCGAACGAACTACGATAAATCCCCTCGCTCTCCCCACGCGTATACGTCCCGATATAAAACCCGATCGGCTCGGCCGAGCTGTCCGCAACGGTTATTCCAAAACCTAAGGCGACAGCAAAAAGAGAAAGAAATATTCGGTATCGGTGCAACATGGGTCGGGTTCCTTTCGTGAACTAACATGAGCCTATCGGGGGCAATCTCCACTCTCTTGTACCATCGGCGCGGCGCGGCGTCAAGTTTTTCGGATATTTTCGGGCACTTCGGCAATGATCCATTATGATTTTCTCGGCCCCAACGCTATAATAGATGTTCTACGACGATGTCAATATCACCGGAGCGACCCGGCGATTGGATCGATATTTCATAAATCAGTAACGAAAGGAATCATACGATGGCTCGCATGTTATCGCACGACGTTTATTTCACGCTCGAAGACAATTCGGCCGAAGCAATTGCCGCCATGATCGCCGGGTGCCGCAAATACTTGGCCGATCACCCCGGCGTTGTTTTCTTCGCCGCAGGCACGCTGGTCGAGGAACTTGCCCGACCGGTGAACGATCACGATTTCGATGTCGCCCTGCACGTCGTCTTCGAAAGCAAAGAAGCGCACGATCGTTATCAGACGGTGCCCGAGCACCTTGAATTTATCGAAACCTTCAAAGAAAATTGGAAACAAGTCCGCGTCTTCGATTCCTGGTCCGACGCCTAGTAAGCGTCCGGGCGCTAGCACCGGTTGACGACGACCTCGCCCCGTACGATGGCTCTCCGAAGCCGTCGCACTTTTGAAGTCGACCTTGCCGCGGGTGCGGGTACTACGCAATTCGTTAACTCTGCACGCAAACCAGAACGACGTCCAACATCGACGGCCTCCGCAGGGCCATCGTACATTAGAGAGCACAACACCATGAAACCGTACCGTCTTGCTTTGCCGCTATCGATCATCGTCGCATTGTCATTCACGGCCAACTTATCGGCTGAAGAACAGCCGCCGAACGTCATCATCATCTTTGCCGATGATCTCGGATACGGCGATCTGAGCTGTTACGGCTCGAAGACGATTCGAACGCCAAGGCTCGATCGCATGGCGGCCGAGGGTGCACGGTTTACCGATTTCAACGTCGCAGCGAACATTTGCACGCCCTCGCGCGCAGCGTTGCTGACCGGCAGCTACCCGCAACGGTGTGGTCTCTATATGGGAATCAGCCCGAAGCGTGCGGAGCACTCACGGCTCGGTCTGCACCCGGACGAAATCACGATCGCCGAGCTGCTGAAATCCCACGGATACGCAACCTGCTGCGTGGGCAAATGGCATCTTGGGTTTACACCGATGTTCCATCCGATGGAGCACGGGTTCGACCGGTACTTTGGGATGCCCTGCAACTTTCATCACGATCCCAGAATGTGGCGAGACCGTGAGGTAATCGAAGAGCGTGCGAACCTAACGACCCTGACGAAGCAGTACACCGACGCGGCCCTCGAATTCATCCGCGATAGCAGCGATCAACCCTTCTTCCTCTACATGCCGCATACCTATCCGCATACGCCGATCAAGCCGAACCCCGAGTTCGCTGCCCGATCGAAGGCTGGCGGATATGGCGCGGTGATCGAGGAAATCGACTGGTCGGTCGGCCGAATTCTTGACACGCTGGCAGAGCTGAAGATCGACGACCGAACGCTCGTCATCTTCACATCGGACAACGGCCCGACGCCCAATGCAGTGAAGCAACACAACTCGAACGGTCCGCTATCGGGCAGCAAATACATCACGCACGAGGGCGGACATCGCGTGCCCTTTATCGCCCGCATGCCGGGCCGAATCCCTAAGGGGACAACGTCCGATCGGATGACATCGTCGATCGATCTCATGCCGACAATCGCGAAGCTTTCAGGCGTGCCGCTTCCCGGCGACCGCGTAATTGACGGCGTCGACATTTGGCCGCTACTGACCGGTTCGCCCGACGCCGACGCTCCGCACGAATATCTCTACTATTATAATTGCGACAACCTGCAGGCGGTCCGCTGGCAGCACTGGAAGCTTCACCTTCCGCGAACAAAAGAGATGCCGCCCTGGTGGCAACATGGCCGAGGATTCGCGACGCTCGATCAGCCCGTGCTGTTCGATCTTCGTGAAGACGTCGGCGAACGTAAGGACGTTGCCGCCGAGAATCCAGAAGTCGTCGAGCAAATATTAGAGATCGCCCGCACAGGCCGAGAGTCACTAGGTGCGTACGGCAAACCAGGCAAAGACCAGCGTCCGACGGGTCGAGATTAACCTGGACCGTAGGACGGACTTCCAAGTCCGTCCAGCGTTTGATATTGATCCTGGAGAAGGCTTCGAATCATTCGGTGCTGGGTATTTCAACATAAAAAGCAAGTTCAACGTCAAATCACAATCGACTCGGAAGTCTGTCGTACAGTGTTAAGACAACGCCATCGCCAAGCCCGTGCCGATCGGGAGATCGGCGTTCCCAGGATATAATGGACCACGTCGAAAGCAATTCCGATGAAAATATCCCTCGCACTTGCTCTACTGATCGCCGCCGGCCTCGCACCTTATTCCTGCGCGGCCGACGCACCGCGACCGAACATTGTCATTCTCTTCGTCGACGACATGGGGTTTAGCGACATTGGTTGTTTCGGCGGCGAGATCGAAACGCCGAATCTCGATCGGCTGGCCGACGGCGGACTTCGGCTGACGCAGTTCTATAACACATCGCGATGTTGCCCGTCACGGGCGGCGCTCCTTACGGGTCTTTACTCGCATCAGGCTGGCGTCGGCATG
>Ga0180430_10004739_pt1 | contig 11427 bp, 10 predicted proteins | sample SS_ome_9_FD_132999 | JGI IMG/M metagenome (GOLD analysis project Ga0180430, IMG submission 132999) | Hypersaline lake sediment archaeal communities from the Salton Sea, California, USA - SS_1_S_2 metaG | ecosystem: Environmental > Aquatic > Non-marine Saline and Alkaline > Hypersaline >... | reverse complement strand
TTTCAAGAGAGGATATAAACCGTTATGAACAACGGTTTTTTTGAAGGGCGTGACGCCCGGTTGATCGTTGGTATCGGATCGGTGCTGGTGGATATTGTTGTACCGACATCGGATGCGTTTGTAGGACGATCCGGCGTGCCCAAAGGCGGCATGGTGTATTTTGATGCCGATACCATCCAGCAGGTGATGGAACAGGCCGGGGGAAAGGCCCGGGTGGTTCCTGGTGGGGCGGCTTGCAATACCATTCTCGGGGTGGCCAGCCTGGGGGGACAAACCCGCTTTCTGGGTAAACGCGGGCAGGATGAATTTGGCCGGCTGTTTGAGACGGATTTGAGCCGGCATCGCGTCGATCCCTTTCTCATCAAGGCACCTACGTCGACGGGACGCGTATTGTCCTTGATCACACCGGACTCCCAACGCACCATGCTAACCTATCTGGGGGCTTCGGCCGAGATGACGCCGGCCGAAATTCCGGACGATGCTTTCGCGGGTGCGGCCATTGCCTTGATCGAAGGCTATCTGGTCTATAACCGTGACCTTTTCCTGCATGCCCTGCAAAAAGCCCGCAATGCCGGCGCCAAAATTGTGTTAGACTTGGCCAGTTTTACGGTTGTCGAGGAAAATCGGGACCTGCTAACCGCTGTTGTCGAGGAATATGTGGACATTCTGGTGGCCAATGAGGACGAAGCCACGATTTTTACCGGCTGCCACGATGAGACAGAAGCCCTGGCGGCCCTGGCGGCCCTGGCGGAGTTGGCCGTCCTGAAGTTAGGCGCACGCGGTAGCATGATCGCCGCCGGGGGGCGTGTTTATCCTGTTGAACCGATGTGCGCAAATGATGTGGTGGATACAACCGGCGCAGGCGATCTCTGGGCAGCCGGTTTTCTGTATGGGCTTGTGCAGGGAATGCCGCTCGAGCAATGTGGGCGGCTGGCCTCGGCCTGCGGTTATGAAGTCTGCCGTGTGCTCGGGGCCGCGATTCCTGAAACAGTTTGGCAGCGTATCCGTAATGACATTCATTAATGGTTGATCCGGGCGATCACACCACCTGAAGGAGAAAGTCCAATGGCGCAGAAACGTATTTCCAGGGCGCGCAAGCGCGACCTCGAGCAGCCCGATGAATTCCTCACATTGACATCCAGACTGCTCGATAAAATTCGTACTTATTGGAAACCGGTCAGTGCCGGTTTCGGTGTACTGATGATCATTCTGGCGGGCATTCTGGCTTTCGGCTACTTTAGCCAAAAGGCAGAAGCGACGGCCTTTGTGCTGCTCAACCAGACGATGCAGCGGCATGCGGCGGAAAGTGTCAAGCAGGATCCCCAGAAAGCTCTTGAAGCCGTCACCCCCGATTTTGAGAATCTATTTGCCACCCACGGAAATCGTCAGGCGGGTATGGTGGGCCGACTCATTTTTGCGCAGATGAATTACCAGGCAGGTCAAATGGAAAGCGCTATTTTGCATTATACGGAGGCAGTGAAGATGTTTCCGGAGGCGTCGTATGCCTTGTCGGCTGCCTGGAGCGGCCTGGGATACGCCCAAGCGGCTGCCGGACAGGACGAAAATGCGATAAACGCTTTTAAAAAATCCGCTGATGGGCAAGATGCGGTCTTGCAGGCCGATGCGCTGCATCAGTTGGCCTTGCTCTATCGGAAGACCGGGCAGGGGGCTGAATACGATAAGACCGTGGCGTCCCTTAAAGAAAAGTTCCCCGGGTTTATGTACGCTGAGATGTTACCGCAATCTGCCGGCAGCTGAAGGTGGAGGAGGAAAATGATCGTCGCTAAGAATACGGTATCATGTCGCTATAGTGACCGATCAGCCCAGATTGTATTTCTTTAATTTTTGATTCAGGCCGCTTTTGCCGATGCCAAGGATTTCGGCGGCCTTGGTTTGAACATGACCGGCCATTTTCATGGCGCGCAGGATCATTTTTTTTTCCACCATGGCCAAAGTTTCATACAGCGTGGCATCTGCAGGGATGCCTTCGAGGTGCAAGGTGTTGTGGACATGGTCCCGTAATTCAGTCGGCAAATCTTCAATGGTTATGGTCGGCCCGGGACAAAGGACCATTACCCGTTCAATGGTATTCTCCAGTTCGCGCACGTTGCCTGGCCAGTGGTAGTCCTGAAAAAGCTTTTCCACCGCAGGGTCGACGTGGGTAATGGCATTCCCAGCCGGGCGCTCCTTGCTGTATTTGCGGATAAAGTGATCGATGAGCAGGTGAATGTCTTCAGGGCGCTGTTTCAAGGGTGGAAGTTGAATGCGGACCACATTCAACCGGTAAAACAAGTCTTCCCGAAACCGGCCCTCTTCGATTTCTTGCTTCAAACTGCGATGGGTTGCCGCAATGACGCGAATGTCCACGGGAATGGGCAGCGTGCCGCCAACGCGTTCAATCGTTTTTTCCTGGAGTACCCTTAAAAGTTTAACCTGCAGGCTGGGAGGCAATTCGCCAATTTCATCGAGGAAGATCGTGCCGCCATCGGCCATTTCAAACCGCCCCTTTTTGCGCGAAATCGCCCCTGTAAATGCCCCTTTTTCATGTCCGAAGAGCTCGCTTTCCAAAAGGTTCTCAGCCAATGCGGCACAGTTGACGGCTATGATCGGTTTATTCCGGCGAGGGCTGTTGAAATGAATCGATTTCGCTACAAGTTCCTTCCCCGTGCCGCTTTCGCCCAAAATAAGTACCGTGGCCGATGCCGGGCCGACCTTACGGATGGTTTTAAAAACGTTTTGCATGGCGTGGCTTTTGCCAATGATGTTGTCGAAGCTATACTGGTGTTCAACCTCATGCTGGAGGCGCTGGTTGTCTTTGACGAGGTGGTGCAACTCAACCGCTTTGTGGGCGTACATCACCAGGCGTTCGTTTTCGAAAGGTTTGAGAATAAAAGTATAAGCACCTTTCTGCATGGCCTCCACAGCTTTATCAACCGTACCGTGGGCTGTCATAAGGATCACCGGCATTTCCGGCTGACGCCGTTTGATTTTCTCCAACAGGGCAAGCCCATCCATGACCGGCATTTTCATATCGGTGATAACCAGGCTGATCTCTTCCCTTTCAATTACCTCGAGGGCCTTCGCCCCACTATTGGCAACAAAGGTTTCAAATCCTTCCTCTTCGAGAACGGCATTTAAAACCGCCGTATAGTTTTTTTCATCATCAACGACCAGTATCGATTCCATCGTCACGTCTCCCGGTAGAGCGGCAGCAATATCTCGACCAGCGCGCCTCCTGAGGCGGCATTTGTGATTGTAATCAGTCCGTCATGAGCTTCTATAATTTGTTTCACGATGCCCAGGCCTAAACCCGTACCTTTTTCCTTGTGGGTAAAGAAGGGGTCCCAGATTTTATCGCTTATGCTGTCATCGATCCCGGGTCCGGAGTCGTGCAAGGTCAACTTTACCTGAGAGTGGCGTTCGCCTAAAACAATGTCAATGCAGCCGTCGTTTTCAATCGCCTGCATGGCATTGATGAGCAGATTAAGCAACGCTTGATATAGCATGTCGCTATCAATCAATATGTCGCCAATGGTATGTTCAAGCTGCTTATGGATGATGATACGACGTGCGTCGAATTCTGAGCGAAGATGCCGCAGGGTTTTTTCAATAACGGGTTGAAGGCGTCCTGGCCGCAAGTCGGGTTGATGCGGACGGGCAAAGTTCAGGAAATCGGTAATAATTCCGTTTAGCCGCGAGGCCTCCTCGACGATAATTCCCGGCATGGGGTTGTCAGGATCCAGTTGATGGATTTTTTTTTGAAGTAATTCTGCCGAACTTTTGATGATGCCCAAGGGGTTGCGGATTTCATGAGAAATACTGGCTGTCATTTCACCGAGGCTGGATAGATGTTTGGCGCGTGCCAGTTGCTCTTCCAACCGCAAGCGTTCCATAGCGCGCTTTTCAATAATATCTTCTCCTCTCCTTACAACCAGAAGAAGAATGAGAAACAACAAGAGCATGACGGCGGTTGACGTAAGAATGACACGTATTTGTACACGGAAAATAGCCTGATACTCAGAGGAAATGTCTTGGACAAGCTCGACGACCCCCAAAACCGGACCGGGCGAACGTGATAACGGTTTTTCAGCACGGAGAGGGGCATATGTGATGATGCGACTTTCATCTGGAATGCCAAATAATAATTGAATAAAACTGCCGCGCTGCTCGAGGTGGGTGCGCCGAAGCCCTTTGAGCGCATCCTGATAATAAGTTCCGCCGGCATTTTGTTTGCCAACCACTTTTTGGTCAAGGCTGTAGGAGATGGTATTGTCCAGATCGTAAATATTGACACGGTCAACATTAAAGCTGTGCAAGGTGCTTCGGACCACCTTGTCCATCAGTTCAAATTGGTCATTTTCGCGTAAATGGATGTTGCCGTGTTTTAGAACGGTAGGAATAATAAATTGCAGAAAAATCTGATGGTTTAAATTTTCGATAAGCAGGAGCGCATAGTCCTCGCTTTTTTTCAGCTGCATTTGCCGGGCCCAATGGATATTGAGGCCGGAAAGAATGATCGCACCGGCAAAAATAACTATGAGGCTGGTCATGGTAAAATATTTCACCAGCCTGAATGGTTTGCTAGGTTCCTGAATTTTTGATGGCTGGCGATGGTTCATTCGGAGACGACCGCCCTTGGCTATGGTTGTGTGTCGGATAAAGGCCTCTGCCGATCATTGGTATTTAAAGGGAAAAATTTACCCCATTGTTCTGGCGGTTGACAATTCAGAACTGCCTTTCTGTTTAGAGATCAGATGTTTAATCTTGTTTAGCCCGAAAAAAAAAACTTGTCCACTCCGAGTTTAGGACCTGAGTGTCGGCCGTGATCAATGTTTATGGATCAAATTTGGTATAAACTATTATGCGATTCTGGCCGAAGAGTGATGATAGTGGTTGGTGATTATATTTGTTTTCCGCCAGCAGGTCTAAATCACTCTTGATATAGCACAATATGTAGTGAAGTTATGGTAAAAAGCACACAATATTTGGTAACTACACATAATTATATATAAATTTTGTATAATTTCCTTGACTTCAAAGGAGCAGGGTGTAAATCAAAATAACAGGGTTGAAAAAGAAAAATAAACTGAAATTTAAAAATTGCGTAGAAAATATATGGGCGGCAAAAATTCTTTAAAAGAAGTACGTGAGTCCCTTCTGATGAGCAAAGCGGAACTAGCCAGGGATGCAAATGTTTCACCGATTACGATTTCGCGTATTGAACAAGGACTTCCTTGTCGGATGGAAACCAAGCGGAAGATTTTACTGGCACTGGGCCTGAATCTTTCCGAAAAAGAAAAAATTTTTAGAGAATAAGAGAACTCCATGCTGTTTGGCAATAAGAATCATTTAGTTGGGCTGGATATCGGCTCTCGCTCCATCAAGGCGGGAGAGGTTGTTGAGGGTAAAAAAGGTCTGGTCCTCAAAAAATTTGGCATGATCGATATCCCCGCAGGGGCGATCGAAGACAGCGCTATAAACGATCCTGAAGCGGTGGCTGAAGCAATTCAGCAATTGTTCAAGACCTATAATATAAAAGAAAATAGTGTTGCCGTCTCCATCGGCGGCTACTCTGTTATTGTTAAGAAGATCAATGTTCAGACAATGCCAGAGGAGCAATTACAAGAGACCATACAGTTTGAGGCGGAACAATACATTCCTTTCGATATTGCGGATGTGAATCTCGACTTTCAAATTCTTGGAGAGAGTGAACACAACCCGAATCAAATGAATGTGTTTTTGGTCGCGGCAAAGAAGGAAATGGTCAATGACTATATCAACCTGGTGAACATGGCGGGCTTGAATCCCTGTATCATCGATGTTGAGGCGTTTGCGCTGCAGAATATATTTGAATTGAATTATGACGCCCAGGATGAAAACATTGCACTGATTGATATTGGCGCCAGCAAAACATCCCTCAATATCCTGAAGGGGGTTACATCGGTTTTTATGCGCGATGTGGCATTGGGATGTGGCCAAATCAACCACAAGATTGTATCGTTGATTGGTTGTTCATTGGAAGAAGCCGAGCAATTAAAACAGGGTGACCAGCAAGATAAAATTTCAAGTGAAGATTTAAAAAACATTATATCTACGGTTGTAGCGGACTGGTGTACGGAGATACGTAGGGCGCTGGATTTTTTCTACTCGACATATCCTGAAGACCAAATCACACGTATTGTACTCAGTGGCGGCGGAGCAAATATTGCAGAGTTTCGGCAGTTGCTCGGCGCAGAAACATCGGCTCATGTTGAAATGGTCAATCCTTTTCAGAACTTGCATATCGACGATGATGCATTTGATTCGGCTTATATTCAGCAGATTGCGCCACAAGCGGCAATCTGCATGGGACTCGCTATCAGAAGAGTTAATGATAAATGATACGTATAAATTTATTACCGTTTAGGGCCGCCCGCAAGAAAGAGAACATACGCCGACAGGTATCGGTTTTTTTCCTGTGCTTGTTGCTGGTCATGGTTGTTCTTGTCTGGGTGCACTTCTACTTGGGAAACAAGCAGACCCATCTTACAACAAGTGTTACCGATACGAAAAAAGAGCTGGCCCTTTATAAACAAAAAAATGATGAAATTAGTGAGATTCGGAAAAAGTTAAAAGATTTAGAAATGCGGCAAAATGTGATTGAAGATTTAGAAAAGAAGCGATTCGAGCCGGTACATATCATGGATGAACTGACCGGGAAGATTGTGGCTGAGCGCATGTGGTTAACACGGCTAAATATCAGTGGAAATCAAATGGATATTGATGGGATCGCGCTCGACAATAAGACGGTGGCAGATTTCATAGATAATCTTGAAAGTTTGTCAAAGCTAAATGATCAAACTTCGCAGATGTACGAAAAGGTCCGTCTAAACAAGCTCCAACAAGAAGAAATACGTAGTCTCAACATGAAAAAATTTGAAATATCAGCGCTTAAAATGGTTAAGCTTCCTGAAGAGCCGGATGACAAAAAAAATCAACGAAAGTAAATAACGAGCTATAATAATGGCAAAATTCGGTAGTAGTTCAAAACAACTGGATGCGGTCTTTGATCGCGTTAGCGAGCTATCGAAAATACAGCGGATAATGATCTGTGTGGGTGTTTTCATAATCATTTTCGTTCTTTTCTGGTTTCTGTCATATTGGCCAAGATGGCAGAGCATTGGAAAGCTTGACGCGGAACAAAAGAGGCTCTCGGCAGATCTGGAGCGATCCAAGAAAAACGCGCAACAACTCGAAACGTTGCGAAAAGAATTTGAATCTAAACAGCGAGACTTTAACCTTGTTATGAAATCTCTCCCGGAAAAGGAAGAAATTTCATCCTTGCTTACTGGTGTATCGCAATCCGGACAGCAAGCGGGACTTGATTTTTTACTTTTTCAACCGCAAGGAGATGTAAATAAGAATTTCTATGCAGAAATCCCTGTTTCAATAAGGGTCAGGGGTGGGTATCACAATGTCGCCCAGTTTTTTGACAAAGTTGCCAATTTGTCACGTATCGTCAATATCCGTAATATTCAGATTTCACGTGACAAGACAGGGGATTTGACGACGAGTTGTGAAGCAGTAACTTATAAATTTATCGAACCGACTCCTGAAAAAGTAGATCCTAAAGATAAAAAACTTAAGAAAAAATAACCATTCTATGGCAATGATTGTGCTGAAAATGACAACAAAGCGATCCAAGATGACCAGAATTATACTGACACATCGTGTAGCGATGGTGCTATTGCTCATTCTTGTTCTCATCTTTACCGGTTGTGAGGGCCAGAAGGGAAAAGGATCTATTAAAGAACCCGTCGTTACAAAACAAATCGAAAAGCAACCCGAAAATTTTTCTGCGAAGAAAAACGATCTGTTGCCAAAAACCACAGACGAAGTACCATCGACCACGGCTGAGGACGCTATTGTTGTTGCGGCAGTATCTTCGCGAATGCCCTATAATCCAATTGGGAAAGTCGATCCCTTTGCACCACTATATAAAGAAGAAACAGAAAAGAAGGCCCAAGAGGTTGTAACTAAACCCAAGGGTCCTGAACGACCACGAACGCCATTGGAAAAATTAGATCTTGGACAACTCAAACTAACCGCCATAGTTACCAACAATGGGTTCAAGAGGGCGCTGGTTGAAGAGGCCTCGGGTAAAGGTTATGTCGTAACGGTCGGTACCAAGATCGGATTGGAACGTGGCACAATTATTGAGATTGAGCAGGAACGTATCGTCATTGAGCATCAGAATGAAGACGATTTTGGAAAAGCAACAAGTCAAAAACGTGAACTTAAACTTCAGAAACCGCCTGGAGACTGATTAGAATGCGTTTCATAGATCTATCCCTGATTAAATCTCGCAAAGCCGCTTTAATCTGCAGCCTTTTATCGCTGGCATTGATCGTTGCCGGTTGTGCTGGCCAGACGGCGGTTAACTCGGTGGATAATGCCGGGGAAACAAAAATTGATCTTAAGCAGATCAAAAGCGTATCCATTACCGAAGATGAAGAACAAGTCTATCTTTCGGTGGAGGGTAGTCCGGATCTGTTATTTTCCGATATACGTAAATCAACGCCACCCGAAGTCACGTTTTATTTTCCGGGGACGCAGCTTGTGGGGGTCGAAGCGCAGTATGACATTGAGGTTGGCCCGGTCGCGACAATTAAGACATCTGAGGTCCTGGCAGATGGACATACGGCTAAAATTGCGGTCACCCTCACGAAAGACGCTGTTTATAGCGTCGACCAGAGCCCGACGGGAATGGTAATCGCCTTCTCTCGTGATGCGGTGGAGGAGGAAGCCTTGCCGGTCGAAGGCGGGGAGAACACAACAGCGACACAAAGCACAGCCGATGTCGATGAAGTTGCGGTAGCTCCAAAAGGGACCTGCATTGAAACCGTTAGTGTCGAAGAACGGGAAGATGGGATTGATATTACGATAATAGCGGACGGGACGATTCAGGAATATTCAGCATTTACAGTGGATAACCCGCCCCGTATCGTTTTTGACATTTTCAACATGAGCAGCCCATTTAAAGGCCTGCAGAAGGTTCTCGTCGATTCTAAATGGGTGACGGGGTTAAGACATTTTTGCTATCCTGACAAATTACGCGTGGTTTTGGATACGGATAAATCCTATATGACCGCTTTTGCGTCCAAACCGGTCAATAACGGACTCATTATCAGTGTCAGTGAAGAAAAGCCCATTATTCGAGAAGATTTAATCGTACCGGCTGTTGTTGAGCAGGTCGCCGCTAGTGATGCTACGGAAGATCAAAACGATTCCAGCGAAGCGGGCAAGGTTGCCTGGCTGAACAAAATAGAATTCACCGGAGCTGAGGGCGGAGAATCGGTTGTCAGTATCGGAACAACGGATGCCGTCCGATATGATATGCTGCGGGTCAGTGACCGTAAGCTGCAATTGAAGCTCTTTGATACGCAAGTGCCGCAGTATCGAAAGCGCCCGCTGATTACGACGCGATTCGAAAGTGCGGTGGATCGGGTTACCCCGGTGCAAACAGCACAGATGGGCAATGATGCCGTGGTGGTGTTTGAACTTCGGGAATCGGTGCCGTTTGAAATCGAACAGGAAGATAATTTTATAGTTGTTCGATTTGCGGCATCAACGGTTCCGCCCAAACCGCTGGAAGCAACAGCCGTTCCAGAATGGAAAAAGGCTCTCGGAGGCGAAACGCCGGTATCGACGGAGGTCGTTACTGTTCCCGGTACCGGTGACGATGCTGTTAAGCCCACAGCTGTCGCGTCTAAATCTCAGGGAGCTACGGAAGAATCCGTGAAATGGGGGCAAGCTTCTGAAGTCTTGCGGGACGAGGGAACGGTTGTCAAGCGGGTTGATGAAACAATTTTGACACCCAAGAAAAATTATACGGGTGAAAAAATTGCGCTCAATTTTTACGATACGGACATTAAGAATGTTTTCAGAATTTTAGGTGAAATTTCCGGCCAGAACTTTGCTATAGATAAAGATGTGACCGGAAAGGTGACGTTGAATTTTGAGCAACCGGTGCCATGGGATCAAGTGTTGGACCTGGTGCTTAAGATGAACCAACTTGGGCTCACGGAAGAGCAAGGAATCTATCGGATTGCGACCCAGGCCACCCTGGCCCGTGAAGAAAAACTGGAAAGTGAAAAACTGGAGGCTGCTCGCCAAGCCGATGAAGAGCAAGAACTGGTAACGGAGTTCTTCCTCTGCAGCTACATCGACGCACGGGATACGGCGTGTGCCCATATCGCTCGAGAATGTGAAGATGTCACCGAAGTGGGATGGGACAGTCGTTTTAGTCCCCGAGGGAATGTTTCCGTCGATATTGCCAAAAACATGATCATCGTCAACGATGTGCCCAAGGCCGTGGAAAGGATCCGTGAAATCATCCGGATATTGGACCAAGTGACACCCCAGGTCTTGATTGAATCACGTATCGTGGAAGCCAATACGGACTTCCGCCGTGATATCGGTTTCGACTGGGGAACGGTCAGTATCGGCAGTTTTGATCTCGGGGACGTTTTTGAGGTCACCGGCATCGATATGACGGCCGATAATATCCCAGCAACTTCTTTGAATTCCGGAGCCCTTGGCTTTGGCCTCAGCAAGCTTTCCGGAACCCCCTTTGACATCATTGATGCTCGGCTTCAATTGGGGGAGGAAGAGGGTAAAACCCGGATTATATCCGCTCCCAAAATTCTAACGCTTGACGGTAAGCTGGCCGTCATTAAACAGGGCTTTGAAGTTGCTTACATTGAGCGGGATTCGGCCGGGGGATCTTCCGTCAAGTTTAAAGAAGTTGATCTGGAATTGAGGGTTCGCCCAAAGGTTACACCGGACAATCGGGTGATGCTGGCTGTTTCCATCAAGAAAGATGATATCCTAGACATCACCGCCGAGGAGCCGCCTATTTCAACAAACTCTGCAACGACTGAGCTGTTGTTGGAAGACGGCGAAACCATCGTCATTGGCGGTATCATCAAAGCGACGGTTTCCGAAGGTGAATCCGGCATTCCAGGATTGCGAAAAATTCCTGGGTTGGGGTTGCTCTTTAAATACGGCACGAAACAGGATCAACAAAACGAACTGCTGATTTTTCTTACGCCCAAAATCATCAAATTGGCGCAGAAGGAAGTGCAAAGCACCAAGTTCTGAACCAACAAACGTCGTGCAAGCCAACAAGAGGCGCCCACCTCAAGCTGTGCAGAGGCGGGCGCCTTCTGTGTTTTCGATATGCCTCCCGACAAAATAATACTCCCAAATCTATTCAGCACGGCCCGGTTTCCAGCGACATCAACTGATCTGGAATTCTATGGCGGATAGGTTGTTGATAAGTGATGGGTCTGCAAGCGATGCAAAAATGGAGCGGTCGGAAACTATCGGGTCACCGCATGGGGGAGTGTTTTCATACCGTCTGTAAGAATTTTCAATTTAAACTAT
>Ga0180430_10004737_pt1 | contig 11428 bp, 12 predicted proteins | sample SS_ome_9_FD_132999 | JGI IMG/M metagenome (GOLD analysis project Ga0180430, IMG submission 132999) | Hypersaline lake sediment archaeal communities from the Salton Sea, California, USA - SS_1_S_2 metaG | ecosystem: Environmental > Aquatic > Non-marine Saline and Alkaline > Hypersaline >... | reverse complement strand
GATCCCCTAAGTCTTGAGGGCTTCTGTGAGGGAAACGGCTGGGGATATTCATTTTATGTCCCACAGGACATACCCGGGTTGATCAAATTGATGGGCGGTGAGGAAAAATTCATTGGTAATCTTCAGTCTGCATTTGAAAAAGCAGGTTCCATGAAATACTATGCGGCAAAACCGGAGCTTAGAAGGAACGAGGCCTATATAAACTACGGTAATGAAAATACACGGTTCCACGCAGCATTGTTTTCCCATGCAGGAAGACCGGACTTGTCAAATTATTGGAGCAGGAAGGTCCATTCAGAACTGTTTTCCGGTACAGGCCTTTCATGCTTCTGTGAAGATGATGACAACGGACTGTCCGCAGGTACCAGCCTTCTTCTTTCCATGGGACTTTTTGATGTCAGGGGAGGAGCTTATGAAGAGCCTGTTTATGAAATAAGTTCACCGGTATTTGATGAAATACATATCAAACTGGATGACAAGTATTACAGTGGTAGTATCCTGTCCATATTGGCAGCAAATAATTCTGAAAAAAACACGAAGATCGGCTCAATAAACTTCAATGGCAGAAATGTTGATGGGTTTACACTGAAGCATGATGATATAATAAAAGGCGGAGTGATTGAGCTCAGGATGGAGAGTAACCAATGAGATTATCTACAACAACAGCATTGATGGGACTTAGGACAGACGGGGAATTTCCCACGTATTTGGAATCAATGAAGGCATGTCTTGATGCAGGATTTAATGTTCAGGACATCAATCTTTGTGCACTTAGGGGTGGAAGAACCCAGTTTTCCGGAGACGACTGGAGGGAAGAAGCAGAGAAGGTTGCCATCGAAGCAGATAAACTCGGTGTTGTTTTCGGCCAGTCACATCCTGTATTTGTTGGATTCAATCTTGACAATGAGCCGGAAGAAAAACAAAAACATTGGCACGAAATGATGATCAGGTCCCTTGAGATAAGTGCTATACTTGGCGTTAAGTGGGCTGTGCTTCATCCTTTCGGAGTACACAACAAGCACGATGTTGACATTGAAGCAAGCATAAAACTTAACATGGAATGCTACGATTTTGCATTTGAACTGGCTGACAAGCTGGGCGTGAATCTTGCATATGAGAATATGCCGCTGAGATGGGGCGGATTCAGAAGGTTCACTAATTATGCCGAGGATTTGATAGCATTGGTAGATGAATATAAAAGCCAAAGTATTGGTATATGCTGGGATTTCGGTCACGGGAATATCATTTATGACAATCAGCTGCCGGCACTTAGAAAGATGGGTAAAAGACTGAAGATGACCCACGTTGCGGATAATTACGGTAAAGGGGATGACCATACCAACCCGTTCCACGGAACCACGGACTGGCATTCAATAATGCCCGTACTTACAGAAATTGGATATGAAGGGGACTTTGCCTTCGAGACCCATATGGAAACGGCATATGTTCCCTGGGAACTCAGAAAAAGCATAGCAAAACAGACATTTGAATTGGGTAAGTATCTGATGGGCCTTGCGGGGCAATGATCATTCAGGAACCACAGGGTTCTCGACAAGCCAAAGTGGATTCATATAATTCCCATCTAGTGTAACAGACCAATGGAGGTGGGGTCCGGTTGAAAAGCCGGTTGAGCCCACCTTTCCTATGAGGTCTCCCTTTTCAACATAGTCACCGACCCCAACATCGAAAGCACTCATATGAAGATAACTGGAAAAAAGGTTCATCCCATGGTCAATGATAATTGTGTTCCCGGTACGCACGAGCTCAGCCGCCATCACAACAACCCCGTCATTGCAGGCAACAATCGGGTCACCTGTGTCACCGTCGATATCCAGGCCTGAATGCCTGTAGGGATTTTCTCCGTTTATGTAACGGGTCTGCGCGTAACTGGTACCGAACTCACCTTCCAACGGTAGAATGAACGTACCATCCAAGTAAGAAGTTTCATTGGATGAAGCCTTGGCCTCCCTTACCATAACATAATCATTTGCGGTATTTACGGGATCAGCTTTTTCTGCCAATTCGTCAGAAACGACCAGCTGTTGATATGTGGTTTCGAATTCATCAGGCAGTATACTTATATCATATTCAGTAAATAGGGATTTCTCACCGTAAGAAGTTCGGAAGATATCCACTTCATATGAACCTGTCGGGGTCCACCAGTTTATGGGAACCAAAGCCATAAGGGTGTTTCCGAAAGGAACCAGGTCAGCTTCAAATCCTCCGATGTTGGACTTGAGGAAAAAAGTCTCGTCTTCATCAGCAAATTGAACAAAGAATGCAAGGGTGTCACCGGGACGTGCCTCCGGATAAGGGCACTGTGCCTCAGCCGGAAGTTCCATTTGTATTTCATACTCCTGTATAAGTGTGCCATCCGGATAATCGGCCCTGAGCGTATAACCGAGAATACCTTCGAAGTATGGAACAGCCACCTGCTCTTGATTAAGGTCATATACAGCATATTCGGTACCGTTCCTGTATTCAGTCAATAAAAGCTCAGCCTCGTTGCCCGGAGCATTGCCGTCCCTGTAAGTCAGAACCAATGGAGTTTCAGGTTCCGGCATCTGTATCTTGCTGAGACTTGAATCTGAGTATTTAACAGCATCTGTACTGCCGTCAGGCCTGGTTCTGGTCCAGTCAACAGAGGAGTTGAAAGGAACAAGGGTATATCCGGTGGTAAAAACAAGTTCAGGTATAGGTTGTGTTATTTCCGCCATGTCCCTGAAAACAGGGTCAGATGAAAGAATTTCAGTTATATTCTCAGCACTGATTGAAAATATGCCCCTGTTTGTTTCCACCTCATATCTTTGATTCAAAAAATCGGCATGAATCATATATCTGAAGGATTTTCCGTTTGGAAGAGTTCTATCCAGAGCATAAAGCCTTGACTCATCATCGCTTATGGACAATTCTTCTATTTCCACAAGGTTTTCAAGGAATTTATTCAGTACTTCATCACCGATAATTTCAGCCTGTATTCTTTCAAGATTTGTTATTGTAATGTATCCTGATTCCAGGGAACTGATGAAATCGTTGCTGATACTGAAATATTTGTCATCTACCAAACCCTTTTCAATGCAGGCCTCACCGGTCATGGGATCAAAGAAAATCCGGTAATCCATAGATATTCCAAGGATGTAATCTGCCTGTAGATATAGTATTTCGTTCATTTCCGCGGGTCTTTGTTCAATACGTATATCTGATTTAAGCAATGACTCAAGTGACTCGCTGCCGGCCGATACCTGTACTGTTTTCTCTCTGTCTTTAAAAAGAACAGCTTCTTCTGCAAGGACGCCTCTTTGTGTTACAACAATAAAGAATACGGCTGATGCAGTACAAAGTAATACAAAAATCAAGAAAGCTATGAATATCCTTTTCATCATTACACCATTTTACATCCCTGCCAGCTTCTTCTTTTCCTGCAGGTCTTTTACTGAATATGTTTCCATATACATCTTATGCATTTCAAGGGCCTCATCATATGTAAATGGAACAGCACCGCCCAGGGGGATGGCATCTATGTATGCCTTGCATGCTTTTTCAACCACCAGACTTACGGTAAATGCTTCATCAAGTGTCCTGCCGAGACAAACCACACCGTGGTTGGCCAAAAGACATGCGTTCCTGCCCTCCAAAGCCTCGGTAACTACACGAACCATCTTGTCTGATCCGGGGTGTGCATGATCTGCAACCCTGAGGCTGGGACCTATAAGCTGGGCAAGATCGTCCAGTATAGGCGGAACTTCTGTCCTGGCTGCGGCAACAGTACATCCATACTGTGGATGAGTATGTATAATTCCGTTTATTTCATTTCTTTTCCTATATATGGCTGCATGCATCGGTGTTTCGCTGCTAGGTGCATGTTTCCCGGTTGATTCAAGGCTATGAATGTTTACAAGGACAATATCATCTGTCCTTATATGTGAATAATCCATGCCGCTCGGGGTTATCAGCATATGTTCATCATCAATCCTTATGCTGACATTTCCCCATGTTCCTGCCGCAAGACCTGTTCCAACTATTCTTTTCCCTGCATTTACAACCATGCTTCGTGCCTTGTGTTCCATTGTTCACCGTCCTATTGTGGTAAATTAATTGTAACATACAGGTATGCTTTGATTTTCAGGGATTTTCAATATGAATCATATAATAGACCTTCGTGTCATCATCTTCCAGGCTGTATCCTATTGCATATCCGTCTTCATTGAACTTGCTTATTCCGCGCAGACCCAGTTCACGAAGGTATTCATTCTGATCCTTGTCTATGAGCCAACCGGGGTTGTTCATGAGCAAAGACAGTTCAAGACTGACAAGGGTATAGCCGTCACTGACATAGGCATAGCCTTCACTGAAGTCTTGGGCTATCTTGTAAATGTTGGGAATTACCTTCTCACCTTTTTTGTCGATATATCCCCAGAGGTCTGTTGATCCTCTTTTTGTTGCTGACAAACCATCGCTGAAGTTGCTGGTTGAATATCGGTTAACAACCAACTCGCCTTTTTCGTCATAGAAACCACCGCCAAGATAGAACAGACCATCGACATATACGTAAGGTTCCTTGCCATTTTGCCAATAGGTAAGTCGATTGCCGTCTGAATCGAAGAGAGCTGCACGACCCCTTCCTATGACAGCAATTCCATAGTCATTGAATCTCTGAACACCTCCCCATATGCGTTCATCGGTTATCTTATTTCCGCTTGTATCGAGTAATGTCCAAAGATCTGCGTTTATTTCCTTTCCTTCGTCATCCAGAACTATCTTTTGAAAGACGCCCACTACATCATGTGTAAGGCTTATTGCATTGTCATACATAAAATCAATAGCTATATTGCCTGACTCATCTATGAAACCCCATTTGTATTTGTCTCTTACTGCAGCCAATCCGTCAATGAAAGGTTTTGCCTTTCTGAAAACCGGAGGAATGACAAACTCCTCCTCAGGGCCAATTTTTTCTGACATTGCATCCTGAAGTGTCTTGAAGCCGTATAGAGGTTCGGAGAGTTCATTATCAGGTCCCGGCTCAACCCTGAAAGGTACAAGATAGGTTTCCGGGTTTATGTCTTTGATCATGAAAGGTTCGTTGTAGCAGAACTTGCTCCAGCTAACTTCCATAAGAGAATTGCCATGAACAACATAGTTTTCACAAGCTTCCTTTAAAATGTTCATTTGTTTGTTTATGATATATGAACCATCTTCAGTCAGTATTTTGGCAACACCGTTATAAAATACATTTGGGTTAAGGGATATCGGTTCGCTTAGAATATTGAAATTTGGATCCATGTAACCATACATGAAATTATCATTTTTATCAGTCTGGGCTTTATATATGAACATATTGTCATAGAATACCATTCCCTCCTCAAAGAAGGGCTCCATACTTGCTCCGGGAGTAAGCTTTAGATATGAAAATGACCCTGAAGCATCACCTTGCCATCCGCCTTCGCCGACAGTGCTGTCAGAAATGATTCCCGGTTCATCAATATTGATTTCAGGTGTTTCTACAACACGGTCACCGCATGAGCCAATAATAAATATGCTAATCAGAACCAAAAATCCAAATTTTATCCTTGCATGGAACTTCATCATAATATTTCACCAGGTTTCAATACATTCTAATTGTAACCCCTTCCTCCGGAAAAAGTAAACGATGCACAGGGAATATTAATTGAATAGTTACAGTTTGTTCATTCTTTGTTAATTATTATGACCATGTATAATATGGTTATGATAAGTGAAAAGGCATACAGGGATTTCAATCTTACAGGCAAAGGCATAAAGATAGAGGGTGGACAGGGCAACTCATACCTGTTTGGTGATATCTTTGTAAAAAAGAACGATGGAGATAATAGAAATATTGACTATATAAGCAGAATCCTTTCTGAAATAAAATCAAACCTATACAGAGTACCAAGACCATTGAAATCAAACAACGGAACATATATATCAGACGGATATATTGCTGCCTATTATGTGGAAGGCAAACATGATTTCAACGATCTTGAAAGGGTAATGGAAATTTCAAGGGAATTCCACAGGGATATAAGCATATACGACCCTGGGCTGATGAGGCAGGAAGATACGCAGTGGGCAATGGCAATGGACATACTCTTCAGAGACAGAGAAATTCCTGAGCACGTCGATGAAGACAATATGGAAAAATGTATCTGTATGTTGAACAAACTTGAATCTTTTGAAGAACCTCTTCAGATAATACATGCTGATATCGGAGGTAATATTATTTACAACGATGGGCAGCTTCCCTGCATAATAGACTTTTCTCCGTGCATTGCACCGGCACCGATGGCTGAGGCAATAGCAGTGGTTGACCATATAGCATGGGAAGGGAAAGATATATCAGCACTCGGGCTTCTTGAACCGGTTTCAAAATATCTGAAGTATATACGATATGCCGTAATGTTCAGATTGCTGTCAGCCTTATGCAGTAAAACTGACAGCAATGATTTGTTCAGAAGCGAATATAATGCATATATCGGGGTTTGGAACCATCTATGACTCTATGATGTTTCCGTCAGTGGTAACTGTTACTATATTCCATGGTATGAACTTACCGCTTTTCATCAGGGCAGTCTTCACGGCGTGTGCGATTCCTCCGCAGCAGGGAACTTCCATTTTTAGGACTGTTACACTTTTTATCTCATTGTTGGATATTATTGCTGTTAGTTTTTCGGAGTAGTCAGTCATATCCAGCTTAGGACATCCTATTATGGTAACCCTGTCCTTTATGAAATCCCTGTGTATGTCGGCATATGCATAGGCTGTACAATCTGCAGCAACCAACAAACGGGCGTTATTGAAGTATGGTGCATTTACGGGAACCAGTTTTATCTGAACGGGCCATTGTCTTAACTCAGATTCAATACTACCCTTTGATGCCGGAGCAACAGTATTGCGTGAATGTCTTTCAATTGTTCTGGAAGCTGTTCCGGGACATCCGCATGCCAGGGGTTCTTCCTTTTCTTTTTTTCCCTTTATTCTTTCCATTACAGCTTCCTCGTCGTATGCAGCTGCTTCACGTTCCTCAATAGTTATTGCACCCGTAGGACATTCGGGCAAGCAATCACCCAAACCGTCACAGTATGATTCCGATATCAGCTTTGCTTTGCCGTCAACCATCTGCAGGGCATCTTCATGGCATGCATCAACGCAAAGGCCGCAGCCGTTGCATTTTTCTTCATCTATACTTATTATTTTTCTTTTCATTTCAAATACCTTCTTTCAATATTTCAATGACAATATAGTATAATTGATATGAAGTTTCGGTAACATATGTTACAGGAGGATATATGAAAAGGGAATATACAGCGCTACTGATGAAATCAAAGCTGTTTCAGTCAATAGAATCCATTAACATAGATCAGCTGGTCATGTGCATCAATGCATCGGTAGTTGAATACAAAAAAGGGGACATAATTTCAGTCGAAGGTACCTATCTTGAAGGAATAGGAATTGTACTTAAAGGTCTTGTCAATATCGGTAAAACCAGTGTTACAGGGAACCGCATTGTAATTGGAACAGTAGGACCCGTTGAATTATTCGGTGAAACAGCTGCCTTTACAAAAGCAAGGGAATGGCCGGCCTCGGCTGAAGCTTCGGAAGATTCGGTTGTCATGTTTATTGACCCCGGTGGTATAACCGGAAGCTGCTCTTTGGCATGTGAATGGCACAGAACCCTTCAACAGAACATGCTCGGAATACTTGCAAACAAAGCACTTTCGCTTACACAAAGGATTAGGTATATGGCCATAAAAGGCCTGAGGGCAAAAGTCTGCACATATTTATATAATCTTCATCTGGAGCAGAAATCGGACTTTGTGAGACTTCCCCTAAAGAAATATGAGCTTGCTCAGCTTTTCAACGTTGAAAGACCCTCCCTTTCAAGAACAATGATAAATCTGAGAGATGAAGGCGTAATTGATTTTGACGGCAGGACAGTAAAAATATGTGACTATAACAAGGTTGCCCGAATCATTGATGAGCAATAAAAAAACTCCGAGTAATCGGAGTTTTGGAATAATTGGAATAATCTTAGTATCTATCCCTCTTCTTCTGGAAGCATTCGTTGCAGTAAACCGGTCTTTCGCCAGTTGGCTTGAAAGGAACCTTTGTTTCTACTCCGCATTCTGCGCAAGTTGCACTGTGCATTTCGCGTTCGCCGTTAAAGCGTTTTTTCTTCCTTGCTGCCCTGCAGTCAGGACATCTCTTTGGTTCGTTTGTGAAACCTTTTTCAGCATAGAATTCCTGTTCTGAAGCAGTGAATTCAAATTCTGAACCGCATTCTACGCAGTTCAATGTTTTATCCTCGTACATAGTAAACCTCTTTCTCTGTACATAGCTTATGTTGTGGTAAAGACGAAATGCAGATACCCCTCCCGGGTGCAAAACCAAAAGATTCCATTCCCTGATCAGTAATTCTTCAATGCGTATCCCCGCAACAACTTATAACCCACCGGCACAACCCCTTTGATTTCGCCGGATGAAGCCCGTTTCGCTTCATGTAGTGTATTATATAGTATAAATATTCAGTGTACAAGAAAATCTTTTTAAGATTGCCATATATATTTTCCGGGTATCTATTAATCAGATAAATAATTTTATTACTAGTTTGAATATGAAAGGAGTTTCAATATGCTTAATATAGGAGACAAGGCAGTTGATTTTGAATTAAATAATCATGAAGGAAAACCTGTTACGCTGAAGGATTTCAAAGGGAAGAAAATAGTATTGTATTTTTACCCCAAGGACAATACATCAGGTTGCACGATAGAAGCAGAAGGATTCAGGGATGTATACGACGATATTCTTGATAAAGGGGCAGTTGTTTTGGGAGTAAGTCCGGATGCCCAAAAGTCCCACGAGAATTTCAGAAGCAAATATGACCTGCCCTTCCATCTGCTTTCAGATGAAGACCATTCCGTGGCTGAGGCTTACGGGGCATGGGGAGAAAAGAAAATGTATGGCAAAACATATATGGGAATAATAAGGTCCACTTTCGTAATAGACGAAAGCGGAAACCTATCACATGTTTTCCCCAAGGTATCTCCCAAAAAGCATGCAGAAGAAATACTTGAAGCCCTGAGCGTGTAAATTAATCAATCGTGCAAACGTGCAGCTGACCCCGGGCTGATTGCACGGTGCAATCAGCCCGGGGCCAGCTGCACGCTCTGTTCTCAGAGAGCTCTTACGCCTTCTTCACCGGTTCGTATTTTGATAGCATTTTCAACATTGTATGTAAATATCTTGCCATCGCCTATTTCACCGGTGTAGAGTACCTTCTTAGCTGTTTCAACCACAAGGTCAACAGGAACTTCGCACACGACTGTTTCAATCTTGATTTTGGGCAGCAGTGTTATTTCAACGGGAATACCCCTGTACATTTCCTTTGAACCTTTTTGCATTCCGCACCCCATTACCTGCAGTACCGTCATACCTGTAACACCGATTGAGTTAAGGGCCTCCTTAAGCTCTTCGAATTTTGACGGCCTTGTGATAATATCAACCCTCGTCATTTTACTCATTTGATTCTCCCTTCAATGATGGTATAAAAAAACCTGTGTTTCCCGCAGGAATCACAGGCATCCTCGCCTTTTTTACCATATACATCATTGTATCGCTATTTACAGAAATTCTGTATGCAAAGATACTAACATCAATTTCATTTTCAGTCAAACGGGTAAATATTTCATGAGGTGATATTATGCCTTCTTTGGTATTTATAATAATGTATATTGCGGGTGTGCTGCTTGCCTTTACAAAACAATCAATTCTTCCATCAGTAGATATTCCTGCAATACCCAGATTTCTTCTGTTCATGAAGATTGGAAGGGGAATAACATTCATTCACATACTTGTTTTCCAGATTATAAACATATCCTTTTTCATTACAATGGTACATCTTACCATTACTGAGTCGGCATCTTATGTTGTTTTGATATACAATATATATATAAGGACATTAGTCATTTTACTTGCAGCAATTTTGCTGATAGCAGCAGCAGATGCCCACATAATGGAAAAAAGAGGTAATGTAAAAAACAATGAAGATAATTGATATCAGAAGTGACACAGTAACCAAGCCAACCGATGAAATGAGAATGGCAATGTATAATGCCGAAGTAGGGGATGATGTCTGCGGTGACGATCCGACAGTTATTGAGCTGGAACAGACCGCAGCAGAAATGGTAGGAAAGGAAGCCTCTGTATTTGTACCAAGCGGAACTTTCGGCAATCAGCTTTCTCTTTTTACACACTGTGACAGGGGAAACGAAGTAATTCTGGGAGACAGCTGCCATATTGTTCAGCATGAAGCAGGTGCGGCTTCAATAATAGCAGGAGTTCAGTTGCGTACAATAGAATGCAGGGGTGGATATATCAACCCTGATGAAATTGAACAAAGAATCAGAAAAGTCCAAGACCAGCATTTCCCAAAGACTGGGCTGATTTGCATGGAAAATGCACATTCAAGCGGCAGAGTGGTAAATCCTGAACACATGATGAAAGTATATGAAATTGCTCATCACTACGACATTCCAGTGCATCTTGACGGTGCCCGTTTATTTAATGCAGCTGCATCTTTGGGAATTGAAGTTCAGGAAATTACCAAAAACTGTGATTCGGTTATGTTCTGTCTGTCAAAGGGATTGGGCGCACCGGTTGGATCCATTTTGGCCGGTTCGGCTGATTTCATTGAAAAGGCCAGATACCGCCGCAAGATAATGGGCGGTGGAATGCGCCAGGCTGGAGTATTGGCCGCTCCGGGATTGGTAGCTCTGAAACGCATGGTCAAAAGACTTCCCATCGACCATGAAAACGCCAGGATACTTGCTGATATGATAAAGGATATTCCCGGTATTACCCTCTGGAAGGATAATCTTGATATAAACATGATTTTCTTTGAAGCAGACAGGCAGGTCCGAGACGAGGAATTCGTAGAATATTTCAAAAGCAGGAATATAAATGTTTATCCTCCCGAAGAAGGTGTTTTCCGATTTGTGACTAATTATGGTGTGGATGCAGCTGACCTTCTTGTGATATTTGAGACCCTCAGAAAATTCATGAGTTGAATCATATAGCTCGATTCTGAAAAAATTGATAAAAAATTAACAAAACCCCTTGCACATTTCATGCAGGGGTATGTATAATATTAATGTAAGAGATTGATAAAAAGTTAACAATCTATTTATTGAACGGTTATGCCAACATCACTATTAAACGGGCAACTTTGCAAAAGGACATTACCGTTCAATTTTATTTTCAGAATATTGCATGGGGTACAAAGGACATTTCTGCAATCACATCTATCTTCCTGTGAAATGTCCTCACCGACCGATTTGGCTATAACCGGTACGCCGGTATAAATACAGCACGGGGGTGTATATATGGCAACAGAGACAAAGCATTGCGAATGCTG
>Ga0180430_10004729_pt1 | contig 11434 bp, 16 predicted proteins | sample SS_ome_9_FD_132999 | JGI IMG/M metagenome (GOLD analysis project Ga0180430, IMG submission 132999) | Hypersaline lake sediment archaeal communities from the Salton Sea, California, USA - SS_1_S_2 metaG | ecosystem: Environmental > Aquatic > Non-marine Saline and Alkaline > Hypersaline >... | reverse complement strand
TGGCAATTGCTCCATTTTTCACCACATTCCCCCACTAAAGTATAATATTAGGTATTAAGACCCCGTATTGTCAAGGTAATTAATGGAATATTTTCCTTTTTGAACAATTACTTAGATAACAATCTACAGGCTGAAAGAATGCAAATAATAACCTTTCAAAAACAGCTCCATAACAATGTAACTTAAAGTAAAATATTAAGTATCTACGGATTTTTCGGAATTTTCGTCGTGATAGAGGGACAAAGTGGGGTAAAATTGAGTTTTTTTCTGAAACAGCAGAATTTTCTGCTGCTCAAACCTGCCAAACAGCGCCCAACACCTTATAATCAGTTTCCATGAGCAAACTCTTTGTAAAAAAACTAACCGTTATCGACTTTTCATACCTGTGCCCGAAAAGAGGATTGCTCGGGGAAAGCTGGCTGGTAGACATCCAGCTAAGCGGCAGCCTGGATCATCAGGGCATGGTACTGGATTTTTCCGATGTGAAAAAAAAGGTCAAACAACTGATTGATGAAGATTTTGACCACAAACTGGTAATTCCTGAAGCCTATGAAGGCAGCACCAGCAAAACCAGCGGCAAACGTCTCAAGAACACCTTCAGATTAATCGACGGTAGAAAAATCATTCATATAGCACCCGAGTCGGCTTACTGTTTATTGCCCTGTGAGGAAATCAATGAACATCAGATGGCACAAGCCATCACTGAAAAACTGGGTCACATCTTGCCAGATAACGTTGAGCAGATTGATATCAGGCTTTACCCGGAAACGATAGACGGTACTTACTACCACTACAGCCACGGACTGAAACATCATGCCGGAAACTGCCAGCGCATCGCACACGGACACAGATCACGCATCGAAATCCTTCAACAGAATGAACATCGCCACGACCTGGAGCTGGAGTGGTCAGAAAGGTGGCAAGATATTTACATCGGCACCCAAAGCGATATCCATGAGCAGTATTCCGACAACGGCACAGACTATATACATTTTCGTTACACGGCCTGCCAGGGATTGTTTGAATTAATCATTCCTGCCAGCTGCTGTTACCTGGTAGATATTGACACAACAGTTGAAAACCTGGCCGAGCATCTTGCCAGCCAGATAAAAATCTCACACCCGGGTGTCAACTTATCCGTCTATGCGTATGAGGGTATCGACAAAGGTGCCATCAGCAATACTTTCTAAAGTAACTGGCGCCAATATTCTTTATTACCGGCAATGGTATTTATCTCTATTCGAACCAGTTCTCATTATTGAATTTCAAATAACTGTATCTTGATTTCATCACCTGGCAAATTGATATACATTTGGAATGGAATCAGAAAAAACAGAGATAATCGACATACCGACCGAGTTTTTCAGCTTTTCCTGCTACTGCCCTCGCTGCAACACTTTCCAGGTGATCCGCTCCAGAGAATATGCAGATTATACTCCTGAAAGAATGCTATATGATTCAGTCTGCCCTAAATGCGGCAGTATAGGCCTTGATTGCTCACGCTAACTACAATTGGTAATCACACGGGAATAATTAAAATGACCAGAAACGAGACAAACAGAACAACGCGTAATTTTCCCTGGTTTAATTACATCCGTTAATATTTTATCTGCGTACAGCTCTTCCAAAGCGCATCCTTGCTGGCACCTCAAAACCTCTACACATGCCTGATAAGGGGAGCAACATTTGAAGGTTTAACTTTAACCTTTGCAGTCAACTACCTTTACTGGCTTCCTGCAATAATTGAAGATAGCCAACAACTTTCTGAGACATACTGATAAAATCCTCCTCCACTTCAACAGCCTTATTTTCTTCACCTGTCTGTATAGCCTCTATCAGCTCCCCTGCCAGTTTGTGGAATAGTTCATGACTGTCAACCAACTGGCTGAATTCAGGGGTTTCCTTGTAAAGCCCAGGGCCTTCAGAACTCAGCCATTGCCCCAGCTCGCAGGTATTGTGACTGGTGATTTTCTGCAAGTCTTCTTCTGTGAACGTTTCAGCACCCAACAAGCTTGCAATACCATCTATCCATTCAAGGTGATTTTCGATTTCCTGTCCCAGATCCATTTTAATTTCTCAAGTCGTCAATTCTGTGTTTAATTATCAGTCTCAGGTCATGTTTTGAGCTTTTTAGTCGTAATCTCTATCTTTCCACTGCCTTAGCGCCGTAAAGACTTCAACATTATTTCTTAGCGGCCTGCCAGCCCATTTTTCTGCTGCTGAAATAACGTTTTGTTGTTCGACACGCAAGAAAGGATTGGTTTCAAGCTCTTCCTGTAATGAAGACGGCACTGTTGGTACCCCCTGTTTCACAGCGGCTTGCACTGACTGACTGCGCTGTTTCAATGGCTCGCTTTGCGGTTCCACCCACAAACCAAAACCTACATTGGCCTGCGTGTATTCATGGGCACAGTATAGCTGTGTTTCAGGTGGTAATTTCCCAATCCGCTCAAGCGAGACTGACATCTGTTCAAAGGTACCACTAAAGACACGACCACACCCCCCGGCAAACAGGGTATCGCCACAGAACAAAACACCATTGCCCAGATAAGCCACATGACCTTCTGTATGGCCGGGAATGCATAAGACTTCAAACTCCAGGTTCATATCAGGCAGAGAGATCTGCTGATGATCCTCTACCGGACGACTAATATGATTGATGGGTTCATTACCCGGGCCAAATACTTCAACACCGGGATAACGCCTTATTAAAGCATCAACACCGCCAGTATGATCGTAGTGCTTGTGAGTAATAAGTATCGTGGTCAGTTTCAAACCCCGCTTTTCAAGCACAGAGAAAACCGGCTCTTCATCACCCGGATCAACCACCGCACAAGCATCAGTGCCGTCACGGGTTATCAGCCAGATGTAGTTATCTTCAAATGCGCGAAGCGGTTCGATATGCACAGTTACTTCTTTCCGTACAGTTCGTCAGGATCTATCAGAGGTTGTGCATCAACGATAACCTCATCGCCTTTTACCACATTGTAGAAACAGTCTCTTCTGCCTGTATGGCAGGCAGGACCCGTCTGATCAACGAGTAGCAGGATCGTATCGCCGTCACAGTCAAAGCGCATTTCCTTGAGCTCCTGCACCTGCCCTGATGACTCACCCTTACGCCAATAGGCCTGCCTCGAACGGGACCAGTAACACACCCTGCCGGTCTTGAGTGTTTCCTCAATGGCGGCATGATTCATCCAGGCCATCATTAACACTTCCTTCGAGTCATACTGCTGAGCAATGGCAGGAATCAGTCCGTCAGCATTATAAGGCAATCCACCGAGCACCTCGGCAAGCCCCAGCCCCTCACCCACGGGCATTTTTTCTGTCTGGTGTAAAATGCTCTTCGCCATTAAAATACCTGTATGAATATTTTCCGTATCAGTTTTATTAATCAGGGCAAAGTCTACCAGCTACATGCCGAGTCCGTACACCAGGCAGACATGTATGGTTTTGTGACAATCTCGGGACTGATTTTTGGCGAGACTACCTCACTGGTGGTTGATCCTGCCGAGGAAAAACTGCAAGCAGAATTTACCGGCGTCAAACAGGTCACCATTCCGATGCATTCAATTATCCGCATCGATGAGGTCGAAAAACGCGGTCAAAACAAGATACTGGAGCTGGATGCCAATACCAACGTGACAGCTTTTCCCTCCGGCCTTTATTCACCTGACAAGAGCAGCTGACCATGCACCCGACGCTGCAGGAAAGCATCAACCGCCAACGCACATCACTTTACAACATGCTGCTCGACCCATTGTCGCGCGCTGCCGCCCGCTGCGCAGCTGTCTGGCCGGACCGGGAACAGATCAACCAGGCTTTAACCGAAGCCCTGCAGGGATTGCCCTACGGACGTTATCTTTACGTCATGGGTACCGATGCCATTCAAATCAGTGACAACATCACACACGAAGGACTGGAAACCAGGGATTTTGGCCGCGACCGCTCGCCAAGACCCTACATGAAGGAAATTTCCGGTAAACAGGATATGACGCTGTCAGAAGCCTATATTTCCTTGCGGGCCAACCGGCCTTCTGTCACCGGTGTTCAAAAAATATTCAAAGACAAGGAACTGATCGGTTATCTCGGCGCAGACTTTGACCTTCGGGATCTGCCACTGACGCGCGAAATCTACGATGAACCCGGCCAATGGCAACAGCTTAAGGGTGACCCGGCAATTCGCAGCAATGTCTTTCAGCAATGTCGCATTGACAGCAAACTTGATGAACAAATCGATCTGGTACTGCCTGTCATTGAAGAATTGATGACCGAAAACGGGGTTTTTCACAGTAAGATACATTTTTCCAGCAGCCGCTGTACCCTGTGGTTCATTGACGACCCTTATCGCTACCGTATTCTTCCTTACGATGCTCTGGTTGATCCGGATGTTGTACTGGCCTACCCGCGCAGACCTTACCCGAAAACCGCCGTCGTCAAGGAAGACGAGGTACGCCCTATTCTCGATACATTCAAGCATTTACGTTTTGCTGATGACACCATCTATCTGAGGGCCGGCTCACTGAATATCTTCAACGGTATCGTGGGACTGAATTTTTCGTGTGACGGCTCACACTACATACCACATGACCAGTTTCTGGCACGTGATTCTGAATTCTGGGAGGGCATGTAATGCGTTTTCTGCTGTTTTTATTCACCCTGGTAATTGCAGCGCTGGCCGCCCTGGAATTTACACCACTGACCCACCTTAGCAATCACTACCTGCTGAAAACCGTTAATGAACAACTGGTCAGCGAATACCGCAAAAAAACCTCTGGCGATTTCAATAACGCACTGCAAAATGAATCGCTGGGGCAGATTTTCAACAAGGTTGCCGACATGGTGACCACGCGCGTTACGCTGGTCTCCAGCAGAAAAAGCAGCGGTATTCCTCTTGGCCGAAAAAAGAACAAGGTTATCGTCCATACCCGCTTCCTGGTGGAAAATGTCAGTGAAGAGCCTCTTGAATCAGAACGTTACATGATTTTTACCAGCAATGACGACGTCAACTGGCGTTATGTTGGTGAAAGCAGCCCGCAGGATTTCTACCTGAATCTTGTCACAGTTTATTGACCTGAATCAGCTATTTTCCCTTTAACCCTTTCCATCATAAGGGAAAATAGGCTTAATACGCCCATAAGAATAAACACATCTGGATCAACTTAAATTAAAAGAGGAGCATCTTATGGAACTGTGGGCTGAACTTTTTAGTGACTGGGTAGGCATTCTTTCTTTCGGCGTTATTGCCTTCGTCATTGTTATGGCTGGCTTTTTTATCAAATTCTTCCTCGGCCACATCGACGATCCCGGTCAAGAATAACATTTAGAATAACGGGCTTTTACCCAGGGCTCCAGCGTGTAAAATCATCACAGTTTTTACATAACGGAGCCTTTTTCATGAGGGTTGAGCGTATTCAAAATCTCCTCATCGAGACCTTTTTTCCTGTTTATATTGAAGTCCTCGATGAAAGCCACAATCACAATGTGCCCGAAGGCTCAGAATCTCACTATAAAGTGACCGTGGTCAGCAAACAGTTTTCTGACAAGCCTCTGATAAAAAGACACCGCGAGGTCAATGCGGCTTTAAAGCAGGAACTTGATAATGGTATGCATGCACTGGCATTGCACACCCTTACCCCCGAAGAATGGCTTGCCAAAGGTGGAAAAATCCCGGATTCTCCACCCTGTCTTGGCGGTTCAGCCCACCAGGAGTAACTGAAAGATGAAATACCTGTTTATGCCCTTACATTTTATTGTCGGCAACCTGATTCGCCTGGTTGACTTGCTGACAACACCTGCTTCAATGAAACGCAGTGAAGATGCACAACAGGCCATTGATGAACGCTGTAAAAACCTGACGCTCTATTACTATCCCACCTGCCCGTTTTGCGTACGGGTCAAACGCCAGATGAAACGTCTCAATCTCAACATTCGAAAAGTTGATCCGCGTAAAGATGAACTCGCCATGAAAAACCTGCAGCAACAAGGTGGCAAGGTTCAGGTTCCCTGTTTGCAGATTGCATCCGCAGACGGCAGTTCTGCGTGGATGTATGAATCAGCGGATATTAATGAGTATTTGACGAAAGAATTTGCCTGATACCACCCTCTTCCCGCAGGAAGAGGATAAGCCCGCTACCTCGTCGCAAAATATTCTTTGGTGAGTTTGAAGACAACAGGACTTAACAGGATCAGTGCAATCAGGTTAGGCAAAGCCATCAACCCATTCAGGGTATCCGCTACCAGCCACACAAACTCCAGTTTCAGGGTAGCTCCAACCGGAACCGCGATAATCCACAACATCCTGAAAGGCTTTATTGATTTCACTCCAAACAGGTATTCGGCACAACGCTCACCATATACACTCCAGCCCAACAGGGTGGTAAAGGCAAAAATTGCCAGACCAAATGTCACCACGTAACTGCCCACTCCAGGCAGCAGCTGGTCGAAAGCCATGGCTGACAAAGGTGCACCATTTTCACCAGTGGTCCAGGCACCGGAAATCACAATGATCAGACCAGTAATGGAACAGATAATCAGCGTGTCAATGAATGTACCCAGCATGGCAATGGTACCCTGACGAATGGGGTTGTTGGTTTTTGCTGCAGCATGAGCAATTGGCGCAGATCCCATACCGGCCTCGTTGGAGAAAACACCGCGCGCCACACCAAATCGAATCGCGGCCCAAACCGCGGCCCCTGCAAAACCTCCGGTTGCGGCAACCGGATTAAAGGCACTCTCTACAATAAAGGCTATCGCACCTGGAATTTCAGTCGCGTTCATTGCCAGAATAATCAGGCCAATCACCAGATAGGCCAGCGCCATTAGGGGAACCAGCTTACCGGCTACCTGAGCTATTCGCCTGATACCACCGAGCAGCACCAGCGCCGCCAGCACAGCCATGACAAGGCCGGTAACGACTGGATCAATGGATAATTTTGAATTCAGCGCATCGGCAACAGAATTAGCCTGCACCATATTGCCGATGCCAAAACCTGCCAGTGTACCGAACACAGCAAATGCAGCACCCAACCATTTCCATTTTTCACCAAGACCGTTTTTGATGTAGTACATGGGACCACCAATATGATTGCCCTCTTCATCAACTTCACGGAACTTTACCGCCAGCACGGCTTCAGAATATTTTGTCGCAAGACCAACCAGCGCAGTACACCACATCCAGAACAACGCGCCCGGTCCACCCAGGGCAATCGCCGTTGCTACCCCGGCGATATTACCGGTACCGATGGTTGCAGACAGCGAAGTCATGAGGGCGTTAAAAGGAGAGATATCTCCCTCTTCAGTCGAATCACGACCTTTCCACAACTGTTTAAAACCATAGCCAAGGCGTAATATCGGCATGAACTGCAGACCCAGCATGAGAATGACGCCAGTACCAAAAATCAGCACCAGCATATACGGGCCCCATACCAGGCTGTTGAGTTGAGACACCAGTTCCTTGATTAATTCCATGAGAAAGCCTCGCTATATAGAAGAATTTAATTACTTTTTTTTGATGTTTTTATAACAACCGCTACCAAAAAGCGAATTTTCGGTCTATATTTATCAGTATATTAAAATACCTTAATATACGAATTAACGATTTTGTTATTGCCATGTCCAGAATAGAGCTTGATACACAGGAAGACCCGAACGTCTGCAAACATGAATGGGTTGCCGACTTTTCTTCACTGGTTGCCGTTATTCTTCTTTTCGGCTCAGTCTACCTTATTATGCGTTTTCATAATGTCACTCTCGACTGGATGACCGGTGGCACCATGCTGCAAACCATCAGCGCTTATACCATTGTGCTGCTGGATGCTGTCATGATTGTCAGCCTGCTTTGTTTTGGGCCGACATGCCATGAACATAACAAAAGCTGTTTTGGAACCTTTAAAGGCAGAAAGCGTTAATCAGCTACCGCTGCACTGCCCGCCCTCATGCACATGCCCATGGGCAATTTCCTCTCCACTGGCCTGACGCACGCCGACAATATCCACATCAAACACCAGCGTAACCCCGGCTAACGGATGATTGCCATCTACCACAACTGTATCCTCATCAACAGCTGTCACATTGATCACCATTGGCGCACCATCATCCATGGTGGTCTGAAACTGCATACCTGGCTGGATGTCATCAATTCCCGGAAACTGCTCACGGGAGACTTCATCCACCAGTGATACTTCATATTCACCGTACGCCTCGGATGGAGGAATGACCACACGAATGTTGTCACCCACATGGTGTCCATCCAGCGCTTTTTCCAGGCCGGGTATAATATCGTGAGCACCATGCAGATATTCCAGCGGCGCTCCCTCTTGCGACTGATCAAGCATCTCCCCATTTTCATCACTCAAGGTGAAACCCAGACTGATGACACGGTCTTTTTTAACTGTCTTTAATGTACTCATGAACCTTCCGTTACTGCGTTACAGGCCTGCTTGCCTGAATATAGGCTGAAATCACCAGTTCCTCGATTTTCTTGCCCGGAGCCCAATCACGAATAAACTCGGCCGAATCATCTTTCGGGGTGATTGAAATCTCCTCAAAACCGGCTTGCTTCATATAATCTTCAATCTCTTCAATAAGACTCGCCCCGGAAATACAGGCCGAATAAAGCTCAAGATCATTTTTCACTTCATCAGGCAACTCACAGCTGGCCACCACATCTGAAACGGCCACTCTTCCTCCCGGCTTGAGAACACGAAACATTTCGTGAAAAACCTGCTGCTTGTCAGGTGACAGGTTGATAACGCAATTGGAAATCACCACATCAGCCGTATCATTGGCAACCGGTAAAAACTCAATTTCTCCAAGACGAAATTCAACATTGGAATAGCTGTCGTTTTTTGCATTGTTACGCGCCTTGCTCAACATCGCAGGCGTCATATCCACACCGATCACCTTGCCTGAATCCCCCACTTCCCTTGCAGCAAGAAAACAGTCAAAACCACCGCCGCTTCCAAGATCAACAACGGTTTCACCTTCTTTCAAAGAAGCAATCACCTTCGGGTTACCACAACCCAGCCCCATATCAGAACCGCCAGGTACTGACTGCAAGTCATCAGCTGAATAACCCAGTTTTATCGAAAAACCCTCCAGGTCAGGCGCTGTACCACAGCAGCTGGTTGGCACGCCGCAACCACAGCCAATATCATCCGCTTCAGCTACCTTTCCATAAGCATCACGTACTGAATTATGAATATCATCGAGTTCCTGTTGGCTCACTAAAGTTCCCCACTAAATTTAGAAATATGATCTTGTCACTGGAATTCACGTTAGAATACTGCGTAAAATAATTTCTCCAGCACCTGATTTGACTGCATCATACTTCAAATGAACGACCTCCACGACCTCGAACTCGTCATCAAATCCCAAATTCCGGTTCTGTTAATAGAAACCCGTGAAGAAAAGCGCTTGCTTGAACTTTTCGTAAGATTGGGACTGAAACATTCGCTTCCCCTGTTCGAATGGTCAATCACCGAGGGCCTGGGAAGAACCGAGGTCGATTTTGGAAAAATGACGGGCACCACAGAGCCGACTGAAGTCTTGCGACACATCAAGGCCACGCACAAACCGGGCATTTTTATTCTTCTGGACTTCCATCCCTACCTGTCAGACCCACTGCATGTGCGTCTGATCAAGGAAATTGCCCAGGAACATGAAACTGTGCCGCGCAGTATCATTCTGGTCAGCCACAATATTGAAACACCTGCTGAAATCTCGCATCTGACTGCCAAGTTTGACCTGAGACTACCTGACATCTCCACCATCAAAAACATGATCCGGGAAGAAGCTGCTCTCTGGCAAAAAAAGAACCCGGGGAGACTGATACAGGCCGACAAGGATGCCCTGGGTAAACTTGCCAGCAACCTGACGGGCGTAACCTTGCAGGAAGCCAGGCGCCTGGTAAAAACCGCTATTGCTGACGATGGTGCCATCACTCAAAGCGACATACCAGGGGTCATGAAAGCCAAAAACAGCCTGATGAACCAGGAAAACATTGTTTCATTTGAATACGAAACAGAAAAATTCAGTGATGTTGCAGGCTTAAATAATCTCAAGAAATGGTTAAAAAGCCGCCAGAAAGCCTTTCATGCAACCAACAGCAGGATTGACGCCCCCAAGGGTATCCTGCTGCTGGGTATTCAGGGCGGCGGCAAAAGTATGGCTGCCAAAGCGGTTGCCGGATTCTTCTCGGCTCCCCTGCTAAGACTCGACTTTGCCACGCTGTATAACAAGTACATTGGTGAAACCGAGAAAAACCTGCGGCAGGCACTGCAAACTGCCGAAGTCATGTCACCCTGCGTGCTGTGGATTGATGAAATTGAAAAAGGCATCTCACAGGGCAACAGCGATGACGGGGTATCACAAAGAATTCTGGGAACACTGCTGACCTGGATGGCCGAAAACGACAGCAAGGTCTTCATTGTTGCCACTGCCAACGATATCGAAAGCCTGCCGCCTGAGCTGATGCGCAAGGGACGTATTGATGAAATCTTTTTCGTTGACTTACCGGAACGGGATGTACGTTCGGAAATTTTCAGCATCCATCTAAGACGCCGCAACCAGTCGCCCGCAGCCTTTGATCTTGAGGCACTCGCCGATGCCAGTACCGGCTTCAGTGGTGCTGAAATTGAACAGGTAATTGTATCGGCGCTTTACACGGCTCAATCAACACAGGAAAAGGTCAATACCGGTATTCTGCTGGCTGAAATTGAAAAAACCCAGCCTTTATCCATCGTCATGGCTGAGAAAATGGAATACCTGCGCAACTGGGCCACAGACAGGACTGTTCCGGCTTAGACTTATGAAATCAAGCGGCAATCAGATTTGTCGTTGTTGACTGAAGTTTTTTCAGTTCTTCACAAATCTTCACTGGCTTATCGAAAGCCACTGCTGCGCAGAAACGCTCTTCATCATAGAGATTATCATCTGCCCTGACGACTCTAACCGGAATATCGCGTTTGCCTTGTTTTTCAATAGCAATCGAAAGCATGAGTTTCTGTCCGGGTTGAAATTCCTGGTCAGTAAAGAAATGCGCACCCACTTCCGACAAATCACTGCATACACAGAAGCTGGTTTGGTTTCCTGATTGATTGTCGACAAGTGTAAACTGGATATTTTCTGAATTACCGCACTGTAAACGCACGGACTCTCTGGCGTTATTAGTCATTTGTACCTACATCCTCAAATTCAGCTTCTTACGAGCTGTTATCGCCGATAATTTACCATAATTTCCACGCATAAGGTGGCTAAATTTTATACAGCGAGATTATGCAGAAAGCTTGTTACAGATTGATAACAGTAAGCACGCAATCAGGATTATTTTGCAGGCTTGTCGGAATCCGTTACATCGAGCGGATCCCAGACATAGGCAGGACCTTTCATCAGGTAAACGATAAAGGCGGCAAAGGCAACCGTAAGGATAATG
>Ga0180430_10004728_pt1 | contig 11435 bp, 8 predicted proteins | sample SS_ome_9_FD_132999 | JGI IMG/M metagenome (GOLD analysis project Ga0180430, IMG submission 132999) | Hypersaline lake sediment archaeal communities from the Salton Sea, California, USA - SS_1_S_2 metaG | ecosystem: Environmental > Aquatic > Non-marine Saline and Alkaline > Hypersaline > Sediment... | reverse complement strand
CCGTCCTGATTGGGATTGCCCTGATCAACGTGTTCAACACGTCGCTGCTCGCGATGCAGGAGAAGACGCGGGACATAGGGATCTTGAAGACGTTGGGCATGACCCCGGCTCAAGTGACAGCCATGACGAACACCTCGGCTGGCGTTCTTGGTTTGCTCGCAGCACTGCTGGGCGTGCCGCTGGGCTACGCCCTCACGCAGGGACTGCTCGCAAGTCTCTCCCACACGTACGGGTTCGGGACGGTTCACGTGGCCGTTGACGGCCTCCACATCGGCCTCCACATCGGGCTTCTCGTTCCGTCGGCCGTGGCCGTCAGCGTGGCCGGCAGTCTCATCCCGGGAAGACGTGCGGCCAAGCTGTCCATCGTGCGTGTGCTGCGCGGCGAGTAGATGATGACCAGGATCCAAGACCGTCAGGTGCAGAGGGTTATCCCGCCGTGCAAAAGGGAAATGCGACCGCGGCATTGCCGATTGCGCCCGCTAGCGACGATTGGGCTGTTGGGGACAGAGGACGGTCAGGTGGTAGGGGAGCGTGATGGAAGGCCTCGCTAAGACCATCCGCAATACCTGGAAGAACTCCAGAGTGTTCCGAATCCTCCTCATCCTGGCCTTCGGCTACGCCATCCTGCGCTTGGCCGTACACGGCGCCTACTTGGCGATGATGCTCTACCCGGACTCCGGGATAATGGGAGGGATGCCTGGGTGGACCGGCGCCGAGGGCGAACCTACAGTCCCGGTCGACCTCCAGATCTACCTGGACGCCGCAGAGCGCTTCCAACAGCGCCAACCTCTCTACACGCGCTCGAGTCGCATAGAGATCTACCAGTATCCCCCTCTATTCGCGCTCGCCTTCATGCCTTTCCTGCACCTGCCGGCCGGCGCTACAGTCCTCATCCATTCGGGTCTGCACATCGCGGCATACGCGCTGCTATACGTTACATGGGACCGAATCTTCGGCTTCCTCTCGCTAGTAGGGGCGCGCAGGCAGCTCGCCCGCACGCTGCCCCTCTGGCTGGTCTTCTACCCTTTCTGGAGTGACCTCGGATACCTCAACATCTATGTCATCATGGCGCTCCTGGCCACACTCCTCATCTCGGCCGTCCTCCAGGAGCGGCTCGTCGGCGCCGTCTTGTGGCTTGCTCTCATCCTGCAGATCAAGCCCCATTGGGCTTTTGCCGCAGCGCTCCCGCTCCTGCTGGGCCGTCACCAGTTCTTCATAAGGCTCGTCGCTTACTCGTTCCTTGCTACAGCGGCGCTCGTGGGTGGCGGCATGCTGGCGACCGGGCCGGCCTATGTATGGGATCAGTACAGAGCCCTCGTTCGATTCCTCCCTCATTTGGTCGGGGACTTCCCATGGCGGCCCCCAAGCAGCCCCTTCTTGGGCTACAACCACTCGATCAAACAGATCATCTTCTACTTGTTGGGCGTCAAGCTTAGCACAGCACGCTTGGTCACCGGCATCAAGATAGCCCTCCTCGCGCCCCTGGGCCTTGTCGCAGGACGGGTCTGGCTGGGTTCCGAAGGCGCTTCTCCGCGCCACGTACCTCATCGGGCGTTGGATCTGACGTTTGCCCTGTACTTGGGGGTGTTCATCTGGCTCGATATGGTCTGGGAGGCATCGCTGGCTGGCGCAGCTTCTGTCTACCTGATCGGCACGCTCCGAGGAGCGCTGGGCCGCATAGTGGCTTGGGGCGTTTTTGTGCCCTACGCGCTTCTCGACGTGTGGCAACTGCTCAGCGTCGCAGTCTGTGGCATGGATATAGTTGCCCCGGGTCTCTACGTTCTCACCGATCCATCGATCTACGTCCCCCTGACAATGGTACTGATTCTGGGTCTGTACACCCTACTTCTCATGAGACTGTGGCGCTCCGGACCTAGCCTCCCACTGAATCCCTGGAGGACTTCCCCATGAACCTCGATACCTTCCTGAGCCTTCCCACGACAGAGGTGGCTGACCTCGTTCGCCGGGAAGGTCCCCAGGTCTGCGGCTTTCCGATCAACGGGACTCGCCGCTGGTTCATCCTCGAGTACCCTGATCTGGCATCCTCCGGCCTTGGGGAAGAGTACCTGAGGGTCGCGGGGCGGCGACACATCGACTTGTACAGGCTCTTCTTTGACCACGGAATAGACACTCTGTTGACACCGATCCTTGGACCAGATATACTCGACCGCGACCAGCGGTACAGAGACGTCCTTCAGCAGGGATTGGTGTGGTTTGCGCAAGACGCAGATTTCCTGGACTTCTACAACGAGTATGGTGTCCGAGTCTCTGTCTATGGGGACGTGGAAGCCCACTTGCAGGGGACGCCATATAGTGGCGCGTTGAAGGCTTATGAGGAGCTCAAGCTATGGACCGCGGGCCACGGGCGCCATCGGCTCTTTTTCGGCGTATTCGGGCACGATGCGACCGCTGAGGTCGCCCGAATCGCCATACGATTCCAACGGGAGCATGGACGACAACCGACCAAGAACGAGATCGTTGAGTGCTACTACGGTGAATACATCGAGCCCATTGACCTGTTCATTGGATCCGACCGACCAGCAGTGTACGACATGCCACTACTGACCACCGGCAGTGAGGATCTATACTTCACCGTAAGTCCATCACCTTACCTTGACGCCCGCACACTGCGCACGATTCTGTACGACCACATGGTTACTCGCCGCGTCGGCGACGTGGGCTATCAAGACCTTTCAGCCAGGGACTGGGAAGCGATGGATCACATTTACCGGAGCAACCGCCATAGCGTGCTCGGACTCGGCCGACGCCACGCCAGTGGGGCATTTTGGTATCCAGTGCCCCAGGTCCGCTTGCCTCCATCGGGCATCGACACCCAGGTTGACTGAGAATCCCTATCTCAAGTGCTGCGGTCACCCTGTCCGCCTGTACCGTTAGGAAGAGACCAACGTGAACTACGTCGAAGAGGCAATAGAGCTGGTTGCAGATCTGGACCAACGGATGGGACCCAGTCCGTACGATATCGCCTGGATGGCCCGAGTCCCCTCCGACGGAGACGACGAACCCCGCTGGCCGGAGCTGCTAACTTGGCTCTTGGACAACCAGCATCCGGACGGGAGTTGGGGCGGACAGATCGAGTACTATCACGATCGCATTATTTGCACGACCGCGGCCATAGTCGCTCTGGCAGAGAATGGGACGGGTGTGGCGGCGCAGCACGCTGTGGAGCGCGGCGAGAGCTATCTCTGGCATCATCTCCATAGACTTTGTCTCGATCCGTCGGAGCTGGTGGGTTTCGAGCTTGTCTTTCCCACCCTCCTAGCCCAGGCCCAGGAGTTGGGCCTCGACGTGCCCACGCACGCCTACGGGTACGGAGAGATACAGATGACCAAGCTCCGCTTGATCCCACCCCAGATGCTTTACTCACCCACCATATCAACCGTCTACTCGCTGGAATTCTTGGGAGCATCGGGGGATGTCGCCCAGCTCGAACGTGCCCTCAACGGAATCGGAGCACTGGGGAACTCCCCTGCAACGACCGCGTACTACCTATGGCTCCGCGATGGTGAGGATCCGCGTGCCGAGGCATACTTGGAGACCATTCGATCTGAGCGCGAGCACATCATCCCCGTCTACCCCTTCGGGACCTTCGAAAGAACCTGGGTCCTGAACAACCTGGCCTTCTCGGGTGTGCCCGTCACCGCGTTTGCCGACGACCAGACTTGGTGCGGGCTTCGCGACGAGTTGGGCGATTCGGGCGTCGGGTTCGATGCGACATTTGGAGTATCCGACGGTGACACGACGTCTGTATGCTGTCGACTGGTGACGGAAGCCGGACATTCTGTGGATCCCCGGGTCCTTGCTCAATTTGAGGATAGAGATCGGCGGTTCATCCGGACATACCAGTATGAGCGGAACGCCAGCGTCAGTACAAACGCACACGCGCTGGAGGCTCTCCATCTCATGTCCGAATACCCGGATCGAGAGGTTGTGCGCGAAGAGATTGCATTGATGCTCCTTGATCAACGCGCGTACAACGCCTACTGGACTGACAAGTGGCATACGTCCCCCTACTACGCAACCTCTCACGCGATGGTCGCGCTCTTGAGGGAGGGGGAACATCTCGTCCACGCCTGCCAGACGACCATTGACTGGCTGGTGCACACCCAACGCGGCGACGGCTCCTGGGGGTTCTTCGACCGGGGTACCCAGGAGGAGACCGCGTATGCGCTCACCGCGCTCATCCACTATGCGCGCACCCACGACCTACCCGCTGAACCAATCCATCGAGGCGCGACCTACCTGGCACAGGCACACGAAGGCAATAGGCCCTACCCCCCCTTGTGGATCGTGAAATGCTTGTACATGCCCCATGACATCGTCCGTTCCGCCATCCTCGCGGCGCTCGTGCTGTACGAACAGACCTTTGGTCGATCGATCTAACCCGGAAAAATCGTGATGGATCTTGGTGCACTTAGAAGAATCCTCGAAGTCTCCTCAGGCGATCCCGACGACGCCCGGCGCCGACAGCTGCTGAACATCCTCATCCTGGGCCTCGCTGTTCTCACTCTACTCACCATCCTGATCACCGGGGCAGTGACCGCGTCTCGGATGCGGCACCCGGATCCGGCGGTCTTGATGGCCTTTCTCCTGAGCCTCGCTGCCTTAGCAGCGATCGTACTGGTCTTTGTCATCAACTACCTTTGGTCTGGGCGCATCGCCAGCGCGCTATTCGTCGTCATGCTAACGGTGATTATCACGATGGCGGATGAGCCGAGCGAAGTCGTGAATGGACGGTCGGTCTTCCTGTTCACGATCCCCATACTCATGGCCAGCGTTCTGGTGAGGCCGTGGGCCGGCTTCACCGCAGCTGGGCTCAGCAGTGCAGTAGTGACCATCATGGCCCTGAGGCTGCCCGGCTACATACCCCCTGCCCCCACCATGCTCGGGTTTTTTGCCTTCGCCCTCATCTCCTGGTTGTCAGCGCGCAGTCTTGAAGATGCCCTCAACGAGCTGCGTGGCATGAACCGCGAGCTCGATCAGCGCGTGGAGAATCGGACGCAGGCCCTCCGCGAGGCAAATGAGGAGTTGGCCCGCGCCAATGAGCGTCTGCGGGAGCTGGACCGCCTCAAGTCCCGTTTCGTCTCTATGGTATCCCACGAACTCCGCACCCCCCTCGGCGCCATCCAGGGCTTTGCCGAGATGATTCGCGCCGGTATCTACGGCCCCCTTTCAGACAAGCAAGACAACGCTCTCCACCGCATCGAGAGGAACACACATCGGCTCCTGAACATCGTCAACGACCTTCTGGACCAGGCGCGTATCGAGGCCGGAGAGCTGTCGATCCATCCCGAGCCCTTTGCTCCGGAGGCCCTTGTTGAGGACCTTGAGACCACAGTGGGTGTGCTGGCCCAGCAGAAGGGACTCGACGTGACGATCACCATTGAAGACGACTTGCCGTGTCCCTTGTACGGAGATAGAGATCGGCTCCATCAAGTCCTGGTGAACCTGACGAACAATGCGATCAAGTTCACCGACGCCGGCGGCATCCACGTCCGTGTCGGTCGTGCCGATGGTGACCGCTCATCTCACTGGGCCATGGAGGTGTCTGATACGGGCCCAGGAATATCCGAGAAAGATCAGGAGATGATCTTCACACCATTCCGCCGTGTCGATGATTCCGTAACCAGAGAACATATGGGCGTCGGCCTGGGTCTGTCCATCGTCAAGCATCTGGTTGAGCTGATGGACGGCGAGGTCACGCTAGAGAGCAAGCTGGGTGAAGGCAGTACCTTCGCCGTCATTCTTCCACTCGGAGACCCACAAAGGAGAGACTCATGAACGATCGATCCGCGATGATCATAGAGGATAACGAGGATCTGGGCATCATCTTCGCCGAGGCCCTTCAAGCTGCAGGCTTTGAGACCAGGCTTGTTCCGGATGGCGAGCGCGCCCTCGCTCAGCTCAAAGAGTCCGTGCCGAGAATCATTATCGTAGACCTTCATCTTCCGCACGTCTCCGGGGAGGCGATCCTCGAGTGGATTCGTAGTGACGAGAGGTTCGACGAGAGCCGGGTGATCATCGCCACCGCCGATCCGCGAATGGCCGATATGTTGAAGGAGAAGGCGGATCTTGTCCTCTTGAAGCCCATCAGCTTCGGACAGCTCCGCGACCTGGCCGCCCGCCTCACGCCCGCTGGCTCGGAGGATTGACCCTCGCGCTTCGGTCCTGACAACCCACGCCTCACGCTGCAGGATAGGAGATCGAATTGCGGTAGGTCTCAAGCTGGTCGGACAGGCGCGACGCACACTGGGAGGACACGCTCGCTACCTGCAGCACCTTGACAAGGACCAGCTTCGCGGTATAATCCCGTGCGTTGCCGGCCCGCTAGCTCAATTGGAAGAGCAGGGGCCTCTTAAGCCCTTGGTTGCAGGTTCGAGTCCTGCGCGGGTCACTGTAGGGGCACTCATAGGAGTGCCCTTCTTTGTTGTCTGGGTTCGGAATAGTGTCTTGTCGGAGCGTGAACGCAGTGGGTCGTAGAGACGCGAAAGGGCCGGCACCTGGTGGTGCCGGCCCTTTTGCTATGAGGTGGAGATGGCGGGAATCGAACCCGCGTCCGCGGAATTCGACCACAGACGTCTACAAGCTTAGTCGGCCCTTTTGCTTCTCTTCCAGGGAGACGCTGCCGACCGCGCTACACCTGGAATCAGTCGATAGGAACCGAAGTTCCCGCTTGAGCGTCCCTATCGACGTCCGGACGCCGCACACCAACTTTTATGACGCCCATCCCCGACTCGTTGGTGAGGGGCCTGGGTGGACGTGACCGCTTTCGCGGTCAGCTCCTAAGGCTTAGCTAGGCTACTACCGGAACGGCAGCACCCATGGCCGCCTCAGGGGCGAACATCCAAGTGTTTTCATTGGCACTTAGAGTTTGTGCTCCGTTGTTCACGGGGCCAGAGCGTCCCCGGCTTGCTGCCCATGCTCAGCCTTCCCCGTCGAAGCCTGTCATCCCCGCAGCATCCACCATTATAACGCTTAAGGTCCGCCACGTCAAGGTAACCGCCGCGACTCTTATCCCATACATAGGTCGCGCACGATATCGTAGGTCACCCGGACTCCCAGCTCGAGGTTGTCCACCGAGATGCGCTCATCGATGCCGTGTACCCGATCCAGCTCCTCGGGCTCCAGCACCATCGGCGAGAAGCCGTAGGCCGGCACCTCGTGCGCCCGGAAATATCGGGAATCCGTCCCTCCAGTTACCAGCAGCGGAAACGCCAGGCCATCGGGCACGTGCCGCTCAACGGCACCGGCGACAGCCGAGAAGAAGGGACTTTCGATGGGTGATGAGGGTGTGGATGGTGATGACTCCATGGTCTCCACACTGACCTGATCGTCAGCAATCGCCGATCGCATCCAGTCGTGAAACGCCGCGGCGTCCGTATCCGGCAAGAGACGGCAGTCCAAGCCCGCCTCCGCCTTCTCGGGAATGACATTGATCTTGTACCCCGACTTCAGCTGCGTAAGACTAATGGTATCCCGCAGCATGGCGTTCAACCGCTTGTCCTCGGCCAAGCGCGGGCCGATCAACCTCAGCACGAGTGGATTGTCGATGTGCCGCAGCAAGAAAGACCTCGGGAAGGACTCCGAGTCAGCCACTGCGTTGAACAGGCCTGTCGTGACCTGGTTGACTCGCATAGGTCGGGGAGTAAGCACCCGGTCGAGAGCCCGGAGAAGTCGCTCGTTGGCATTGTCGTCGTGAGGCATCGCACCGTGACCAGGGGTACCCTTGGCGACCAGCCGCAGGTGTTGGATCTTTTTCTCCGCCACCGCAACGCCGAAGAGCGTCTTGTCCCCCAGCAGCCCCGTGAAGCCGCCGCCTCCCTCATCCCATAGCCATTCCGGGTTCAGATCATCAAGGTGATGCTCCACCAGCCAGCGCATCCCCTGCGAACCGCCCGTCTCCTCATCGGACACGGCGAGGAAGATCACGGGACGACGGAAGGCCCCCTCCTCCTGCACCAACTTCTCGAGAGCCAGAAGATGCATGATCCCGAGCCCCTTCGTGTCCAGCGTGCCGCGACCCCACACGTATCCCTCGTCAATCTCTCCCCCAAAGGGATCGTGGGACCACTGTTCTGGATCCGCGGGGACCACGTCCATGTGATGGTTAAGGACCAGGGGCCTAAGCTCCTCCCGGCCTGGGATACGGCCGACGACAATCGCCCGATTCTCTCCCGGTTCGTAGATCGTCACGTCCTCGGTGATCCCCCGCCGCGCCAACTCCTCCTTGAGCCACGCCGCTGCCGGGGCCTCATTACCCGGGGGGTTCGTCGTGTCAAACTGGATGTACCTGCTCAGCGTCGAGGCGGCGTCCTGGCGGACAGTGGCCCACCTGTTGGATGAATCCATAGTATCTGTGCCTCCGCTCTGCGTGTTCTAATCTCTTACCCTATTCCACCGACGGAAACCCGCACGCCACTTCTTTGTCGTGCCTTCCGTCCCCCACGGTTGTGGCGTACGTCCATTCAACGCTTTCTTCTACGCGCGTTGCCTATCTCAGATGTACTCGCCACCGTGGCCATTCCACATTCTGCGGATCCCAGCGCTCATCTCTCCGGCGCCTGCCCAGTCTCCTCGCGGCATGGCCGGCGCACTCTCCCGTTCGCACGTTGGGGGTGGTCTCCGGCCTACTCACGACTTCCCCCAACTCAGGCATCATCCCTCTGGGTCCCCGGGTTCATCACGTCTCCGCTGGTCGTCGTGAACCGATCGGCCCCCACGTGGAAGAGCGGCGGACGAGCCACGAGATCTCGAAATCCTGCCACCAGCGCGCCTTCGGCAGCAGAGACAGCCCGCACCCGACCCACGACCAGAACGTGATCGCCTACCGAATGCTGCGCCTCGACTTCGCACTCGACGTGCGCCAGGGCCTCTTCGATCGCTGGTGCCGTGACCGACACCGCCTCCACCGCTGTCAGGTCGGCCTGTGCGAACTTGTCCTCGTCCCGACCCGAGCACCGCCCACAGAACAGGACCTCGGGGGCCTGCCCGTAGGACATCACGTTCACGACGAACGAGGGGTTCTCCTGAAGCATCTGATAGGAATGGCGTCGAGGGTGGATGGCGAAAGCCACCAGCGGCGGGTCGATGCTCACCGGCGTCAGCCACGCGATCGCGATGGCGTTGGGCTTCCCGTCCTCTCCGGCGCACGAGACGAGGAAAGCCGGCATCGGGTGAATCAAACGCGTGAAGCGAGAGAGCGGCTGAACCTGCTTCTTCATCGGTTAGACTCCTTTCAAAGGATCAGATCTCTTGAGGCAGACCCTCAACCCAAGTCACCATCCTATCGGCCGGACAGCCCACAGGGTGCTACACGGCCTTCTCAGCAAGCCTGCCTTCCGGGGCTCTCACGCGCGTCATCCGATCCATGCTACCCATCGATTCCGATGGGTAGCGTTCACTCGTTCCTAGCCAAGTCGGCCAACTGTCCCGACGGCGCGCCGACCGATTCAGAATGGCTAGACGGCACCATTGGGATTCAGTACACGGCTTGACCGAAATCCGCATCGCACCCACGCCCGACCATTGAGCACGAGTCTAATTGGTCTCGGCGCCTGCAGCGCGAGTGACGCCGAGGCCAATTGTACTGGAGTTGAACGCAGGAGCAAGCCCCAGGGGCCCGTGCCCCACCGGGCGTCACCGCTGTCCATCCGATCCTGCCGGTGACCAGGATCGACGAGGGCCGCTTTCTGGAGGAAAGGACCATCCAGGCGAGATCCAGCTGTCGCGCCACTTGCGCCCCACTCTAGCCCCCCCGCCGTCTCAACGCTCCAGAGGCCCCGCTTCTCAATTCCGAGATTGGCCCCGGGGCCGTTCCACGGCCATGCGCTAGGCTCCGTAGTCATACTCAGTTGGCGTACGTGGGTGATTCCATGGCTCGTAGGACAATCATCGTCCGGTCCGTCCCTGGGAGTTGGAGCGCTCCCACGTTGCGTGGTACTGCTCAGAGGCTTTGATCGAATTCCCGCACCTACGCGTGGCAGACGTGACCTGCGGTGTAGCCCGACTGGCAGCACGACCGAGGGCACAGTTCACGCTTCACCCCCTCCCACGCTATCATCGCTGGGACCGCACGGGTTCACGACGCAGCAGTGCTTGTGACGAATGACCAGGGTTTCGCCAACCTGGATATCCTCGACGTCATGATGCTGAGTGACGTCGTCAATTGACAGAATCGCTCCAGCCGGCTTGGAGCAGCACCTGCTCCCAGCGAGACGAAGGGGACCATCAGCGCCCTCCGCTCGGATGGCATCGCACGCACGCCAAGATGCTGAGAACGACAGAAAGCCAAACGTCCCCCAATCCCCTCGCCCAGAGGATCGGGAGGCGCCTGGCTTCCGTCGCTTCGCTGTTCCGTCGCTTCGCTGTTCCGTCGCTTCGCTGTTCCGTCGCTTCGCTCTTCCGTCGCTTCGCTCTTCCGTCGCTTCGCTCTAGTTGTCTAGTACCCTCGACAGGACTTGAACCTGTAACCTTCTGGTCCGCAACCAGACGCGTCACGCACCCTCTCATATCAACCAAGCTGGCAGGACCCTGCCGCCGGGCGCGATCGGCTGCTCGCAGTGATAGCCTGCGCCCTCCCTGCAAACACGCTACCGTCGCCCGTCCAACCCAACTCGATGCAAGGCCTACGCTTCCCTTTCACTTGCCACTACCTGTGAGCTTTGGCCGGCGGCGCAAGGGCCTGCAGTGCAAACCCTACCCTTTTCACCGCAGGCAGGTGAATGCGTTGAGACAGACTGGCATGAGAGCTCTCAATGATGTCCGCCAGCTCTGCGCGCGCTGCCTCCCAGTCGTCAGGGTCGACGAACCAGCTGATGTCGGTGAGCAACCAGGCCGCATTGGAGACAGCGCTCCGGCTGCTGGACCGCGATCCGCTCCGCGAGGATGCCCAGCGGCTGGCGATGCGGGCCTGTTACCGGCTCGGGCAGCGCAACGCTGCGCTGGAGCAGTACCACCTTTGCCGGGAGATCGTGCTGGAAGGGTTGGGTGCGGAGCCGACGGGCGAGACCACCCAGCTTTGTCCGGCTATCCAGGACGGACGGTTCGAGGTCACCCCTCTGCCTACGATGCCCCGGGTGGGGATGCCAGTGACAGGGCCGGCCATCGGCAGCGAGTTGGTCGGGTGCGAGCCCGAGCGCCCGTCGACGGGGGCGGACTTCCTCTGCCTCAGCCGCCGCTGCGGGCCTGACCTGCACGTCGAACTGGAAAAGGCTCCCTTCCCCCCTCGCTGGTCACAGTGATGTCGCCGCCCATCAGACGGACAAATCGCCGTCTGATGGCCAGTCCCAGACCCGTACCCTCTTGCAGCTGCTGCCCCAAAGTCGCCTGTACGAAGGGGGCGAACACGGCCTCCAACTCCTCGTGGGCGATGCCCGGACCGGTATCCTCGATCTCGAAATGAAGCATCGTCTTCGCCT
>Ga0180430_10004727_pt1 | contig 11439 bp, 10 predicted proteins | sample SS_ome_9_FD_132999 | JGI IMG/M metagenome (GOLD analysis project Ga0180430, IMG submission 132999) | Hypersaline lake sediment archaeal communities from the Salton Sea, California, USA - SS_1_S_2 metaG | ecosystem: Environmental > Aquatic > Non-marine Saline and Alkaline > Hypersaline >... | reverse complement strand
TCGAAGGGGAAAGTGGGAGGGCGTTTCGCCCCGGAGGGGCGGGGAAATTGTTGCCACGGGCTTTAGCCCGTCGCGGTGGGTTGCAACCGGGCCAACCGCCCCCGGTGGTCTTGGCAAACACGACGCGCCGCGGACGATCTGGCGACGCTCAACGCTCTACATTGTATCAGAAACGAATAACGCTTGTGGGCACAAATGTAACGGCTCGGCGCTTTTTTGCCATTTGGGTCGATTTTAGGCTAAAAACTGCCCCTCGGCCGCGCCTGGGGGCCAGGGGTTCGGGCCATTGAAGCCCAAGCCGACAACTCATTGGGTGGCACCGGTTCTTGAACGCGTTGTAAACGCCGGTGTCGCTTTAGCGACAGGAGGGTTTCACCACGCCGCTTCCGATTGCCCGCGCATTTCTCGAAGGACCCTCTTGCCGCTTCGCTGCCCGGGTTCAAGAACCCGGGCCACCCGAGGTTTGCTTCCGGTCTACCTCTTGTCGCCACCCCGCGGTGCCGCCCGGTGGCCCGTGGAACCAAGGCTGGACAACCCTCGACCCAAAAAGAAATCAACGCCGCCATGGAATCTGGCCCAACACTCGCTGTGTAGCCCGTTGACTCGACCGGCCTCCATGCGATATCGTGGCGGCGGGATTGATGGATGACCGCGGCCGGCCTCGGGGTCGGCTGAAGGGCTGGCCGCCGAGCAGGTCCGACACGAGAAACCGTCCATAATATGCGCCACCGCTCGTTGGAGTGCGAAGAATGGCCGAAATGACCGGCACGGAACGCGTGCTAACCGCTTTGCGGCGGGAGGAGCCCGACCGGGTACCACACTTCGAATGGCTCATTTCCGCCAGGGTCCGCGAGGCGCTCTGCCCAGGCTGCACTTCCCACAACGACTTCGCCGAGCGAATGGGGCACGACGCCGTGCTCGTGTCTCCCGACTATCGCAAGGAGCAAGTCGGCGATGATCGTTGGCGGACCGAATGGGGCTACGTGGTCGAGTACGGGCAGGAGGAACACGGGGTCGAAGTCAGTTCGCCGATCAAGACCTTGGATGATTTCCGGGGCTACACGCCGCCCGATCCCCACGCCCCTGGTCGCTACGATTCGCTGGAAGAAGCAGTCGCTCGATACAAGGGCCGGCTGGCGGTCGGGGTGCATTTGAACGACGTGTTTTCCATCCCCCGATGCCTGTTGGGCATGGAGGGTTTGTTGATGGCTATCGCGGCCCAGCCAGACTTGGTGCGCGGATTGGTTGAGCTTTCCGTCGAGGTCAACCTTGCGTTGGCGCGCGAGGTGGCCCGCCGCGGAGCCGATTTTGTTTGGACGGGCGACGACTACGCGGGCAACGACGGTTTGTTCATGTCGCCGCGGCATTTTCATGAATTGTTCGGGCCAGGTTTCCGGCGGATTGCCGCTGGGTTCGCCGCCGAGGGCCTGCCCTTCATCAAGCACTGCGACGGCAATTTGCACCCCATTCTCGACCTGCTCGTCGACGCGGGGATCACGTGCCTCGATCCCATCGATCCGAGGGGAGGCATGGACTTGGCCGACATCAAGGCCCGCCATGGCAGCCGGATTGCCCTGAAGGGCAACGTGGATTGCACGGAGGTGCTTGTCACGGGCACGGAAGAAGAGGTTATCCAAGCGACAAAGGCGGCCTTGCGAGCCGGCGCGCCGGGTGGAGGCTACATTCTCTCTTCAAGCAATTCGATTCATTCATCGGTCCGGCCGGAAAACTATCGGTTGATGATGGAAACGCTCACTCGGTTCGGAACCTACCCGATTTCGCTTTAGGGGACACGAATGGACTATCTCGTGGGAATCGACCTCGGTTCGACCAGTCTGAAGGCGGTCGTGTACGACGTTTCCGGAAAGGCCGTGGCCAGCGGCAGCCGGCCCACCGAACGATTCCACCCGGATGCAGAGCATCCCGACTGGACGGTTTGGATGCCCGAGCAAATTTGGAATGGCGTCGCCGCGGCACTCCGCGAGGCGATCGAAAAGCTGGACGATCCGTCGGCTATTCGGGCGACTGCCGTGACCGGGATGGGCATGGACGGTGTGCCGATCGACGCCGAGGGCAACTGGCTGTATCCATTCATCTCGTGGCTCGACCCGCGCACGATCCCGCAACTGGACTGGTGGTGCGAGCAGGTAGGCCTAGGCAAAACGTTTGCGATCAGTGGCTGCCCGGGATGGCCGATCAATTCCGCGCTGCGGATTCGCTGGATGGCCGAAAACGAACCGGAGATTCTCGAGCACACTCAGACCTGGTTGCTCATCGAGGACTTCGTGAACTTCATGCTCTGCGGTCGCCGGGCCACCGATTACAGCATGGCCTCATGTACGATGCTCTTCGACCAGCAGCGGCTGGAGTGGTCGGACGAACTCTTGGCGTTGTCGGGCATCGCGCGGCAACTGTTGCCGGATGCTCTTCCCAGCGGGACGATCCTGGGCGAGGTAAGCGACCGGGCCGCGGCAGCCACCGGGCTGCCAGCGGGAACGCCTGTCGTGCTGGGCGGCCACGACCATCTTTGCGGGGCGCTGGCTGCCGGGGCGCTACGTCCCGGCGTTGCGCTGAACATCACGGGCACTTGGGAGTTCATTACCTCGGCGGTCGGCCGACCCACGCTGACGCCAGACGTGCAGCGGACTGGTCTGACGGTTCAGGCCCACGTGGTACGGGATACGTGGTCGGCGTGGGCGAGCACTCCCGCCGGCGAGGCGGTGGAGTGGTTCCGTCATCAATACGGCTTTGAAGCCGCCCAGCGAGCCCAGACCGAAGGCGGCAGCGATTGGGACTACCTGATCGCCGCCGCTCGCCAGGCGGAACCCGGCGCTAGTGGCGTGGTGTTCCTGCCGCACCTCTCGGGTAGTACGAGCCCGGTGGTGGATCCACTTTCGCGCGGGGCGTTCGTCGGCTTGCGGACCACGACAACGTCCGGCGAGATGCTGCGTGCGATCTTTGAAGGACTTAGCTATCAGTTGCTGGATATTCTCCAGGCGGTCGAGGATGGTCTCGGCACGCCGGCGGAGCGGATCGTCGCCATCGGTGGTGCGGTCCGCAATAGCTTCTGGATGCAAAGCAAGGCGGACGTGTTGGGCAAACCAATCGAGGTCCCGGAGCTTGAGGAGGCTACACCGCAAGGTGCCGCAATGCTCGCCGGGATCGGGGTTGGCATCTATGCGGATGAGCGGGACGCATACGAGCGGACCAAACGACCCACTCGTGTCTTGGAGCCGGATTCGAAGCTGGCGGCCACCTATGCCGAGGGCTTCCAGCGATACCGGGCGGTGTACCCGGCCTTGAAAGACCTCTATCGCGACGGACGAGAAGGAGCCCACGGCGATGCCTGATACGACCAGCGGGCGGCGAGCGGCACGCGACCAACTGCGCGCGCGGCAGCGATTCCCGGTGTTGATCTTGGGCGGTGGCGTGAACGGCGCCGGCCTCTTTCGGGAACTGGCTCTGCAAGGTGTCGACTGCGTGCTCGTCGACAAGGCGGACTTCGCCGCGGGGGCCAGCTCGAAGTCGTCGCGGATGATCCATGGCGGCCTGCGATATCTGGAGAATCGCGAGTTCGGCCTCGTTCGCGAGGCACTCTTCGAGCGGAACCGCCTGCTCGAAAACGCGCCGCACTACGTGGGCCCGCTGAAAACGACCGTCCCGCTGTTTTCATGGTTTGGAGGGCTGATCCGGTCCGCGCTGATCTTCTGTGGGCTCTCGGTGCGGCCGGGCACCCGCGGCTTGGTCCCCGTGAAGTTCGGCCTTCTGTTTTACGATCTCGTCACGCGCAAGGACCGCCGCACGCCGGCCCATTACCTCCAGTCGCGAAAGGAGGCCTTGGCGGAGTCGCCCGGGTTGCACCCGGGAATCATCGGCACGGCCACCTATTGGGACGCTTGGATCACGCAAGCCGAGCGGCTTTGCGTGGAGCTGGTCCAGGACGCCCTGGCCGCCAATCCTAACTGCGTCGCGCTCAACTACGTTCGCCCGGCGGGCGGATCCGGTTCGCGAGTTACGCTGCTGGACGACGTCGCCGGCGAGACGCTCGAGATCGAGCCGCAAGTGGTCGTCAACGCCACCGGCGCTTGGGTCGACGAAGCCAACCGGGTGTTCGGCCTCGACACGTCCTTCATGGGTGGGACAAAGGGGTCGCATCTCGTGCTCGACAACCCGCAATTGCGCCGCGCCCTCGACGGCCGCATGGTTTACTACCAACATGCCGACGGGCGTGTGTGCATCACCTTCCCGTTCATGGACAAGGTGATCGCCGGTTCGACCGACATCCGGGTCGATGACCCCGAAACCGCGCACTGCGATTCCGACGAAGTCGACTACATGCTAGGAACGCTGAAGTCGGTGTTCCCGGAGCTGAACCTTTCGCGGAACGACATCCGATTCGCCTTCTGCGGCGTGCGCCCCCTGCCGGCCAGCGGAAGCTCGGTCACCGCGAACGTGAGCCGCGGGCATAGCGTGCGGACGATCAATCCGGAGGGCGATCGGCCGTACCCCATTTACGCGCTCATCGGCGGCAAATGGACCACCTTCCGCGCCTTCGCCGAGCAGGTGGCGGACCGCATTCTCGACGATCTCGGCTCACAACGGCAAGCGTCGACGGTACACACCGCCATTGGCGGTGGCCGCGACCTTCCGACGGAAGATCCGGAACGATCCCGGTGGATCGAGCGGCTTGCCGCCCAGCACGAGCTTCCAGAAGAGTACGTCGCGAAGCTCGCGGAGCGCTACGGGACCGGGGCGGAAGAGGTCGCGGCCGCGGTCAATGAAACAGATCCCCGACCGCTCGACACGTTGCCCGAGTATCGCGTGGGCGAAATCCGCCACATCGCCCAGCACGAGTTCGTCGTGCACCTGACGGACCTGATCTGTCGGCGGAGCGTGATCGCCCTGCTCGGGCAGGCCGACGCCGAGTCGCTCCGTGAACTGGCGGCCGTTCTCGGACCCACGTTGGGTTGGGACGCCACGCGGCAGAAGGAGGAGGTGGATTGGGCACTGGAGGAGGTGCGGATCCCGTAGTTTAGCACCCCCCATGCCCGCAACAGCCGACGGGTCCCCCGTCTCGTTCGGTGTGACTCGTCAACTCTCGACCGAGGGCATCGGCCGCGAACATCGCGTCGAGCACGTCGTCGGCCGTCACCTCGAACGCGTGGTTGGCACACAGAGACCCTTCGCCGGCGCAGGCCTCGGCGACCCACCGCAGCTCGTCGCGCGTAGCCCCTTCCAGGCTCACCCCCGCGAAGGTTACTGGCAAGCCGAGACGAATCAGAAGATCGAAGACGACGTTCCGATCGTCGGCTTCGACTTCGTCGTCGAGGCAGAGTTGGGTAACGATCCCAAAACTCACCTTCTCGCCGTGCATCAGGCCGGCTTCCTTGCATTGCGGGACATTCGATAGCAGGTTACCCACCATGTGGGCGGTGGCGAGGCCGCCGCTCTCGAAACCCAAGCCCGACATCAGTGTATTTGCCTCGACGGCTCGCTCCACGGCGGGAGTGACGAGCCCTAGTTCCGCATCGCGCTTGGCCGTTTCGCCACACTCCAGGAGTGTTTCGAACGCCAGGCGGGCGATGGCATATGCCACCCGCGTCGGCACGCCACCGGCAAGGTTCTTCGCTCGGGTTCTGTAAGCCGCTTCGGTTTCGACCCATGTGGAAATCGCGTCGCCCATGCCGTTGACCAGCGTCCGCACCGGCGCCCCCACGATTACCCACGTATCGACAAGCACCAGATCGGGGTTGCGCGACCAGCAATCGAAGCCGACAAAGTTGTGTTCGTCGTCGTACCAGACGCTGGCCGCACTGGTGGGTGAATCATTGGAAGCGATCGTCGGGCAGGTCACCATCGCAATATCGGCATCGATGGCCGCCGCCTTGGCTACGTCCAGCACCTTCCCGCCCCCAATGCCGACGGCGATGTCGGCTCCGCCCTCGCGCGCGATCCCAGTCACGCGCTGCCGCTCCGCGGGCGACGATTCGCCGGTGAACTCCACGGCAAGCAAATCAACGCCCGAGTTGGCCAAGCTGGCGCGAACGGTCTCGCCGACGATTTGCTTGACAAGGGGGTCCCAGAGGACCATCGCCTTGTTGCCGAGGAGTTTCAGGTGGTCGCCTAGTTCCATGAGGACACCCCGCCCCTGCACATATTTTCGCGGCGCGATCAGTACAGTCTTCATCGCCTAATCTCCTTAATGGTCGATCGTTGCCTAGCCAATCATATCATCATTACAGCCACGTGAAAACGTGTTTCCCCTCGGCGGCACACGATCGCGGTAAATCGGCATCGTGGCCCTGAAATCGTCGGCGACCGTTTTCTCCCAACGGCCGTCGGCGTTCGCCAGGGTAGTGGGCGATTCGCTCACCGACAACACCCGGTACGACGTCACATGGTCCCCTCTCCCTCCGGTCGAAAGTCAGGGTGAGGGCTTGGGCGACGGTACGGATGGGGTTTGCGACCGGGTCGAGTACCGCTACAATCGGCGAGGTCATCGCCCAGCTGAGGGCGGCCGGTGTGGAGCGCCACCGCCCGCGCGCGGGGAACTTCCCCAATGGCAAGGGAAGGGGAACACCACCATCGACATGCCCGCCGCTGCCCGCTCGCGCCTCACTGATGGAACGGTCATTCTAGTTGCCGGTGAGAAGAATGGCACCGGCGATCCGATTCAACAAACAATCGACGTCCAGGGCCACGATGTGACCTTCGATGCCCTGGGCGTCGCAGCCGTCGGGCTGACGGAGGACGGTGAGTTCGAAGCCATGGCGGCGGGCGGGCCGAAGTCGTTCGTCGGCGGCGAGACGACCATCGAGCTACCGCAACGCGCTGGTGTCGCCCTATGGCAGGACAGCAACGGTGTTCACCAGGGTGTGCTACAGGACTACCAGGGCGAGATACCGGCGTTTCTCTCGACGATCCGCGACAACTGGACCCGACTAAGCGTTCCGCAGCCGTTATCGAGGCCCTAGCCAATGGCGACGTGTGAGCGAACGGGGCGGTGGGTACTTGTGGCCGCGCGATGAGGTAGCCGCAACTGCGCCTTGCGTCGAGAATGCCGGGATCGTCATGTGTTGCCCGAGTAACCACGTGGTTGAGTATCCGGGCTTAGATGGGATAGCATGAAGGTCATCGACCACAATTGCCTTGAGTGAGCACGAGCGGCGTTTCGGGTGTTGAGCATATCGTGTTCGACTTCGCCATCCACAAGGAACCCTATTATGGACCTAACCAAATCGCTGGACCAGAAACTCGCCCGCATCCTGGCCGATCGATCTTGCCGCGACTTCATCCTGGCCGACGCTAAAGACGCGGACATGGCCGCCGGGATGGCGGCGCCGGGCAAAAGCCCCGAGCATCTCGCTGACGAGGGCCGATTCCGTTCCCTTCAGGAATACCGCGACTTGATTCGCGCCAATGTACGTCAGGGGCTCATCGATATCATGCTCATGAGCGCCAGCACAAGTGAGGTGCTCACGATCAAGGAGCGTATATTCGACAACAGCCACGTGACGCCAGCTATCCGTGCCAACGACACCACGGATATCTGGCTCGCCGAGGGTGGCAGCTACGCGGAACAGCCAGCCCGCCCATTCCGCTCGGCCACGCTCGATCATGCAATGTGCGGCAAAGCCGATTGCCTGCCCGAGGAACGGCACCTGGGAGCCGATTTGGGATTGTATTCGATCACGCTCAATAACGATGTGGCGCTGGACCATCGCACCCTGCAGGCCTACGCCGATTTTCGCGTGGAGGCCGAACGGAAGGGGTTCCGACATTTCCTGGAAGTGTTCGATCCCAACGCCCCCAGGGTGCCGATCCCCGATCTCGGCCGCTTCACCAACGACAGCATCGCGCGGCTGTTGGCCGGAGTGGTCGGGCGGAGCCGTCCGCTGTTCCTGAAGGTCGTCTACCACGGGCCCGCTGCGATGGAGCAACTCGTGACGTACGACCGCAATTTGATCGTGGGTATCCTTGGCGGATCCTCCGGCACAACATTCGATGCCTTCCACCAGCTCTGGGAGGCCCGCAAGTACGGTGCCCGCGTCGCCCTGTACGGCCGGATGATCAACAATTCCGAGCACCAGCCAACGTTCATTCAGCACCTCCGCTGGTTAGCGGACGGCGACATAGACGACCCGGTTGATGCAGTCCGGTCATATCACGCGGCGCTGGGCAAGCTTTCGATCCGTCCGTACCGCGAGCTAGACAACGATCTGCGTCGGACGAAGCGAGACAGCGCTTACTCGGGCGGAGTTGGTCACTAGGCCGCCGGAGCACCGACGGGCGATAACGCGACCGGCGCTGTGTTCCCAACCACTCCGGACGGCAACCCCGACTTCGCCAACATGACGACCGCTCTGAAGATCGCCTGGAACCAACAGCGCTGGCGACGCATTCTCGGATAGCCGCTAGCTCCAAACTCGCTTCACGGGCCACGGCGCGACCAGTTCCATCAACATGCGAAGCAACTCCGCGCGCCGTCAAAGTGACTGCGCGAGCCGACCGCCATTCCCATTGCCGATCTGCTGCTCGCTTCGTGCAACCGGACGAACCGACATAGTGCAAGATAATGCGGGACCCCACGACTGAAGGCAACACCCCTGGTGGGTGGGGCTGGACGCGGCAAGGAGCCCACCGCCTCGCTCTGAGTGTGGTCGGGTCATTCGATGAAGGCGCACCCGTGGCTATCATCCATGTTTTAGGGGCTATCCATATTGCGCGTTATTGGAGTTCCGAAGGACCTCAGCGGGTTGCCCGGCGGGGTGAGCACCTTCTACGCCGGCCGCGACCTAGACACGTTCACCGGGCTCTATAACAACCGTGCCCGGTGGTACGACCCGGCCTCGGGCCGCTTCATCAGCGAAGACCCGCTTCAGTTCGCCGCCGGCGACACGAATCTCTACCGCTACTGCGCCAACTCGCCGATGAACTTTACGGATCCGACGGGCCTTTGGTTTGAATCCGTGTGGGATGCTACATCGCTCGGCTTCGGGCTTTGGAGCTTCCGCAACGATGTCGAAGAGGGTAACGTGGGCTGGGCGATCGTAGACGCCGTCGGAATCGCGGCGGATACCGTGGCGCTGGTCTTGCCATTCGTTCCCGGTGGCGTGGGAGCCGGTATCAAGGCCCTCCGGGCGGGCGATGTGGGCGTTGACGCGGTTCGGGCAATGCGAGGCGGCGAAGTTGCCGTCGGCCTCTACCGGACGTCGCAAGTCGTGCAAGCTGGCGATGTTGCGGCGAACGCTTGGCAATCCTACGACGCCTATCAGCACGGCGACTATTTGCAAGCCGGATTGAGCGGCTTCCACGTCGGCATCCGGGGTGTACAAACCACCCTGAATGTGAGAAGCTGGGCGAGAGGCCGGGCCATCGCAGAGAGCGCACCAACAAGAGTAAGTGCTCCAAAGGGTGGACTGCCAGCCGGTATACGATACGAAGGGACTCTACACCGTGCAGTACCCGCCAAATACGCAGACGGCGCGTGGGACATCCATGCTGGAAACATCGCAGCAAACCACCGGTATTCAGGCTCAGGACGCGGCGCGTTGTACACGGGAACCTCGAAAGACGCCGTTTTGGGCGAACTACGCCACTATGGCGTGGATCCTGATTCCGTTGCTTGGTTATCCAGGAATGTGAGCGTGGACAACGTACTCGATTTGACAAATCCAGCAGTACGAAAACAACTTGGCATCTCGCTCGAACAGATTACGACCAACGACTACCTCTACACCCAAGCGCTTGGTGATTTCGCAAGAGAACGCTATCGCGCACTTCTGGTTCCCTCTGCTCGCCAACCGGGCACTTCAAATCTCGTGATTTTGCGGTGAAGGATGCACCGAATATGACTACGACGACATACCGAACATTCGAGGACCTGCCGGAATGGGCAACGACGCGTGTCCTTAGATTTCGGCCAAATGACGCCGAAACCTGGATCTTCGATCCAGTTCCGGCGCTTGATAATCAGTCGTTCATCGACGTAATGAACCAAGGTGAAGATGGGGTAAACCGAGTGCGCAGGTATCTCAATGACTTGATGGGGAAGTTTTTTCCCGAGGGCTGATCGCGCGGGTGGCACCGATAGCTTGGCTATCGGTGTGCCGCCAGGCATGGGAGGCGCGTCGGCTACGAGCGCCACCGTTGGCGCCGGGGTGTACTTCGGCGGTGGCGCGGCGGTCGGGGCGGCGCACGGATACGCTGACGCAATCGCCGCGACCAACGGCGAGGCCGGCTGGGGAGCCGTCGCGTTCGCCACCGGCGCGGGCGCACTGGCGGGAGGGTTCAGCCCGGTCGGGGAGTTTGTCAGCGCCACGGCTGCGATCGCCGGCGGCTACGGCCAGTGGATGGGCGGCGGAAGTTTCCTCGGCAACGGATTCATGGCCGGGGGCCTCGTCGGTAGCGTGGCCGGCGGCTTCGGCACGGCGGTGCGTCAGGGACTGCTTCAAGGCGGCGCGAGGGCGGGGCTTCGGGCCGGCCTCAACGCATCCGGCCCGGAAGTGGTGGGGATGGGCATCGGCGCCGGCATCGGCGGCTACTACGGCGGCACCGAGGGCGCGCTGTTCGGCGCCAACATGGGCATGTTCGGCGGCGGCATTGCCCGAGGGGGCTACGGGCTGTATGGTAAGTGGAGAGCCCCAGGTGGTGTACAGCAGGGGTATAGCCGTGTCTATCGAGCCGTAAGCGAGGCTGAGTATCAGGATATTCTTAGGACGGGCCAGTTCCGGCAAGGTCCCAATTCCTTGGAAGGAAAGTGGTTCGCTGATTCTCTGGAAGGCGCTCAAGCTCACGGCAATTCACTGTTCGGCATCGGCAATTTTCGTCTGATCGAAGCGGACGTGCCAAATAACGCTCCCAGCTTGTTCCAGCAGCCAAATCTGGACGGTCTAGGTCCAGCCCGATATTTGCATTTGGACGACTTGAACGGCGTTACGCCCCAGCCGGTAAGGTGACAGAGATGGTTGTGATGCGTGCTGTTGTTGAATGGATTCCGAAAGAACAAGGCGGCAGAAGTCAGCCGCCTGCTGGCGTGGGTTCGCCGCCGTATGCAACGGTCGTAAGATTTGCCGATACCACGGAACCATGGCCTCCCCCTGTGGCTTGGTCGCTTGTTGTGAAGAAGGACGAAGCGCAAAGCGAACGATACCGATGGATTGCGGACGTGCATTTTCTGATGAGCGATGCCCCGCATGAGTCACTTTGTCCTGGACGCGCGTTTGAGTTATACGAAGGCAACAAGCTGGTTGCTCGTGGAAGGATACTGGCGAAAGATGAATTGCCAGTTCCCTCAATGACCTGAACGCCGGCAACGGTATCTGTCCATTTTGATCCGAAACCGCCCCAAAACGACCGAATCAACCCCAATTCCTCTTTGCCCCGTTTGCCCACAAGCCGCAGTGTTGCGAAAGAATTGCTCTTGACTCGTTAAGCTGG
>Ga0180430_10004726_pt1 | contig 11442 bp, 7 predicted proteins | sample SS_ome_9_FD_132999 | JGI IMG/M metagenome (GOLD analysis project Ga0180430, IMG submission 132999) | Hypersaline lake sediment archaeal communities from the Salton Sea, California, USA - SS_1_S_2 metaG | ecosystem: Environmental > Aquatic > Non-marine Saline and Alkaline > Hypersaline > Sediment... | reverse complement strand
GGGGATCGGCGTTCTTTGTTGCTCGTCCGCTTGGGGTGGTCTGGAGATGAATGCCCTGCGACTGGCCGGCTGGGTAGCCGACCGAGGCCGCCAGGTGACCGTCCTGTGCGACCCTGCTTCCCCCCTGGGACGTGCGGCCGCAAGTATGGGGCTTCAGGTTCGCGAATTGATATCTACCTACAAGTACGGTGACTTTTCCAACGCCCGGCGAATCGCCCGAATCTGCCGTGAGGACGGGATCGGCTATGTCATGAGCACCGAGGGCCGCGACCTGCTGCTTATGGTGCTAGCCAAGAAGTTCGCCCGATCCCGTTTCAAGTTTCTGCACCTTCAGCAAATGCACGTCGGCGGCTTCAAGAAGGACTTCTTCCATACCTGGGAGTATCGCCACCTTGATGCCTGGATAGCGCCCCTTCCCATGTATCGGGCCCGTATTCTCGAAGCGACACGACTGACTCCCGAGAAAGTCCATGTAATCAACCTCGCGATCGAGATCGACCGGTTGCTCGATTCTCTCCCTACCAAAGCGGAGGCACGAGAACAGCTCGACCTGCCGAAAGAGGCCACGATCGTCGGCACCGTAGGGCGACTCGATACCAAGAAGGGTCAGGACGACACCATCGAAGCCGTGGCCACCCTGCGCACCGAGGGACACAATCTCCACGCCCTATTTGTAGGCGATCGAACCGTCGGCGCTACCGATGAGTTCGAGAACAGGCTGGATGCCCGAATCGAGGAACTGGGGATTGGCGACTGTGTCCACTTCCGGCCCTTCATGAAGGATGTCTCGGTCGCCTACTCGGCCATGGACATATTCGGCATGACCACCCACTCCGAAACTTATGGGATGGTCACTGTCGAGGCGATGACTTGCGGGCTGCCGGTGGTCGGATCCCGTGATGGAGGTACGCTACAGCTTATTGATGATGGTCGCACCGGTCTGCATTTCACTCCTCAGGACTCCGGCGATTTGACCGCCAAGCTGGGGGCGATGGTGCGTGATCCCGATCTGGCCAAACAACTGGGCGAAAACGCGGCCCTTGAGGCCCGTAAGCGGTTCGGACACGACATCGAGACCGACGCCTTCCTGAAGCTAATAGACGGTCTGGGGTAAAGAGAAAGGGACCGCACATGCGGCCCCTCGTTGAGTAGTATAAAAGGCTCTCCCGAGCCGAATCTTGTCTACTGGTTGACCTTGAACACCGCAACCATCTGCTGCATTCCCTCAGCCTGACGGTTCAGTTCTTCCGCTGCCGCGGCAGACTGCTCGGCACCGGAGGCGGCTTCCTTGGAGATACTGGAAACGTTTTCGACGTTCTTGGAGATCTCCTCGGCTGCCGAGGACTGCTCTTCGGTGGCAGTAGCGATCTGCTGGATCATGTCCATCACCTGCTGAACCACATTGACGATCTCGTTAAGGGCATTTCCGGCCTGATCGGCAAGGCCTTTACCTTCGTCAACTCTGGAGCCGGCGGACTCCATAGATTCAACGGCTCGACCGGTACCTTCCTGGATGCTTTTGATCATCTCGGTGATTTCGCCGGTCGCTTTACCTGTGCGCTCGGCCAGTTTGCGAACTTCGTCGGCCACGACAGCAAAGCCACGTCCCTGTTCGCCGGCACGGGCTGCCTCGATAGCGGCGTTGAGTGCCAGGAGATTGGTCTGATCGGCAATGTCGTCGATGACGGTAATAATCTCGCCTATCTGCTCGGCTGAGCCGGCCAGCTCGTCGACGATCTGCGAAACTCCCGTGGTCGATTCGGCAATCTGATTCATACCGTGAATGGTGTCACTCACGATTTGCCCACCACCCGCAGCAGTATTGGAGGCCTGACCCGAAGCTTCGGTGGCCTCGTTGGCGTTTTTCGACGACTGCACGATCGTGGCGCTCATTTCCTCAAGAGCCACGGCCACCTGTGTCATCTGCTGGGCCTGGTCAGCGGCGCCACGAGACATCTGTTCCGAAGAGGAAGCGATCTCGGTGGCGGCTGATACCAACTGCCCTGCGTTTTCACCCAGCTGTCGTACCATACCGGTGAGGTTGCGAATCATCTTGCTAAATGCGTTTCCGAGCTGATCGCGCTCGGAACGAGGCTTCACTCGAACGGTCAGGTCGTTCTCGGCGATTGTCTCAGCTGCTTTGGTCATCTCCTTCTGGTACTCGATCATACCCCGGAAGGCGTTCGCAAGCTCACCGACCTCATCGCTCGATTGGATCTCAATATCCTGATTGATATCTCCCTCAGAAAGCTCTTTGGCGATGCCGGCCATCTGACTGACCGGTCGCGAAATCGTGCGAGCCATGTAGAAGCCGATACCGAGGGAAAAGAGCATGAATATAGCACCAAACATTACAATCGAGGCCTGGATATTGTTGACCGGAGAAGTGAACTCATCCAGATAACTGCCAGTGGCGACAATCCAATCCCATTCAGGTACATAGGCGTAACACACGATTTTCTCAGCTTGAGTCCCGTCGCGATCCCAGAAATAGGAAACCCAGCCATAACCATTGTGAGCCAACTGATTGGCCTTGGCTGTCATTTCCTTGGCAAAATCGTACTGCGATATGCCTTTCCCTTCGCTCGTCGGGTGGATCTTAAGTACAGCATCGCCGTCCATGATATAGATATATCCGGTCTTTCCAACTTCCTGACCGAGGATAGTCGCTCGCAGAATCTCTTTGTCAATCGGACAGACTACGCCGAGCACTGCAGTCAACTGGCCAGCGGTATCATAAACACCTGTGTATCCGGCCTGTGCCTTTTCGCCAGAGGCTTCAACAACACTGTAGGCTATTCTTTGACCTGATTTCAGATCAGCGAGAGATTCCGAAGTCAGCTGCCATCCGGCGTCGGTTTCCAACGCATTGGATTCGGCCAGTAGTTTGGGTGAGCCATGAGCGATATCCCAGACGGCACAGGAGGCGTGGACCTCGTTCGTAACGGCCTTGGCCAAACGAAGGGCGTCCGCCGGTTCGAAGGTTTCCGAGTTCAACACCATATGAGTGCCATCCCAGGAGGCAGCGCCTCCGCTGAACTCGCTCGCGCTCAAGGCTGCGGTTTGTATGTCGGCTCTGGCTTCATCGTGAGCATGCAAGATCGCAATCTCGCAAATGTCTCTTCCCATTGCTGTCATGTGCTGCAGGTCGTCCTTCGCCAGGTCGGTGAGATAGTCGGAGGCCTTCATGGTACTAATAAAGGCCACACCCGTTATCGAGATAGCCAGTACCGCGAATACCATAAGAACGATTTTGTGCATCAATCTTAGCTTCATTGTGCCCTTCCTTTTAGGTCAGTGCGGAGTTGTCCGCCAAGTCGAAAATCCCTAGCTCTTTTCACGTGATATCGGCAAGATTGGGAAGATTCCATACAGCCAAGAGGGCCGGAATCCGGCCCTCTTAAGCAATTGTTGGAAAATCGATCAGCTTATCGTCAAGGACGAGAGATGAGTTACATCCTAGCTGTTAACCTTAAACTGGGCAACCATTTGCCGCAAACCTTCGGACTGGCGGTTCAGTTCCTCGGCGGCGGCGGCAGACTGTTCGGCGCCGGCTGCTGTTTCACGGGTGACAGTTGAAACACTTTCAACGTTCTTGGAGATCTCCTCGGCAGCAACCGACTGCTGTTCAGTGGCCGTGGCGATCTGTTGAATCATATCCATCACCTTCTGATTAACCAGGACTATCTCATTGAGACTGTCGCCGGCCTTGTTGACCAGCTCTTTGCCCTGTTCAACCGCATTACCGGCCACATCCATGGAATCGACCGCGCGCCCGGTATCCGACTGGATGCCCTTAATCATGTCGGTGATTTCACCGGTGGCTGTTCCGGTGCGTTCGGCCAGCTTGCGCACTTCATCGGCGACGACCGCAAAGCCTCTTCCCTGCTCGCCGGCACGGGCGGCCTCGATTGCAGCGTTGAGAGCCAGCAGGTTGGTTTGATCAGCAATATCGTCGATTACACTGACGATTTCGCCAATACGATCCGAAGCCGTGGCCAACTCGTTGACAATTTGTGCTGTCGTGGCGGCTGACTCGGTGATCTCCTGCATGCCGCGAATCGTGTCAGAGACGATGTTACCGCCGGACGTAGCGGTCTCTGAGGCGCCACGAGCGGCATCGGTGGCATCGCCGGCATTGCGAGCCGACTCCACGATAGTAGCGCTCATTTCTTCGATCGCGACCGAAACTTGATTGACTTGCTGGGCCTGATCGCCGGCGCCACGAGACATCTGCTCCGACGAAGAAGCGATCTCGTTCGCAGCCGAAACCAGCTGAGTGGCGTTGTCACCCAGTTGACGCACCATTCCAACAAGGTTTGAGATCATGGTCTTGAAGCTGTTGCCCAAAACATCTGACTCTGACCTCGGTTGAATATCCACGCGCAAATCGTTGGCTGCGATTTTCTCCGAGGCACCGGCCACTTCCTTGATATAGCCAATCAAATTGCGGAAGGATTTGGCCAGAATGCCGATCTCGTCACGGGAGTCTATGTCGATTTTCTGGTTGATGTCACCAACTGCTATCTTCTCGGCGACACCGGCGATCATGCTAATGGGACGGGAAATCGAACGGGAGAACATCCACCCGACAAAAGCTTATCCGTACCCACCAAATAGGTCTCTCCCGACTCGCCAAGACCGCTTCTGTCCTGCATAATCCGATTGACCTGATCGAGAGGTATTTGCAGAGCAACAACTCCGATCAGTTCCCCGTTGGGGTTTCTGCATGGGGCCCCGACAAACGAGGCTGCGGCTCCGTTGGACGGGGCGTAGGCGGCGAAGTCCTCGAACGAGATTGCCTGTTTCGCCCTGCGGAAAAGGGAACCAAGATTGGAACTACTATACTTGCCGTTCATCAGGTTGGTCGCGAAGTCGGGTTCTCTCTCGACGGTATAGACGATATCTCCGTTCGCACTTATGAGGAACAGATCGTAGTACCCTTATTCTTCCATATAGTGGGTCAGCCAGGGACCGTAGGTCTCATCGGTCTCATTGTACTCAGCAGAGTTGACTCCTGACGCCTGATAGGCAGCATCGAAGACTTCCAGCGCCCTGACAACCTCCGGGTTGGTTGACAAGACATTGACATCGCCAAGACGCTCGAAGAAGTAGCCTTCAATCTGTCCCTTCTTAACGTCTCTCAAAGAAATCAACTGATCGAAGGCCTTGCCCTCCAAAGCGCCCTGGCCCGAATTGACCGCTATAAGCGCGATCGTGCCAAGTGGCACCAACCCCACGATCATGAAGATTGTGATAAGCTTCGTGTTGATTTTCAGGTTCTTGAACATACTTCCTCCTTGATCCCCTTTTTGCTATGTCGCAGCCCGTCTTTCTTCTTCGAGTATCACAATTCACCTCAGCGAGCCGTAACAGGACGACTAGTCCGGTCGACTGTCTTGCCCCTTTGGCTGGTTTTTCGAGTAAGCTAGTCTATGGTGTCTTCGCAATGATATTGACCGGAGCACACAGTCAGTACCAGATGCATGTCAAACTCAATCCCTTTCGAGATGTATCGGCGAATAACTGGACAGACTTAGGGATTTTAGCGGTACATGAGGCACAGAAGGCTCCGATCACCGCATATAGTTGTAGAATCTGGGATCAGGGGATCACCGGATATATACGATGTCCAGCGGACGGACGGCCGCTGGAAGAAAGAGCCGGGCCTATTAGACTCAGGTCGACTGGGCGTCTTCGACGACCTGGCGGTATTGATCTACCAGCGAGGCTACGCCCTCTTCGGTCCTGGACTCGGCGACGATGTTGAAAGCGGCGGTGGTTCTGTCAGGGGTAACCAACACCCAGCCGTCGTTCTCGAAAATCCGGACACCGTCGATCAGCTGGCGCTCTTTCTCTTCCGAGCCCACGATCAACTTGCGCATGACAGTCCCCTTGCGCGACCACGGGCAGGGTACCGAGATCTCCTTGCGGATATACCCTTCGAACCGTTTGCGAAGAGTGCCTAGTCGGCTCTTGGTGCGGGCCATCATTTCGAGGATTTTGACAGCGGCCAGCATGGCGTCAGATCCGAGCTGGAAGCCGGGGAAGATAAAACCGCCACGGGTGCCGCCGACGAAATCGACTTCGCCGCGGCGATGGATCTCCATCATACTCAGATGGTCACCGGCCACTCGCACGACCTCTACGTCGTGCTCCGAGGCAATCTCTTCGACTCCCATGGACGCCCCTACCGGTACCGCAATCCTCTTGGCTTCGTGAGTCTTGAGGAACAGATCCAGAACCACCAGCATAAGGGTCTGACTGTCGATCGGCTTGCCCATTTCGTCAACGGCTGTGAGTTTTTCGGCGGCTGAGTTCAAAAGGAAACCAATATCGCAATGAAGCGAGGTAACAATCGAAGAAAGCTGGACAATCGCCTTGGAGTGCTCTTCGGGCGAAGTCGCGAACTTGCGCGGATTGAGGTTGGCGTTGAGTTCAATCGCGGAGATGCCCAGATTGAAGAACAGCGTCGGAAACACCTGGCTGGAAGAACCGTTGGAATGGTCGACTACCAACTTAAATCCAGCTTTGCGGATTTCATCGCGATCGATGGCGTTCAGGAACTCCTCGCGATAGTCTTCCAGAGCGTGGCTGTCCATCTCGAGATGCCCGATGTGATCCAAGGCGGCCCGTTCGAAGTCCTCCCCGAAGTAGAGACGTTCCACCTTCTTAGACTTGGCCGTCGGCAGATCCATACCCGTGCCGTCGAAGAAGATCATATCAATAAGATGGTAGTCTTCGGGATTGTGGCGAACATAGATGCCGGAGGCAAACTCGCCCCGCATCAGACCGTACCGAACCACCGGAATGGGCATCATCTCGAAGTCGGAGACGTGGACTCCGGCTGCGAGCAGTCCGGAGATAAGACCTCGCTTGAGCAGGCGGGATGTGTCGGAAGCATCTCGGCTGGTGACGATCGATGTGCCCTGTCCGATGAGAGCACCAAAAGCGGCACCCAGCTTGACACACATTTCCGGTGTGATTTCGCTGAGAGCCAGGCCACTGATCTTGGCGTTGGTGAACAACTCCCGGTTCCACTTGTCGCCCCAGACTATAGAGGACGACACAATAGCGCCCGAGTCGACCGTCTTGCCCGGCCAGATCTTGCAGTTGGCCTTGACCGTGGCGGAGTCCCCGATGATGCAATCGTCGGAAACGATGACATCGTCCAGCAGCTGTACGTTGTGGCCAATTCGGGAGTGGTTACATACGACGCTGTTGCTCATGACCGTCTCGGCGCCCACGGCATTGTCGCTCCAGATTATAGCGTTGGTGAGGTCACACCCGTGGCCGACCCGACTTCGGTGCCCGACGACGCAATTGTGTAGGCGCGTTCCGGCTCCCACAGAGACATCGTCGCCCAAAACGACTTGTCCCGTAAGCTCGACGTCTTCTCCCAACTGAACATTTTCGCCGGTGAACACGCGCGCTCCGTTGACATCCTTAGCCTCAACTTTTAGATCAAGATTGAGCTTCTGTTCGAAAAAGTCCAGATGCGCCAGGCGGTATTCACTAACGTTACCGACGTCTTTCCAGTAGCCGTCCATGATCTTTCCGTGCAGACCCATCTGCTTGGACAGCATCAGCGGAAACAGATTCTGCGAGAAATCGAAGTTGGTGCGGGGCGGTATCAGAGAGTAGGCCGAGGGTTCTATCAAGTAGATACCGGTATTGATCGTGTCAGAGAAGGCCTCGCCCCAGGACGGCTTTTCGAGAAAACGGACTATTCGACCGTCGCCGTCGGTAATCACGATTCCGTAAGCCAGCGGATTCTCCATGCGCGTGAGGAGAAGCGTGGCTTCCGATTTCTTCTCCTGGTGCCATTCAATGGCTTGAGAAAGATCAAAATCAGTCAGAAGATCGCCGGAAATGATCACGACCGGCTCATCGCTACCTTCAAGCGCATACTTGACCGCCCCGGCCGTACCGTAGTCATCGTCCGGCTTGGCATAGGACATCTTGACGCCGAATTCGGAACCGTCACCGAAATGGTCTTTTATCTTGTCGGCCTGGAAGTACAGAAGACTGGTGATATCGGTGAGATTATGACGCGCCAGGAGTGAAACAACGTGCTCCATCATCGGGATATTGGCGATCGGGACCATCGGTTTGGGCAGATTGATCGTGAGGGGACGAAGTCGAGTGCCGAATCCGCCAGCCATGATGATAGCTTTCATTAGTCGCTCCGTTATGTTGAAAAAGTCACGCCGGTAAAAGGTGACCTTGCGCTTGAAGGTATTGGATTACGTCGTTAAAATCGTCATAAGCAACGTGGTTAATATTGTTCTGTCGGCAGTACTGTTCAAGGTCTTTTTTGGCGAAAATGAGATCGGATTCGGCCAGGGCACAGACGTCGGAGTAGCCGTCGCCTATGAAGACCACTTTGGTCTCCTCTCCCACCTTCTCAAGATACTCGCGAATGCGCTCTCCCTTGCAGCTTCCGCACCGTTGGCAGCTTACGTTGTCATGAGGGAAATCGATTTTCAACTCACCATCCTCGAAGTACCCGCGGTTGGTAATGATGTCCAAATCGTTCAGACCATGGTTTGCCAAAACATGCTCGATATAGAACCCGAATCCATCTGAAAGGATGGTGAAATCGACGTCGTGAGACCGGCAGAGGTCGAGCAGCTCTTTTACGCCCTCGTTTAGCCGAAACTGGTCGAGAAACCCGCGCAGTCTCTCCTCGTCAATATCGACCATCTCGGCCTCTCGACGGAGACAGTCGCGTGTAGACAACTCCCCCGATTTCCAGAGCGGAACCAGGTCATCGGTCTTACCCTGGGAGAAGGTCTTGAACATGTGGTAGCCGACATCCTTGCGGCAGAGGGTGCCGTCGAAATCGCTAAATATGGCTAGTCTCATTTTGTCGTTTCCTGTTCGCTCCTCGTCACAAAGCCGGGTTCGGTTCGTTCGATTGCAGCAGCAGTTCCACCGTTCGGGCTATCTCCGGGCTGTGGGGTACCAGCACTCGGGCATAAGCTTCGTAGTCGGAATACTTTCGTTGAAGGGCAAGTTGCCAGAGGCGACGCAGCAGATAGTCACGCTTGGCGTGGAACTTCTCCAGGTCACTGCGGTCAGCGATTTCCCTGAGTCTTCGAACCAATCGGCGTGTGGCCGTCCCCGCCTGTGATGCCTCGAGAATCTCGGCGAACTCGTCTATCTGTTCCGAAATCGTTGACTTGAAGAGGAAGTCTCGGCTGCGAGCGAAGCGGTAGAACTCTTCCTCCCACGGTTCGTCGAGGTTGCCATCGTCGCCGTCGGCGACTATCTCATCCTGATTGAGAGCCACAAACTCCTGTAACAAGAGAGAGTTCTCGATTTGCACCGCGAACTCGCCGGCTGATTCGGGTTCGAGAAGATGATGGGGGGCGATGCCCTTTCCGGTTTCGCTCAGGGTGGAATCGAAATCATTGAGGAATACGCGACCGTCGAGGAAGTATCGGGAAATCGTAAGACGAAGTCCGTCCTGACCGGGAATTCTGACAAACCCCTGAACCAATCCCTTGCCGAAAGTAGTGTCTCCCACTACTATCGCTCGACCGGCCTGTTTGAGCGCCCCGGCTGTAATCTCCGAGGCCGAGGCCGAACCGCGGTCGACCATTACGGCCATCGGCAATCCCTCGGCGATATCTCCCCCGGTGGCCAGGTCTTCTGCCTTCACCCATCGTGAGCGTCCTTCGGTACCGACTATAAAGTCCCCCGATTCGAGAAAGAGGTCGGACACCTGCACCGCTTCGTGATAGAGCCCGCCGGGATTCCCGCGGAGATCCAGGATCAATCCTCGCGGCTGACCCAGTTCCGTCAGGGAGTCAACCGCTTCCTCGACCGCATCGGCGGCGCCGGAATCGAAATCGTCAAGACGGATATAGATCACGCTGTCGGGCCCGTATCCTGCGTACGGTACATGTATGTAGGGAACTCGATCGCGCGTGATTTCGATCTTAAGAGTGTCGTCCGGTCCGGGACGAAGCACCTGCACGACAACCTGGCTGCCTTCCTCGCCGCGGAGAAGGTCGGAGGCATCCGAGACCGAAAGGCCGACCAGCGAAGTGGAGTCCGCCATGATGAACAGATCGCCGTTGAGCACACCGGCCATATCGGCCGGCCCGTCCTCGACGGTAGTTATGATCCTCAGACCACGTTCGTGGCTGGAGATCACGGCACCGATCCCACCGTAGGTTCCGGAACGCTGGTTGCGCATCTCGGCAAAATCTTCGTCCGTCACGTACCCGGAATACCGGTCCAGGCGGTCGGTCATGGCCATCTTGGCCGAGCGCATGAGTTCGTCCCAATCGACCGGCTCCTGGTACATTTCGTCGATAGCGACGGCCGTGAGATAAAGGGCGCGGCTCTGCCTCAGGGCGGGGTCGGTCAGTACGTAAAGTCCGGCGCCTCCGGCAAAGAGCATGATGAGCATCAGAATAAGTGCGATCTGAATCAGCGCGGGCCGATCAAGAAGGTTGGGTGAGGTCATTTGATTCCGAACCTTCGGGAGAGGATCTTCTGCACTTCCGCGAAGACCTCCTCGATTGATCTGGTGGCGTCTACCACCTTGACTCGGCGACGTTCTTTGCGAGCAATCTCCAGGAACCCCCGGCGCACGCGCTCAAAAAAGGCCGCCGGCTGCGATTCCATACGATCCTTGTCCTTCCCCATTCTCTCTTGCGCCGTCTTGAGGTCGATGTCAAACAGAAGCGTCAGGTCGGGCATCAAGTCACCAACGGCAACCTTGTTCAGGGAGCGGACCATGCGAATGTCCTGCTTGCGACCGTAACCCTGGTAAGCGGTGGTACTGTCAAAGAAGCGGTCGCAAAGAACCACGTGCCCCTCGACGAGGAACGGGAGGATCTCAACAGCCGTGATATCCGCCCGGGCCGCCTCGTACAGTAGCAACTCGGTGCGGACGTCGATATCGAGCTTCTTGTCGAGGAGAATATCCCGAATGCGCTCGGCAGTCTTAGTGGAGCCGGGTTCGCGAAGCATCTTGACTTCGTAGCCGGCCCCGGTCAAAAGACGGTGGCACAAGATGGCTTGAGTGGTCTTGCCACAGCCATCAATGCCTTCGAAAGTTATAAAAAGCGGACCTTTGTGTTTCGCGGACACCCCAAACTCCGTCGCAGATCAAGTATGCAAAGACGTTTTCTCCCAAATATGGGTGCCGGCCTCAAAAAGCTACTTTTTACTTTTTACGACTCTTTTGCGGGCCGTGCCTTTGCGGGTTCCACCTTTTGCAACAGCAGTTTTGCGCGCTGGTTTCCCACCTTTGGGGGTTGCCGGTTTTCTCTTCGAAGCGGTCTTCTTAGGCTTCTGAGCGTACTTCTCGATGAACTCCTCAGTGCGGCGGCGGGCTTCGTCGTCCGTATACTGCTCCGGAGGTGACTTTGAGAAATAGGACGAAGGCTCATAGAGGGCCCCGGCCACGCCATGATCCATTCC
>Ga0180430_10004722_pt1 | contig 11452 bp, 27 predicted proteins | sample SS_ome_9_FD_132999 | JGI IMG/M metagenome (GOLD analysis project Ga0180430, IMG submission 132999) | Hypersaline lake sediment archaeal communities from the Salton Sea, California, USA - SS_1_S_2 metaG | ecosystem: Environmental > Aquatic > Non-marine Saline and Alkaline > Hypersaline >... | reverse complement strand
GAAGAAGATTTAACCTAGCCTTGTTGTACCACGATGTACGCCACGGTTTATCACGAAGGGGCAGGGTAGCGTGCAGGACGGCGTGAATCTCCTTCTCCTGCATCTCCGACGGGAGCATCGTCGCCATCCAGGCCATCAGTTCAACGTACGGCTCGCCCAAGCTAAGCTGGTACTGGATACCCTGCCAGATCATCTGGATAGCGTACTCAGGCAGATTCCGACGGAGGTCAGCATGGGAGGGAAGGTACGGGGTCATCACGGTCTCCTTAACGATCGCGAGGATCCTACCCAGAGGTTGAAGAATGTGAAACGATCAGTGCCAGAGCCAGAGATCGGGAACCCAGCACATCCCGTTCGGGCAAGGCATCCACCGCCCACTGTGGGACAGCCACGGATCCGACCAGGGTCCCATCCAAGGATCGAGGATCGGTATCCTGTGAGGATCGGAGCCGATCACGTGACACTCCAGGTGATCGGATCTCTCGTAGCAGACCGCCCGCTGGGGGACCTCGGGCGGAGGCAGGCTAAAGTGAGCACACCCCGACAGGATCGAGATGAGCAGCACAGGTAAGATTCGCATGACAGTCTCCACTTTGACTATCATACCCAGCAGAGGAGCTGCTTTAAAGCTCCTCTTCCTCCACGTCAAGCTCTCCCGTACCACCACACTCTGGACAGGGTCCCGGATCACCTGCACCAAAGTCCCGAGCCCAGGTTCCACTCGGCTTTCCGTCGGCTGTCCCGTAACCACAGCAACGTGGACACTCCGGACCGAAGTCAAAGTTTGACAACTCCTCTCGAATGATCTCTCGGATCCTCTTGCGGCTAATACGCACGACTTCCTCCGACGTGGTGGCAGAGGTAACTATCGGCAGAGATGTGGAGGATCAGGAGAAGACACCTGAAAAGAAGAGACAGACGAAGACGATGATCGCGAAGGTCACGCCCAGTCCCGTCCCCACCAGGAAGAGAGCGAGAAGGGAATTTCCCTCGATCAGGTGCTTCCGTTCGAGGTGATGTCGAATGTACTGGATCATTCGGTTCACGGAAGAGCTCCTTGGATTAGATCACCAAGGGTCCAACCACACATGACGAGGGAGGAGTAGAGGATGAGAAGAAATACCTGACGTTTTGTCATTTATCAAACACTCGGATGAGATCAAGTCCAGAGGACGACACTTTGATCATCATCTCGGAATCAAACAAGCTTCGGAGCCAGATCCATGGAATAACGAGCACTTGAATGATGAGCATGTGAAAAAGGTGATCTGCATAAGATCGAACGTGTACGTAATGCACCACGAATTATTATTCTCCCGTTCGATGTCGATCAGGTCCAGGATCGGATTTACTTCTAACATGTCTTCTCTTCGTGCATCCAACTAATTCCAGGTCCGTCGCAGGTCTCACACCAGTCAAGGCTGACCGGATCTATACCAGATCCTTCACAGCGAGGGCAGGTGATTGGGATCCAACCGTCCGGGATCTCAAGCTCCTCCCGAAGGTGCTCAATCAGGAGGGATCGCCTCTCCTGCTCGGATAGATGGGGTGAGAAAAGAGGGAGGTTGCTGACAGCGAGTGCAGTCTCTTCTGAGACAATTGACCTCTCGAAAAATTCAGCTACGTTCTTCCACTGTCGATGTTTTTTCTCGACCATTGATCTCCCTCACCAGCTTCATCAATCTATTAGCCGTCTCCACGACGTACCTCTCCGACACCGGTCCTGATGTGATGGTGAAACCAGGCCTCACCAGAGGCGCGGAGACCGTGAGAACATACTCGGTATTGTGTCTATCAGCCATCGTCACCTGCACCTCTTATGAAGCTCATTATCCATCCGACGAGACTCTCTGAGCTCGTCCTCCACCTTCTGACGGAGCTCCTGACCCTCCTCTAGAAGCTGATCGAGGGTCTCATCATCGAACTCGATCGTGTCGTTGGGCACGTAGAACTGATCTCGGACCCGCTCCTGGGCCGCGCTGATGGCCGGATCCCTTCGAAGTTTCTGCGTGGGATACTTCAGGTTCAAGGACTTGACACCCGGATCAAGATCGACGTGCCGGGTCTTCGCCACCTTCCGTGCCTCCTCGATCGCGGTGAGTCTGAGCGGGCGCTGTCGTCTCCGAATTCGCTCCCTCTCCTGCGGATGAAGAGACAAGCCCGCCTGGAAACCCTCACTGTATCCCACATCCAGCGCGGCAGCTAGCTCCCTCTCCAGGATGTCGATCACGTCCAGGACTCGTTGGGGATCCATGCCGTACGGACTTGAGAGAAGAAGTGTACACTCCCGTCGAAGGGCTGATAACTGTTGTCGAGGATCCACGGTCACTCCATCTTTATGATGTACGGCATCACAGATCTAATTTAGCCGCGAGCTCTTGATAGTAGGAGTAACTGAGAGCCGGGAGGCCTACCTTGCGACGCTGGATCTGCTCATCGTACCAGCACCGACCAGGTGGACAGCTGCACCTCGTTTCCAGGTACCGCTCCCGACATCCATTATTGATCAGGTAGACCTGATCGTCCAGGTAGGCGTCCTCCTCTTCCTCCCAAGGCTCAGCGTCCGGGTCCTGCGGGCTCTCTCCGTCGATCCCAAGCAGGTCGTCCAGCGCATCCTCCAGATCCTCGTCAGCGGGAGGGTCAGGCTGAAGCTGATCGATCACGTGCTGAAGCGTCTCGATGTCGTCCAGAAGCTCCTCCACATCACCCTCTGCCTTGAGGGCTCGGTCCATCCAGGCCTCCTGGGTCCGTCGCGCGGCCTCGTCCCACCAGTGACTGAAGCTCTGCTCACCGTTCGTCCGAACGATCAGGCCACAGAGAGATTTGACGGTGTCCTCGAGGGTTGCGCCCTCGATCAATCCGCAGACGATATTGTCGATCGTGGTGAGAGCAGCAGCAAGCTTATCCCTCTCAGCCTCAACTTCAGCGAGATGATCTTTGAGTTCCTGCTCAGTGTCACGCATGAGTATCTCCTAGCTCAATCCCATCATACACCCTGGAGAGCAAGGTATACACACGATGGAAACAACGACTACGGAGACGCTAGTGTGTCCGGTCTCTCGGCCGGACACGCCGGCCGTTCGACGGCACACGGTCTCCACTCGTCGCCCTCCCAGCATCGACACTGCTTCTCACGTTGGGCGCACACGCTCCGAGTGCAAGGCTCCCAGTGGGTGTGGCACACGTTGCGGTAGCCGTAGCTCCCGATCGCGTGGTCGTATCCCCACTCGTACCCGCAGGTCGTGGTCGGGCAGGTGGTCTGCCGACTCTCAACCCGGACGCAGACGGTCCGCTCCAGCCGAGGCCCGCAGCTACCGATCAGACCCCCGAGGGCGACGACCAAGGTCGCGGTCAGACCGATCCCGAGTAGGTTGATCCCGATCCTCCGAGGGGTGGTCCAGGGTAGCATGAACCTCACCATCCAGCTGTCTTCCATCCTGAGGTGCGTCTCGCGGTATCCCTGGCCATCAGCTCACGCTCCTCGATCTCACACTCAGAGACCGTGAATTCAGCAGCCTCAGCTGAGCGGATCAGCTCCCACATGACCTCTATCGTCCCACTCAGGTGGCTCTTATGGTTCGACCACCTTGAGTTCTCGGTGCGTCGGTTTGGGATGGTAGCTGTCGACATCATCAATCCTTGGCAGTCGTCGGACCGTGAGGCTTGGGCGGTCGGGCGCCACACCTGCGCACCATCCGCCGGAGCTCCTCGATGTCCTCGTCCGAAGCGTAGTACCCGTGGATCCGGCCGCCGGCGATCAGCCGCTCGGCGGCGAACCGATTATCGAATCTGACGATCGAATCAAGATCGGATGCTAGGTCACGGACCTGCTCAATGAATCTTCTAGATCCCCAGCTCATCGTTCCCTCCTCAACCGTGCACGTGGCCGAGGTCGTGGTAGCCGCAGTCCGGGCAGAAGGACTCCACCATCGGACAGCCGTCTGTAAGCGAGCGCCATCTGATCCTCTCCAGCTTAGGATGGCGGCAGCCGATCCAGCCCCGACGGATCCGGAACAGCTTCCACCAGTCGGCTAGGCCCTCCGGTCGTCTGAGAACCAGGGAGAGGGGTTCGTCCGTTCCGGCGTAGGGATCGACCCGGTGACCGACGTCCCGGGGGATCCTGTGCCGTGCCGGAGTGACCACGTCCCGGGACCCGCAGGCCGAGCAGGTGTGCATCTTACCCTGGTCGACCACCTCCGGGTGGACGTAGGTGGACTCCCAACCCTCGTGCCCCATGTTGGTCTCATCGACCGCGTTCCACCAGGCCAACCGACTGCCGCACTCCGAGCACCGCCAAGAGGCCTGATCCGGAGCTTCGTAGCAGTCGAACCGAAAGTGGTGACCCATCTCGCAGAGCCACTGCTCAAATCCCTCGTAGCTCATCGGTACCTCCTACATCGTGATCAACTCGATGACTGACATTGTGAGTAGGACGGCTGAGCACAGGATCGTCAACCCGCCCGCCCCGACGAACGCGCGCCAGAGATTCCCGTCCGTCCCGTGGTCGTCGTACGACTCGGTCCAGGGAATGTAGATTCCCAGGGACAGCATGATGATCGCCGAGATGTACCCGACAATCCAGATGACGTTTCCGAGGATCACAATCATCAGTGACGCTCCCTCAGGATACGCAGGGCGCGCCTCTTAAACTCCCGCCGAGCTCGTCGTGGCGACCAGCCGATTCGCCAGGGTGACCAGGACCACCGTTCCCACCATGGGAGCACGAGCGGAGTGAGCGACATGAGGTAGTCGCCCCAGCTCTGCGGCTTCGGACCGAGCAGGTAGCGAGCCTCAGTCATCAGGAGGATATTGTCCGCGGCGATGACCTCCTTCGGCATCCCGCCGTTCAGCCTAAACCGCACGCTGATGGTCGCGAGCAGTCGCCGCTCGATGGCCTTGTACTCCTCCATTCCAGGAGCGTGTTTAATCGGCCGCGCCAGGTCGTTAACGTAGACCTCGGCGGCGTCGTGAAGAAGGGCCCACCGAAGTACGTTCACTCCGAACGGTGAGTCGGCAAGTCCGAAGTCACAAAGAGCGTCGAAGACGCAGTCGTACACTCGACAACAGTGCTCAGCGACGCTGTAGAACCGCCGAGTATGGCCCGTGAACCGACACAGATTGGATAGAGCATGGGCGATGTCATCAAGATTGACGTCATCGACACGAGGATGCAGAGGCTCGAACGCCACGCCGGTGTAGGTCTGCTGCCAATTGTCGCTCACGATGCTTCCTAGCACATTCCGATCCCGTCATCCTTCCAGAACCAATCCCAGAACTTCTCGATCCAGTTCATCTGGGACCTCTCCTCCAACTCCCGGATTCGCTTCTCTAGTAGCTCACACTGGATCTGGAGCACCTCCACCACGTCCAGAATCTCCCTCTCGGCGTTCTCTTTCTCCTGAAGCTGAGCGATGTGCTCGGAGACGTTCTGTTGCACCGCCGCGACCGCCTCCTCGGCGGTTGGACCCTTTCCGATCACGCAGGTCTGTGGGTGACCATCCAGGTAAGCCTTAGCGACGGACATCCACTCCGTGATCGGGCCATAACCGTCAGGATCCCGACGGGCGAACGTGCTCTCGTAGGTCCAAACCAGCTTGTCAACGTACCGCTCAGGTCCCATCAGTCCGCTCCGTCAGAAGGTCCGCAAGTAAGTCCAATGAGGGCTGACAGGAGGGCCCAACCGACCACGATCAGCGCGATCAGACCCAACCACACGACCTTAGCGATACTCTCCTGAGAGAAGGTCCACATTGAGCTTCCTACCGTGATCCAGAGGAGAATTCCTTCAAGCATATCACCTACTCATTCGTGTGGAAGGGCCAAGGCATTCTTGAGACCCGGACGATTCTGAGCCCTCTCTCAGGACTCAGCGTCAAAGTCGGCCCGTCGCGCCCTCTTTCGATCCCGCCCGCAGGATGGACAGGAGTCAGGGTGCCAACCGTTGATCAGGTCGGGCTTTCGAAATCGCTCACACTTGACATCCATGCAGACAACGTAGGTCACGATCCCTCCAGCAGCTTTCGAACGGCCCGTATCTCACCCTCCTGGGAGAGAACCAGCCCGATCAGGACCACCGTTAGGGCCTGATCACTTCCCGTGGCGATCAGTCCGAAAGCGATCACGAAGAAGATGAAGCTGGCGATGTTCCAGCGTGCTCGAATCTGACGGGGTTCAGCCACTTTTCACCCTCGAATCGGTTGGAGGTGGGTGGTGGGAGATCTCAAGACCTGCAGCTTGCAGCGCCTGCTCCTTGTCCAGGAATCTCCCGAGATCCTCCCACACCAAAGCATCTTCCCATCCGTGGGGACCGACGGTCCTTCTAAAGATCTGACAGACCCAGAAGCTCTCCAACCAAATCCACTGACCCTCGACACCGCGATTGCGCGGAACCCGCGTAGGGATCAACGCGAATCGTTGACGAACCCGAAAGGCTCCCTCCACCTCGACACTAGACTTCCATCTCATTCTCGATCTCCTCGTCCGCCTGAGCATGAATCTCCTCGGAACGTCGGATCATGATCTCGTGTAGCTCTGTCCACCGCAACTCCGTGAGGCGAACCCGACGAAATGTCGACCCACAGGTCTCACAACATTTCGTATTGGGATTCCACTGCCGATCTTGAAGACTGCAATCACAAGGCATCGTCGTCTCCCGCGGGAGGCAGCGCGACCCGACGTTTCCACTCAGGCCACTCGTCCACCTCGGCTGCGACCCGGCGAACCCGCTCCCAGTGCTCCCGAGCAGCCTGTCGGCGCTCAGCGCTTAGGACGGGTCGTTGGCTCACCTTCTCGCGCACTGGGCCTCCGTGACCAGGACAGCATCTAGCGCCCGAAGGGCTTCGGCTGGCCACATGAACGGATTGTCCTCATTCAGCGTTCGGACACCGTCCGGAAGGATCACCACCAGGCGGTACTGACCGTTCGTGAGTCTGATCACGTGACCAGTCGTGCCACTCTCACCGGTGATCGTGACCAGGGGAAGGACTTTCGTCCCGTCCCCTCGATCCACCGGTGGGCCAGGTTCGGCTAGGACCGTGACCTTCTCAGAATTAGGGCTTGTCATCTACACTCCGGTCGCGTAAAATCTCCACAACAGGTTCATCATATCCTGCGAGATGTCACTTTGCACGCGATTTGTGAATCCGATGACGAAGTCGTGAGAAAGTGCTTTCTACTACCCTTGCTCAATTACGGGAGCAGCGGCTTTCGCCTCGATGAGCTTGTCACGATTAGTCTCCGCTGCCTCTAAGGTTTTGTGTGTCTCCGGACCGGAAACGGGCCGACGGATGGGTTCTCTTCCTACAACGGTTCTAGCTAGATAATAATATCGACGATCTTCTCGAGGAGAGGGTGTGGGATCCCCGGGATCATCCGCCTTAGCATGGAGAGCGTTACGTAGAGACTGGTGGTATGCTGTTAAGGTCTTACCGACCGCGTAGTTCATGCAGGGTTGCCCACTCTCATCGTATAGGGTGACATATCGACGCTCATCGACGTCTGTGATCTCCACTTCTGTAATCTCACCGTCAAGGAGCAGGTAACGTTTATCTCCCACCTTAAGTGTGGGAAGCTTGTCGGCTTTCATAAAAATTCCTATGTCAGGGGTCGGTCAGGCTTGGCGATGTGCAAGTACCGGAACTTGGCAGTGGCTGTGTGCGGCCCGTTGTCGGTGTTCGTCTGGCAGCCAGCGCAGAGGAAGCCCTGGTTGTTAGCAACCGTGAGCGACGGGGTGGCCACCAATCGACTCTCACCGTATACCGGCTCCCCGCTGGCATTCACGACCCACACGTTCAACACCTGATGGTCCACGGAACCGGCCCCGTACCACGAGAACGGCCAGATCCCATACACGCCTCGTCCACTAAGAGCGCCAGAGGACGTGTCACAGGCGGTTGATACCATGGCAAGCGCCTTTCGTTGAGTCGTAGTCGTCCCCCACTGTAAGCAGGCCGCTGACCACGCGTGCGCGGTGGTGGTGTCCTCGATGCCCATCCCGACCCAAAGGGCGGCGGCGAAGTTGCTGGACGAAGTGATTTCTATGATCGAACAGTCCAGTCCGTCCCCCACCTCGAGATCAGCCGGAGTTGTGCTGGATGCATCCCAGACAATGCCTTCGCCCACACCGTTCACTGTGGTGCTGTTCTCTACGCCGAAAGTGAACTGGCCGCCAGTTTCGGACAACGCCTGGTACAGGCTGTTGGGATCGTGATCTGGTGTACCTGCGTTGTCGAGGTCGGCCATGGTGAGTGGGTCGGACCACGTCAGAGCATCACCACCAGCAGCAGCAGCAGCGGGTGAATCGAATCCTGACCAATCCCTGCGCGCACCTCATCCTAGCGTCAGTGGGGACTCCCTACCAGTCGAGCCAGGCCGTGTTGACGGGCCATCGGCCCGTGTATCCAGGCCGAAACACGGACACGACAGAGGGAGCTGGTGCCTTCTGCTCGCGCTCGTTCCCGTGCCTGTCGAGTCCGACCCTGGGCGCCCCTGTGGCTGGGTCCAGGAAGCCGATCCGGCCTGGAATCCAGATCAGCTCAGCCGCGCACGGGCGGGCCTTGCGCCACACTCCGGCCTCGTCCTTCTCCCTACCCAGGACGTACCTCCACCACCACTTCGTGTCGGTCCTGGCGAAGGTGAGGTGGACAACCACAACGCGTTGCCCTTGGTGGTGGGCCAACTCCAGCCACCGCTCAATCCCCTTGCCGTAGGGCGAGTTGAGCCAGACCGGCCTCCCGCCGGAGAGCTCCGCCCAGTCGACAGAGAAGGCATCGCGTCGGCGAGGGTCTTCGTGGTCCGGACCGATGTAGTTGCCGAGCACCTTCGTACTGTCCGCGCGAGCTGCGGCATCCAGGCCGAAGTCGAAGCGGGCATGGAGGGGATCGAAGTACTCAGGCGGCGTCGCCCACAGGTTCCGCTCGTCCTCATCGTCCGCTCCCTGCGAGAAGAGAGCGGTCTGGTTCCATGGGCTCTGGGCCACAGTCTGCTCCACGCTGCTGGTGTGTGCTCATCGCCTACGGCAGGATCTCGCAGTCTCGCTCCTCGAGCGCAGCCCTATAGCCATCGTGCCAGACGCTCAAGGTCTCGGCGCGGCACATCTCCACCAACTCACGACCGCTTGCCCTGTGGTTCCACCAGCCAGCCAGCAGGCACACGGTGACAGAGATGGCGTAGGCCCGGACTATCAAGTGGTCGACTCCGCGTAGTGGAAGAGGGTCAGGGTACCGTATACGCGAGCAGAGCCAGCACCGCTCACGATGTATCCGACGCGGTCTGGCGTGATGGTCAGGTCATACGCCTGGGTCACGATGTCGTCGAAGTTCAGACCGTCGAAGCTGATCGAGATTACCCGATTCCCTGCGCCTGGCTGGAGGAATTTGAGCCAGAACATGCGCGGCGCAGAGTCACATGGGTCGGTGAAATAGTCCGCTGTCTTTCCACCGTTCCAGGCCGCGTAACGCGCCGAGCGCCACTCCCCGTTGTGGACGTAGTTCCCAGCCATGACCAGTTGGGCATCGGCGTTCTCCTTCCATGTTCCGCCGACAACGCCGACGCCACCCCAAGCAAGACCCATGACGACGGTGTTCAGGGCTGGGGCACGGACTTCACCCTGGAAATCCCCACCGACGGCACGGAACGTTCGGACACCAGCCGTCGCGATTGCCGCATTGCTGAACGCTGTCCACCCAGAGCTCGGTGGAAGGGTGACCGGATAGCCACAGTAGAACCATGACCACGTGTTGGTGACGAAACACTTCGCCCACAGGCCCGGCGCATCGTCGGGGTAGTACGAATCCCCTACCACACAAGTCCCTGGCAGGTTTGCGAACAGTCCCGCTTGTGGCGTTCCGCCTCCTCCGGCCCCTCCTCCGGCCCCTCCTCCGAATGAGTTGAATCCCGACATTAGCTGCTCTCCTCCCAAGACACCATCGCGTCGACGGCCGCCCAGTAACCTCGGACCACCTCCATCACCTGTTCGAGATCCGGATCCAGCTGTTGGGTGGTTCGAATCTCCAAGTTCTGAGCCTGTTCAAGGGAGCGAAGGGAGTCCCTGACAAGCTTAGCTTTCTTGGCATACAGGGAGGTGTCAGAGAGAGATTCTCGAATGGCCGTTCTCAACTTGCCCATCGTGATCTTCATGGAGGCTCCGTCGCACAAACTAAGTATAACTGACCGTGTCTACGCTACAGAAAGCCTAGACAGAAAAGGCTCCAAGAAGCTGGAGCCTGTTAATACCCTAGATATGGGTGTCCCGGATCACACACTAGGCAGGTCAAGCTCTCCCACCGCGTCCTCGCCCAGGATCTCCACCACCTGACGCAGGGTGAGGTCACAGTGCTCGTCGACCCAATCACCCACGAAGTAGAGGCGTCGGGATCCTCGGACCAGCCCGAACAGGATCGGATCCCTCCGACGGGCCACCTCCGCCTGGGTCTTGGCGTATCCCTTGCCGTCTGGGTCGTAGTGGAGGACCGCGTAGGCGTCGAAGATCTCCATGACGTCGAACGCGTCCTTTCGGGTGATCACACGATCCGGAATGATCCGGGTGAAGTTCCGGAGACGGTCCAGGCGAATTCCACGCTCCGACTTTTTGACCAGCCTAATCAGGTCAGCTTCTTCCAGGTACCTTCGCTCTCCTGCCGAGATTAGTCGAGCCTCCGCTCGGGCAACACCTAGATTGTCTTCCAGAATCTCCCGAAGGGCGACCTGTCCCCGTCGGTGGGCCTCCGTGATCTGCTTCTCGTACCGATCAGCAGCTTCGTGCTCGACGGCTAGCTCATCCCAGGAGCTCTTGATCGACTGGAAGAACTCCCTGGGCGTCATCGATCGGGGACCGAAAAGTCCGCGAAGCCAACGTCGAATCCTCTCCCAGAGAGACTGAGGAGGTACGGTCAGGTCAGATCTGATGGTCAGGTTTGTTCCCGCCGACGCGAAGACAACGTTGACGTCATCATTTCGACCCTCGGCAGTCTTGAACTTGGGAAGGCTCCGATCGACCTCGAGGGGCTCGAAGATGAATAGCTTTCCGTCGGGTGTGATCATGTCAGTCCTCTCTCTCTCGCTCAATATTTTCATGACATTTTGCTGAGCGATCGCGATCAGGTGTGAGTCCTCATCAAAAATGCGCTGTTGCTCTTTGACCTGCCGCCGGTGGGCACGGTACGTGCGCACTCCGATAACAATCACCGTGATCAGGAGCACCCACAGCGGCGACAGCATGACAAACAGCTGCCAAGCGTCAGGCTGCTCAGACACGTCAGTCCTCCACCGGATCGACACCCGGATCCTCGATCCCAGTGTCATCGATCACGAGCACGGAATCGACTGTGTACTGTCGCATCGCCCAGATCGACAGGACTCCCACCACCACAAGGAGGAGGAAGAGGATGAGGGTGGACACGATCGTGTTGCCCAGGATGTGCCGTCTGAGATCTCTCATCTCAGAATCGTTAGT
>Ga0180430_10004721_pt1 | contig 11453 bp, 6 predicted proteins | sample SS_ome_9_FD_132999 | JGI IMG/M metagenome (GOLD analysis project Ga0180430, IMG submission 132999) | Hypersaline lake sediment archaeal communities from the Salton Sea, California, USA - SS_1_S_2 metaG | ecosystem: Environmental > Aquatic > Non-marine Saline and Alkaline > Hypersaline > Sediment... | reverse complement strand
CTGGGATGGCCATCTTTCCGATGTCGTGCAGCAGTCCAGCCGCGCGCGTGCCATCGATGGTGTCTGCGTCCAGTCCCATTTCCTCGGCAATGGCAACCGCGAGTTCGGTGACGCGGCGCTGATGTCCCGCGGTGTAGGGGTCACGGGTTTCTGTGGTCATGCCGATGGCCTGAATCGTACCGTCGAGGGCTTCCTGAAGTAGTCGCTCGGCTTGCACCGTTGCTGTGACATCAAGCTTGGAGACAACGACTTGGCTCATGGACTCCTCGAATCCAGGTACAGCCAACCACCTGACGAAGATATTGATCGGCTCCCCATCAAGTCGCTGGTCGATTCCTGTCCCTTTGTAGGACGTCTCTCCCCGGAAGAGTGCCAGAATCTGAGGGACAAACTGGAGACGGGATTCCTGCGGAATGACAGACGAAAGACTGCCGAGCAACTCCTCCTTGCTGTTTGCAGCGTGCAACTCCAGCGTTGCCTCGTTGATGTCGTTCACACGAATGCTAGCGATACAGGTATCGAGGAAATCAGGATTTGTCCTCAGGTAGGTTTCGAGCTCCTGTTCATTTGCGGCGCCCACGGAATCGACAAGGCTCGCCAATACCGAGAAGTCTTCAAGCCAGAGTGAGACAGGAGACTGCTCAAACAGATTACGATAGCGGCGCTCGCTTTGCTCACGCTCAAGTTCTGCTTTCCGTCGGATCGATGCTTCCAGAACGAGCGCCACGAGATTTGCCACCGATTGGGCGAAGCTGACATCTTCGCGCGTCCACTGACGCTGTGCTCCGACATGTTCGTGGCAGACGATACCAGCGAGACTGCCTTCCAGTCGGATTGGGGCGTCCAACAGGGACGTCACACCACACGGATTCAGATAGGTCTCCGCAAGTTGGTTGGTTCGTTCGTCTGCACATGCGTCACTCGCAACAATGGAACGTTGCGCTTCGATGGCGTCGAAGTACTTCGGGCAACTTGCTCTCAGTATCACCTCTCCCTTGGTATGTACTGCCTTGCTGAGCTGGTACATATCTTGACATGTGATGCCCTTGCCATCCGGGTCCTGAAGCCAGATGCTGACTCGCTCGACTCCCAGGGCCTCGGCAGTGGTTGACGTGATCGTTTGGAAGGCCGCTTCTGAAGGACCATCGTAGAGCCCCGGGTGGGTTGCAAGACGAATGAGGGCAGCATCTCGCTCCTGGATTCGGTCGATACGCATAGCTTCCTCTGTTTCGGATTGCATTCGCTCGGTAATATCGCTTGCGAAGTTGAGCGAAGCTGGTTCTCCCTCCCATTCGATCAGCACGCTTCGAAGCTCAAGCCAAATCGCTTCGCCATCCGGCCGGATGACACGAAACGAATAGACGGGGGGGATCTCTTCTCCTCGGAGCTGTTTCTCGTAGCGCGCGATGACCTCGTCTCGCTCTTCCGGATGCACCCATGAAGCAAAGGGATTCGTTGCCAACTCCTCAAGCGAGCGACCGCTAATCTCAACGGTGCTGGGATTCGCGAATGGAATCACGCTACCCTTTGCGACAAAGACCGCTTCGGACGCGTTTTCCACAACTGCGCGGTACTTCTCTTCGCTGTTCCGAAGTGCGTGGGTCTTGCGCTCGACTTCTTCCTCAAGGTGCTGCTGGTAGCGCTGGTTCTCAAGTTCGAGTTCGTGCTTCCTTCGCGCCAATTCCGTGACTCGAAGCGCACTTGAGATCGTGGACTTGAAATCTGAACGTGCAATCGGCTTGGAGAGATAGTCAAAGGCACCTGCGCGCACGGCTTCTGCCGCGGTCTCTGCAGTGGGCTCGCCAGTGATCATGATGACCTGCACTCCTGGTGAGATCTCTGCAATCTTCTGCAGAAGGGAGATGCCCGTAATGCGGGGAAGAATGATGTCTGAGATCACGACATCGGGGAGTTCCTGTTCAAGCAGATCCAGCGCTTGACTTGCATCCTCGGCTGTGAAGACCTCGTGCCCGTCTTCGCGGACGAATTCGCTCAGTGTGGTTCGTATGCTCCGTTCGTCATCAACGATCAGAATCTTTGACATCAGGGCCGTCTTCCATTCCTTTCTCCATTCGCCACCCGTTCTCCACCCGAAGCTCTACGATGAACCGAGTGTATTCGTTTGGTTCGCTTTCGACTAGGAGTTGGCCATGATGCTCGCGAACGATGCCGTAGCTGATGGAGAGGCCAAGGCCGGTGCCTGCTTCCCGTGGTTTGGTCGAGAAGAAGGGATCAAAGATTCGATCCAGTGACTCCTGCGGGATGCCTCTCCCGTGGTCTTCAACGACAAGTCGAATCCAACGCTCTCTATCGCGATCGAAGGATTGAGCTTCGATTCTCAGAATCTTGTCATCGTTGTATCCGAGGAAACGGTCGTTCAGCGCGTCACGCGCATTGTTAATTAGATTGAGGAGAACCTGTTGGATCTGCTGGCTTCGGCAACGGACCAGCGGCAGATCCGATGGAACCTCTTCGATGAGCCGTATCTGATCCTTGCGCAGCACGGCACGGGTCAAGGTGAGACTGGAATCAACGATATCCCTGATGTTCGCGGGGCTGTGCTGTTGCTTCTCTTCTCTGGCGAACGAGAGCAGCGCCTTCACGATCTCTGCAACGCGTTCCCCCTCTTCAACGATCCCATCTGCAAACTCTCGAAGCTTGTCTACCTCCGTACGGGTACGAATCAGTTCTGCGTAGTTGATGATTCCAGTGAGCGGATTGTTAATCTCATGGGCAACGCCACTGGCAAGTGTTCCGATGGATTCCAGTTTCTGGCTCTGCCGAAGGTGGGTCTCCAATTCGAGCCGCTCTTGCTCGGCCTTGCGTTGCTCAGTGATATCGTTCCCGGAGCTGAGCGTGCCAATGATGTTCCCTTCAGAATCCTTGACCACTACATTGTGCCAGGCCAGGATACGCTCATCCCCCTGGTTTGTCTGAACCGCGTTCTCGTAGTATTCGACCGGTTCAATCTCGCCGCTGGTCAGTGTCCGGAACACGTCTCGTACAACATCCCGGCCGTCTTCAGGGATTGCGAGGTCGAACCAGTTCCTGCCGATGAGTTCCTGGTAAGAGGAATATCCAAGGATCTCGACTCCGCGGCGATTGATGAGCTCGATGCATCCTTCGACATCGAGTGCAACCAGCATCACCCCTGCAACATCGAGATATCGCTGTGCCTGTTCCTTCTCGACTCGAAGTTGCGTCTCGATCTCCTTGAGGTGCGTGATCTCGGACATCACTGCGAAACTGCCGCGATATCGTCCATGCTCATCGAGTACTGGATTCCCAGCGACTTGAGCCATCGCCAAGCTGCCATCGGGGCGAAAGAAGGTCGATTCATAGCGTGCTGAATTGCCCTGGCGCCGAAGGAGGACCTGCTCGGAATAGACGTCCTTGCTCGCGGGGGTCATGTACTCGTCCGTTCGATGGCCAATGACCTCTTCAAGGGGGCGTCCTACAATGCGACAGAACTGATCGTTGGCGTAACGAATGATCCCGTTTTCGTCTTGGATTCCAAGGCCATCCTGCATGTTCTCAACTAGGGTCTGGAATCGTTGCTCAGTTTGTCCAATCTTCAGGACCATTGGGCGTGTGAGCGTGGTGAACAGCCAGGCTCCAAGGATGATTGCTGCGAGTGCCGGCGCGAAACTGTAGGCTGCGGCACGGTAATACGGCGTACGTACTTCTCTCAAGTCAATCTTTGCAACAATTCCGTAGTCAGGGTCCGCGACGGGTTCGTATGCTGCGAGGACAAGCTCTCCGCGGTAGTCGAGACCGATCACGGTGCCGCTTTCGTCGCGGAGTGCACGACGCATCGGTTCCGCGAGCTCGGAATTGATGGGAACAGGTTCCGGGAAATCGAGATCGAAGTGGCGGTGACTGAGTAAAAACACAATATGATCGTCTTCCAGCTGTGCTAGGGTGAACTCGCCCGTCTTGCCGAAGCCGGCATACTGCTCGTGTGCGTCGATCAGGACCTCAAGGAAGTCTCCCCGCTCATGGGTCCCACTCTCGATCTGCCTCAACTCGTGCCGCGCCATGGCTTCGATCGTTCGTGCTTGACTTTGAGCGATCTCGAGGAGTCGTCCACCCTGTTCTTGAATGGCTGCGGAGTAGAGGAGATAGGTGGTCAGCAACGTTGCACCCAGCACGATGACTGCCAGGATCGCAATTAGAAACAGGATCCGAGTCCATTCCGGACGGCGCGAACTCGATACAGGAAGCGCATGAGGTTTGACGGCTGCCACCTCCCATTCGCCCCATCCATCCGACACCCGATTGCGTCCCAGCGGCCTCATGTGGCGAACCAGAAGACCCCATACAATAGACCAACGTACCATGACGATGCATAGACTGTCAAATTGGATCTCGTAGTCTGTTTTTTGTTGGCAATGACAGACCCAGAGGAGGCCAGATGTCAGAAACGAAGACGTGCGCTGCTCGTGAGCTTGGGATTGTGCCAGGCATTCTCGCGACAGGCCCCTGCAATGCGATCACGGATGTTTCGGGAGTTCGTGTTGGGCAAATGACGCGGATCGACGGTGAGGACGTTCGAACCGGGGCGACTGCCATCCTGCCACACTGCGGGAACCTCCATCAAGACAAGGTCCCAGCGGGTCTCTCCGTGGGCAACGGGTACGGGAAACTCATGGGGGCGACACAGCTCGTCGAGCTTGGAGAAATCGAGACCCCGATCCTGCTCACCAACACGCTCAGTGTCCCAAACGCCGCCAGTGCGATTCTTGAGTGGACGCTGTCTCAACCTGGCAATGAAGGGGTTCGATCGATCAACCCCATCGTTGGTGAGACAAACGACGGGATACTGAACGCGATTGAACGTCGCGTACTCACCGTGGACGCGATGCTAACAGCACTCCGCTTGGCCAGTTCTGATCGCCCGGAAGAAGGCAACGTGGGTGCAGGAACAGGGACCACGGCCTTCGGCTGGAAGGGTGGCATCGGCACGAGTTCGAGAACACTTCCGGAGCAGTTGGGAGGCTACACCTTGGGCGTGTTGGTTCAATCGAACTATGGTGGCGTCCTCCAGATCGTGGGTGTTCCTGTCGGAGAACTGCTGGGGCAGCACTATCTCAAGAATCAGCTTGTAGATGAAAGCGCGGATGGATCGATCATGATTGTGCTGGCAACCGATGCGCCGCTCTCGGATCGCAACCTTGGTCGATTGGCCTGGCGCAGCTTCGCAGGGTTGGCGCGCACGGGTTCGTCGTTTGTGAATGGATCCGGAGACTACGCAATCGCTTTCTCTACTTCCGAGGCTGTACGCAGAACTCCGGTACGTCGGGAAGCTTGCGCTTCGATTCAGGAGCTCCCAAACGAGTTGATGTCTCCACTGTTCCAGGCTGCGATCGAGGCAACCGAGGAAGCGATCTACAACTCATTGTTTGCTGCCGAGACGATGTCCGGTCGGGATGGCGTGACTATCGAGGCACTCCCGCGTGAACGAGTCCTCGAGTTGCTTCGCGAGAGAGGAGTCCTTTCTTGAGCGAACGCGAACAGCTGTTTGATAACTGGGCCAACGACTACGATCGGTCAGTCCAGGAGACGGATGGATTCCCGTTTGCAGGATATGAAGAAATTCTCAACTCGATCGTGCGCGAGTCCGCGGTACGAGCAGGAGATCGGATCCTGGATCTTGGCGTGGGAACTGGGGCGCTTGCAGGGCGTTTCGTGGAACTTGGCTGTGAGGTCTGGGGGTTGGATTTCTCCGAACGCATGCTTGAGCGTGCACGTGCACGCTTCCCTGGCGCGAGATTCCTGAAGGCAGATCTCTTGGATGCTTGGCCTGGGGAACTGCCCGACCGCTTCGTTGCGGTCGTCTCCGGGTACGTCCTGCACGAGTTCGGAACCCCAGACAAGCTCAAGGTTGTGAAGCACGCACTGGAAAGGCTTTCGCCAGGCGCTCAGCTAGTTGTGGGTGACATCGCATTCAGGACACGCGCATTGCACGACGCTGCGCAGGCACAGTGGGCGAACGCATGGGACGCTGAAGAAGCCTACTGGGTTTGGGAGGAGCTGGAGCCCCAGTTGCGCGAGGTTGCAGCCAGGCGACAGTTCTCAGCCTACTCCTTCTGTGGAGGCGTGATGACGTTTCTTCGCCAGGAAGCAGAATGACATACATCGTCCAACCGAAACGCATTGAATCCTCAGCCATGGCTGCATGGCCAGCTTTCGAGCAGCTAACCTACGATGGCTGGGTCCTTCGCTTTGCTGAGGGGTTCACCAAGCGATCCAACTCTGTGAATCCGGTGGACGATTCGACGCTCCCCTTGGAGGAGAAGATCGCGCATTGCGAGCAGCTGTATTCAGCACGGGGACTCCCCTCGATCTTTCGGCTGACCGAGTTCTCGGATCCACCAGCTCTGGATGATGCCTTGCAAACTCGTGGGTATCGGGTGCTGGACCCCACGCAGGTCATGATCGCTCCGCTACAAGAGACTAAGCGAGCTGCGAACGAAGCCGCGGACATCACGGCACACCCAATGGCAGACTGGCTAAGTCATGTGAATGCCATGACCGCTGTTGATTCTGACCGGGCAGAGATTCGTTCACGGCTGCTGCAAACGATCGAGTACGAGTGCTGCTGCCTGATTGCCTGGCGATCGGGACAAGCTGTGGGACAGGTGCTAGGGATCGTGACGCATGGGATGCTCGGAATGTTCATGCTCACGGTGCTGCCTGAGTGGAGACGTCGTGGCCTCGGTACCACGCTGACGGAGCAGTTACTGCAATGGGGAGTCTCTCAGGGAGTTCATACTGCCTATCTGCAAGTCGAAGCATCCAATGTCGGCGCGCAAAGCCTCTACGCACACTGCGGGTTTGAGGATGCCTACCGCTATTGGTATCGCATTGCCGGGAACGATTCAGCCGCGCTATCGTAAGTGCAGGGAACCCCAACGCACCAAGGAGGATCCATGCCCGTTGCCCCATCTTGTCGAGGAGGACTCCCACTCGTAGTGAGCGTCCTTCTGCTGGTCGTCTGTCTAGTCGTTGCTCAACCTTCACGAATCGAAACCGCAGCGCAGCAAGCAGGAACCGGGTCTGCGCTCATCCCCATCGATGTTCGCCTTCGTTCAGACAGTACGGGGACTGACGATGGCTCGCTCGCGGTGCGCGTGCACGCTCCTCAACCTGGAAACGAACGGTACCCCGAGGGTGCACCGGTCATCATCTGGATTCTCGGAGGTTTCGAGGTCAAGGGAATCAACCATGGCTTACCTGCAGAGGCTGACGATGTGATCTGTATCACATTCATCTTTCCAGGGGGGCACGACCCTTGGAGCGGGCTTTCCTCAGACGGAATCTACGACTACCGCGGGGAAGCCTGTGCTGGCGCGCTGCGAGATGTGGTGCTGTTTGCTGCCGGTGAATTGACGGATACGGAAGGACGAACGATCGATCAGTTGGTTTCCGTGCCGGTGCTGCACGACAACATCGGCGTGATTGGAGAGTCGAATGGTGGCAACTTACCTGTGACCGCTGCCGCGCTCTACGGAGCACAGCTTGAAGGGCACTTGGGCTATGTGATCCAATGGGAAACCCCGGTTTCGAGTCAGATCGCCACGCGAGACCTGGGACGGATCTGGCTTCGGCCCTCCAACCAGCAGGGAGCCTACTGGAATCCTCGCTACAGTGCGTTCGGATCGGAGATCTTGCCCATTGACTACTCGGATCTCATCTACGATCCCGCTTCGGTTGAGTATCCTGTGGTCCACGATGGCAATGGGGATGGTGTGTACACCACTGTTTCTCATCCAGAGCATGGCGCGCAAGTTCCGGACCTGGATGGGAACAGTCGAACGGATCTCGATGAAGACTTCCCGGTTGACACCTATCCGATGGATGAGACCCGCCTGACCTATTCGAGACCGGTTACACATGCGCTGGAGCGCTACGACGTATTCGGAGACGCGTGGCCAGAGGCCGTTGCCTCTGCGATTGAATCCGATGCGTATTGGGATCTTCGAGAATCGGTGGTGCTCTATGAGGATGCGCTGCGTGAGATGCCCGATCTGTCGGCAATGGTCTTGTGTGGGTTGCACGACCATGTGCAGGAAGCACCAGGCAAACCACATATTCGCCAGGCGTTCGAGGGATGGGATTCTCGGGGTGCGTGGGTAAAGATCAACCCCTCACCATCGTATCTGGCAGAGGTCGCTCCGCAGATGTCCGGGGTCCCGTTCCCGGATCTTGCTGCAAACACCCCTCCTCTTGACTGGACCAGCACTCGGGACTATGCCGTACCTCCTAGTGTGCCCAAGCCCCTCTACGAGCTCGCTGGGATCTACCAAATGGCGGATCGAATGCACGCGCGCTCAGAAGCGAATGAGACCGATGCTACGGAAGAGGCTCCAAGCGTTGGGAGTGTGGCAGTCGAGGATACAGATGATCGCGTGGGCGGATGGATTACGTTTGTCCAGTCCGAGGGCATCGGACGGATCGCGGTCCATGTGCAAGCACCCGAGACGCCACGCTTCCATGACGGGGCACCGGTTGTGGTCAATGTCTCTGGGTTCTTCACCGGATCCTCAGGCTTCGACTACGAGCTGGATCCAGATGCCCTGGGTTGTGTCTACATTACCTACTTGTGGCCTGGCAAGCGGGATGCACGAACTGGGGTTGCAAGCGAGGGGGCCTATGATTACGGAGGTGCCGATTGCCTGGCCGCACTCCGAGATGTTGTTCGCTATGCGACCGGAGAGATCGATGACGCGGCGGGACAGTCTCTGCAGCAACTGATCGATCAACCGGTGCGACTCGATGTCGCAGGCATCTACGCGTTTTCCCATTCTGGGATTGCAGCCACGAACGTGATGGCACTGCATGGCAGTACGTTCCCTGGGATTCGTTTCTTCGTGGGCAGGGAGAACCCAACCATCGACACCCACTACCCGCTGGAGCCGGGCTACTGGGATGACGAGACAGGCCGTGCGGTTCACAATCCGTTCTACGATCCGGCCGGGTACACGCCGACATCGACTGCGATTGACTACTCCACAGTCTACTGGTCGTACGAGCACGAACGACCTGCCTTCCGAGCGTTGGATGCAGGACAGCCGGATTTTGTGTGCTCAACAAAGCACCCACGGATGTGGGACAAGGACTATTGGTCCACGGATCTGCTGCAAGCGTTGCTCGACAATGGCAGTCTGACCACAGAGAACTGGCCCGAGAACCTCGCAACTCCGGAGGAAGCCGCGATGTACTGGCCGCAGCGCATGACCGTGTTCAATTACAGGTATCTGCCTGAGCAGCTCCCCAATCTGCGTGTGATGCTTCTGTTCGCTGCCGATGATCATGTGCAAACCGCGATCGACAAACCGCACATCCATCAAGCCTATGACGGATTCCACGACGTCGCGGATCTCTGGTGCAGGCTGAACCCTGATCGTGCCTACGTGGAAGCGCTGCTTGGTGAAGGCGTGGGCGCTGCAATTCCGGACAACCCAGCAAACACGGAGCCATCTACTTGGGCGGCGTCACGCAGTTGGGGGTACAGAACGCCGCCGAGGTCGTTGAACACGTTGGTCCCGCTTGCCGGTGTCGCAGAGATGCTCGATCGAACCGCGTATGATGTGTGGGAAGCCAATCTTGAAGACGTGTTGAGCGATCCGACAGTTTCGCAGGACGCAAGGGGGCACGCAGTGACTGTTCGATTCCCTGATGGCACGGAGATCACCGCATCTCCACTTGCTGCAAGGCAGGAAGCACTCGAAGGCCGCGACTATGGCCTGTACATGGATCCGGCTTGGGCTCCCTCCTGGGAAGCGGACCTCATCCACTGGCCCGACTTCGGAATTCCAACCGATCCTCCGACTGCTGCGAAGCAGATTGTGACTGCTTTCGAACGCGCGCAAGCAGGCGAGGGTGTTGAGATCGGATGTATTGGGGGGATTGGCCGCACCGGCACAGTGCTCGCCTGCATGGCGATCCTTGGAGGGATTTCAGCCAGCGATGCCGTGGAATGGGTGCGAGCCAACTACAAACCCGACGCTGTGGAGACCGACGAACAGGAAGGCTGGGTGCTTTGGTTCGGGCGCTGGCTCGACCGATCAGGCTAGCGCAGTTGCACTACAGCTGAGGCAGTCCTGCACGAGCATCTGCGACATCCTGAATCGAGGACTTCTCCAGGAACTCGAGCACGGCGTTGCGCGCCGGATACCAGAGCGAGTGCAGCGTGCACTCCTTGTCGCAATTGCAGGGTTCCAGCAGGAGTGGACAGTCCTCCAACAAAGCAGATCCGTCCATCGCTACAACGACGTCCAGGATTGCAATGTCCTCTGCGGGCTGTGCGAGTCGAACGCCACCCTGCTTTCCTCGGACGGCATGGATGAGCTTTGACTTCTGCAGCTGACCTACGATCTTTGCGAGCAATGGGTAGGGCGCCCCGGATGCCTCTGCAATTTGACGTGTGGCCACGGGTTCGTCCTTCGGTTGTCGAGCGATCTCGGCAAGCGCGAGTATGGCGTACTTGGCAGTCTTAGAATAGAGCACGCTGTCACCTTCCTTACGTCGGTCGTTAGTTTAGGCCGGATTCGTGGCAAGTCCAACATTTCGCCTCGTTTTCCGAGTTCTTGGGGAAAGCGCTTCGGATCAAAGGGAGCTGGATTCAAGACAGCAAGGACAGATCCGGCACGATGAGAATCGACCCCGCTTGAGGCCGCGTGCTGTGTGGCCTAGTGTTGTTGCTGCGCTCCATAGACCTGTCGGACAAGGAGACTGCGAATGACCCAAGAGATGCCGAGATCGCTGAACGAGCTGTTACGATTGAACGCTGATCGATCGGATCCTCGACAACTCGCTGGGACCGGGCTCTCAGTGGTCAATGTCTGGCGAGATCAACTGCGCGTGCTTCTGGAGACCGGGCAAGCCACTACTGAGGCTCGTGCAGAACGACTCGTCTCAGAGACATTCGAGCCGTTTCCAAAGCTGTGGGCAAGTTTCTTCTTTGGCAACGCGCCAGCCTTCTCCAAGTGGGCGATCGAGGAGTTGCCTGAACTGCTTGATCCCTCACATCCCACGGTTCGCCTTGCTTTCCAGCTGGACGTCGATCAAATCTTCAAGCCGATTGCAGAACGGACTGAGCAGATGCTTGGGATTCGCCCTAAGGGAGTCTGGCATGTGTTCTTCGGCCCACGGAATGACCTGGGAGGCACGTCGGAGGGCGTGATGTGGGCGAACCTGCGCACGATCGCGAAGATGAGCGACCCCATCGAATACATCCGATTCCTGCTCCCACACGAGCTCAGCCATATGGTGCATCTCCAGATCATGGCTTCGCTGCCACCGATCGAGGCGATGACCTTGCTCCATCTCGTGTTGATGGAAGGGTTGTGCTGCTACTTCAACTTTGAGTACTGGGAGCGCAAGTACTCGCCAGCCAGGAACACGCTGTTCACTGACGAGGACTGGCAATGGTGCATCGAGCATGAGTT
>Ga0180430_10004720_pt1 | contig 11453 bp, 10 predicted proteins | sample SS_ome_9_FD_132999 | JGI IMG/M metagenome (GOLD analysis project Ga0180430, IMG submission 132999) | Hypersaline lake sediment archaeal communities from the Salton Sea, California, USA - SS_1_S_2 metaG | ecosystem: Environmental > Aquatic > Non-marine Saline and Alkaline > Hypersaline >... | reverse complement strand
CGATTGTGGAATGGCGCAATGCACCGCGATGGACCGGTGAAATCCTTCGCGTGAATGACCAGCTTACACTTGATGACGCGCTGGCCATGGCAGAGCCAGGATCAACGATCCTCCTACCATCCGGAACGATCTCTCTCTCTAGCTCAATCGAGATCGACATCCCGGATTTGACCCTGGCGTCTTCTGGCGCACGTGCGACCCTGCAGGGTGCCGGAAGTGCTCCCGTGCTTTCCATCGTTGCAGATGGGGTCCGGTTGGAGCATCTCGAAATCATAGGAGAGAGCATCGGGGTCTCGGTTGAAGCAAACCGATGCGCACTCATAGATCTTGAGGTGAGGTCTACCCCTGTAAGTATCCGACTCAGGAACGCGAGGGATTGTCTGTTGGAGGACATTGCGATTGAGGCGTGCCAGATCGGGGTTGAGATGGAATCCTGCGCTGCCAGTGAGCTTATCAGCGGAAGCATCACGAATGCTGTGGATCTCGGAATCCGACTCACCGCATCACGGGGCAATCTCATCGAGGACTGGACCCTTGCATCGGCAGCCACTGCCATCGCCCTCGAGTCAAACTCCGTAGACAACGTCCTTCGCGACTGCACTGTGACCGGGAGCATTGGGGCGGGCATCGAGTTGCGGCGATCGAATGACAATGTGGTGGTGGATTGTACGATAGAGTCATCCCGTATTGGCGTGCTTCTGGATGCTGTGACTGGGAGTGAGATTCGACGCTGCAGCCTGCAGGGCCATGAGGTCGCAGGGATCTTCGTGCAGCAGTCGCTCCAGAATCGTGTGATCGAAACCGGTGTCGAGGCCGCGGAGACTGGCATTCTGCTGTCGCAGAGTTCTGAAAGCACGTTGTCCTCCAATGAGATCCGTTCGTGCACAAGCGGGATTCAGCTGACCAACAGTCATCGGAACTTGGTGTCAGGGAATCTCTTGAGTGCCTGTGGTGTGGGGATTCACACGCTTCAGGCGGACGAGAATCGCCTGCTTCGAAACGAGACGACCGACAGTGATGCTGCGGGATTCATCCTCCAATCCGGAACAGGGAACCGGGTCTTTGACAGTGAAGTGTTTGATGGAGATTGGGGCATCGTGCTCTCTGATGCCTCCGAGACCGTAGTGCTTCGCAATGCTGTGCAGGGACCCTCGCTGGCAGCGGTCTTAGCCAGTGCTGGTGACGGGTACCGCATTCTTGAGAATGATTTGCGAGATGCACCGAATGGGGTGGTGCTGGTCGGTGCGGTGCGATCTGACATCCTTGAGAACCTGATCGAAGGCAATACCACCGGACTTCTCCTGGTTCGATCTGGTGTTGGCGTACGTATCGAAGGCAATACGATTGCGGACAACCGCGTTGGTCTCCAGGCAGTCGATGACACGCCCGCGTGGATGCAGAGTGTGACTGCCCTAGGCCTTGCGATGCCTGAGGGAGAGAACGACACCATAGCTCCGGTCATCGCGAACAACACCTTCCTGCAAAACGAGACGTTCGATCTAAAGAACGATTCCTCGACAACGCTGCTTGCAGCTGGAAACTGGTGGGGCGTCGAGGAGTCAAGAACTCCAGAAGACAATGCGCGGGTCTCTCAGGGTGTCGACCTCAATGAATCCGCTTGGCGCGGCGCAGTGGCCGTAGGAACAGAGCGGGCACTTCCACAACTTCTTCTCGGTCGCATTCTACAGTACACGCTCAGCGACGCCGGATTTCGCGTGATCGACCTGGTGGGTATCGGAGATCGTGAAGCCGTATTGCACGCGCTCGAACGTAGCGATGTGGACGCCATTTGGTGGGGCGTGGGTTCTGAAAACGCTGTTCCGGGTGCAGAGGATGTTCAAGTGGAATCATTGGATCTCCCGATTGAGCAGGGATGGCGCATGATTGGATCTACTGCGCTCACCCAGCAGTTGCCCGAATCCACCCTGAGCGCGCTCGCCATCTGGCTTGGACAGAACGAGGAGTTCTTGCGTTTTACTGCACCTGCAGGATTCGAAGAGGACGAGCTCCACGCGTGGCTGCATGCGTATGGAATCAGCGAGAGGATCCGATCCTTCACCCCCACGGCGACGATCGAAGAGGCGGAAGCACTGCTCAAGTTTGGCGCCGTGGATGTCGCGATCGTCGGCAACCTTGAAGAAACACTCAGCTTCGCAGGATTCGGAGTTCTCTCCGACGATCTGCAGGTTGTGGTGCCGCTTCGCATGCATGCTGTGATCCAGACAGCCACGCTGGAGACTGTCCCTGGCGTGGATGCGATCCTTCACGCCCTGGCAGAGGAACTCACAGAGGCATCCGTTCATGACTTGATCAGCCGTGTTCGTCTCCTGCATCAATCGCCGGAGGATGTCGCACGGGAGTATGTGTCCAGCGTCGCAGAGCGCACAGAGTAGAGAAGGAGATGGGATGAACTCGAATCAGACAGGCGCGCAGCAATCGGAGACACGGAAGCCGCTCCTCCTGAGAATCCGATCGTGGCTTCGCTATGGAACGAGCCTTCGCTCGAAACTCGTAGTGCTCGTACTCGTGATTACGTTCCTTGTTGTGGGCGCGCTGTATTGGTTCTCGCTAGGCTCGCTGAGAAGCTCAATCACTGCGATCTACGAAGGACGCGCCCGGAGCATTGCTACGGTGATCTCGAAGTCGATTCAGGAGAAGGACTACATCCTCTACTACTCCGAGGAGTTCGATCAGGACATCGCACGGCTACAAGAGCGCTACGAGTCCATCGTTGGCATCACAGTGATCGGGATGAGTGCTCGAGGATTCCTCGTCGTCACAAGCACCGATCCAACAGAGATTGGGATGTTGGCGGATGAGGATCAGCAAACACGATTCGAGTTGCTTCGGAACGTCGAGGTTGAGCGAACCGAGCTCGGAGATACCGCGGTCCTGCGCGCCTATCACCCCATCTTCTCTGGTCCGGATCTGATCGGGGTCGTGCAGATGGATATGTCGTTGGCAGAGCAAACGGCCTATCTCTCAAGGTTGACACTGCTATTTGGCGCGGCTTCCATTGCAGGCATCGTGATCCTGGGCGGACTGCTTTACTTCGCCCTGCGAACCATTGTGACCAAGCCAGTTGGTCGGATCGCTGAAACCGTCGGATTCGTCTCGCAACGCAAGTACGATGTCGAAGTGCCTGTTCCCTTCCGGAGAATCCCAGGAACTCACTTGCGAGATGAAGTCAGCCAGCTAATCGACGGCGTCAATTTGATGACCAAGGTCATTCATTCCCATGAGCAGGAACTGAAGAAGCTTGTGGTGCTGGACGAGTTGACCGGGGCCTACACACTCGATCATCTTGAGGCGGAGTTGGATCGCGAACTCAACAAGACAAGACGATACAAACACCCTACTTCTTTGCTCATTGTGGACCTAGCGGAGCTTGCCGCGCGAAACGACGAGGAGCGAGACGAGGCATTGGTTCGTACAGCGAGCTTCCTCGTCAGCAATCTGCGAAACGTGGACGTGCTGTTCCGCATCAGCGAGCATCGATTCGCCTCGCTGCTGCCTGAAACGCCGCCAGCTGGTGCAGCTGTTGCTGCCGGTCGACTTCAGACCCTGGTCCCTGACCTCACATCGCAAATCCCATTCACGTTCGAACCGTCGATCACCCATGTTGGTTGGGGCGAGGAGGGCGCACCTGGAATCGCCGAGGTCATCGAACGTGTGCTGGGGCCACTTGACGATCTGAAGGAATGAAACAGGGAGTGCGCTGTCAGATTCTGATCTGTGCAGTCATGCTCCTCCTTATGGGAGGGAGCATGGCCCGCGCGCAAACGCCGGCAAGCAGTTGGATTCTGGATATTGAAGTTCTCCAGTTGCTTCCGTTCGAAATCTCATTTCAGTTCGAGAATCGTGGAGAGAGCTCGCTTCAGGTAATCAATGGACGCGCGGCGCTGTCCGACCAGTTTGGCCAGACGATTGAAGCGTTTTCGATTGACCCCTTCTCGTCCTCGCCAGGAGACTCCAGGACCATACGCGCAGGCATGCGATGGGGATTTCAGCAGACCGGAAACTACTTGCTTGGCATTACGTTGGAACTGGCGAGCGGAGAACTCATCGCAAACTCGCTTGCCTTTCGCATCTTGCCCATACGTCTGCCGCTCGCACCCGTTGCGCCAGACGGCCTGGGCGCGCTTGTGACCCTATATCAGCAACCTGTGAACTGGGGAATTGAGCATATTGCTGCAATGGATGCCTGGATGGTCACGCACGGGAGTCCAGAGATTGTAGTCGCAGTCATCGATTCAGGTATCGATACCGAGATTCCTCAGCTTGCAGCGAGCCTCTGGCAGAACGAGCGGGAGGCTCAAGGTCGTCCCGGAGTAGATGACGACGGGAACGGCTACGTCGACGACATCCATGGCTGGGACTTTCGCGACAATGACAACAGCTCAACCCGAGGATCCTCACTGCATTGGCACGGGACCTTTGTTGCAGGAATCATCGCCGCATCTCCTGGGGAACTACCCATTGTGGGGGTCGCGCCTGGCGTGCGGCTGATGGATGTTCGATTCCTGGATTCAAGCAACCAGTTCTCGTCTTCGGATTGGAACCGATTCGCCGAGGCGGTGGATTATGCAGTGGATAATGGTGCAGACATTATCAACCTGAGCATCTTCGCCAACGGTAGGCCCCCATCGGCGCTGCAATCTGCGCTGCAGCGGGCAGTCGACGCCGGGGTCATCGTTGTGGGGATCACAGGAAACACGAGCACCCCAGGTGTGCTGTATCCGGGCAAGTACAGCACAGTCTATGCCGTGTCCGCAACGACTGAGGACGATCGGCTGGCAAGTTTCAGCGCGACTGGACCGGAAGTCGCGTTCTGCGCCCCTGGTGAAGCTATCGTTTCATTCATTCCAGGGGGCAGTACGGCAACACGATCTGGCACCTCATTTGCCGCGCCCCATGTGACCGGCGCCTTGGCACTCATTCTCTCGGCCCATCCATCGATCAGCCCAAGCGCAGCGATTGCGATGCTCGAACGATCGGTGCTCGATCTTGGCCCAAGGGGACATGACGACGCGTTCGGACTGGGCCTGATCAACGCGTATCGCGCAATTCAGAACTAAGCTTTCGCCGGCCTAGTATGGAGACGTGCGCATCGTCCGCTCTCAGGAGCAGACAAGTGGGACGCCTGCCTGCAAGATGTGTGGCACAGGGAATCCGGACAACTGCAAGGTCCCAACGACTGTCACTCGGGGTTGATCCTCTTTCCGGACATCCACATACTGGCTACGTTTGAAAGGTGGGGGGATGAGACAGGTTGTTGTGCTTGTAGGTCTGCCGGGTTCTGGAAAAACTGCATACCATCGCAAGTTTCCTGAATGGGTCGTTGTGTCCAAAGACGCATTCCGTCACGGCATCTTTCGTCATAGCTTCAATCCTGCGTATGAGGAGACCGTCGATCGGTTGTTTGCCCACGCGCTGGTTGAGGCGATTGATTCGTCTGCGGAAGTTGTATGCATTGACGATGTAAACCTGCTCCGTAATGAACGTGCTTCATACATCGAACTTGCGGAGTTGTCTGGACGGGAGGTTCACGCAGTTGTGATGCCTCACGAGCCATTGGACGTGTTGTTTGACAATGTTCAGGCCGACTTGGAGCAGCTATCGATTTGCCGGGGAGATGCAGCCATTTCCGTGACGCCGTTCCCAAGAGAACGATTCGATGCCATGGTTCGCTGCTATCAAGCCGTACTCCAGGATGAGGGTTTTGCGCGAATTCAGCACGAATCGCGTCTCCCGCGAAAGCGAGAGGTTCAGCAAGCGGCTGTCCGCCCGAAGCGCGTGCGCCGCAAGCGAGAAGAGAAACAGGCGCCGATTCCGTTGTTCGCAGCTTCGTGAGGAAATGTGCGGCGTGGCAGGTTGCACACGCCGCAATCTTCTCTATCCGAGTCCGAGCAGCGAATCGATTCGCGCACGGTCGAACCCGAGTACGACTTCACCATCGATGTCGATGACCGGGACGCCGTATTGACCACTCTTCTCAATCATTTCGCGCGCACGGTTCATGTCGGAGGATACGTCGACTTCCTCAAACGCAATGTTGTGCGTGCTTAGATGTTGCTTGGCAACCTGGCACCACGAGCATGCAGGTGTCGTGTAGATCGTGACCGTATGTTCCATCAGTCTTCCCTCCTCGATCGGATGAGCTGAACGAGTTCTAGGACTTCCTCGCGCAGCTGATAGCAGTTTCTTGTCCCCTGCCGTTGTTTCCGCAATACGCCCGCGCGTACCAGTTTGGAGAGGTGGTACGAGATTGCGGGCTGACTCAACTCCAATTGCGCCAGTATCTCCTGGCACTGCACCTGCCCGTGCGAGAGGAGCTCCACAATCTGCAGGCGCGGCTCGCTCGCAAGTGCAGCGAATACTTCAGGCCATGCAATCGTTGCCGTGTCTGTGCTCATGGATCCCCCTTCCCTCAACGGTCTTGGCATGATAAACTACGGCGTTAAGACTTTCAAGTATTTAAATGTTTCGATATCCGGAGGTTCTGATTATGGGAAGAACAGTGGTTGAATACCGTGGGGGCATGCACTTCGTCGGACTGCCGAAGAGTGGGCATGAGGTGCATATGGATGCTGGTGTTGCGTCTGGGGGACAGGCCTCTGCACCAACGCCGGTCGAGGCACTGCTCTGCTCGCTGGCCGGGTGCACAGGCATGGACATCGTATCCATCCTTCGCAAGATGAAGACTGAACCAGCCACCTTCAGGGTGCTGGTGGACGATGAGCGTGCAGAGGACTACCCAAAAGTGATCACCAAGCTGCATCTCACCTACGAACTGACTGGCGAGGTCCCGGAGGAGAATCTCTCCAAGGCGATCGAGCTCTCGCTGGCCAAGTACTGCCCTATCGCCAATACGTTGGCTGGGGTGTCAGAGATCTCCTACGAGTTTGCGATTCAGCCCGGCTAGACGTCGCGCGCCTTCTCGTAGATGCGAGAAACGTCGACGTTTGAACGCACGTAGTTGACCGCAGCATCGAGGGTTGGGCCAGGGTGGATCCACACGCGGCGCAACGAGGACTCGCACGCATCAGCGGTCACCATCGTGTTCTGACCAGCGAGGATGATCGGGATCTGCTGCGCCGTTGCCTTCTCGATAACCTCGCGCGTTGGGCGGCTGGCGCCTGTCAGGATCAGACATCTTAGGTTCGCGACTTCGAGAGCCGCGTGGTGGATATCCTCGCGGTCGCCGCCTGTAATAACGCCAAGCTCAGGCGTTCGCCTGAACATGCGAAGGCTGGCTTCCACGCCCATGGCCCCGATCACGAAGTGTCGGATTTCTCGTTCAATGGCGGGTGGAGTCAGAAGCTGGCCACCCAAGCGCTTCACGATCTCGTGCGAGCTGACGATCTCGAGATTCGGGTTGTATGGGATGATGCCAAGGACTTCTGCACCGCGGCTCGCAAGGAAGGTCACAAGTACCTCAGAGAGATGCTGGAAGGTTCGATCCATAGGCACGCCCTTGAGGATCACACCGAGCAAACGCGGGCCGGGTTCGAACATTCTCAAGGCGCACAGAATGCGGTCAATGGCTTCATCGCTCTCGTAGTGCGTGATGAGAAGCACATCTGCATCCAGGAGTTCCGCAAGATCGGGGTCGCCAAGACCCGCACTGACACCCATTCCCAGATAGCTTCTTCCTTCGATGACTGCTGCATCGCGTCCCTGTGACAGGCGTGCGAACGAATCCCGGATCCGCGCACGGAACCCTCGATCACCAGACTCGATCGCCTCTCTGAGGAATGGACCTTCGAGCGGCACGGGTGCGATGTCACGGAGGTCATCATTCAGTCGCAAGAGCGCCCGAATTGCATCCGCATCTCGGTCCATCGGCTCGCCGGTCTCATAGGTGACCTCGAAGCTGATGGGCTTCATGTAGGCGATATCCTGGCCTTGATCCTGGAGCGTCTTGCCGAGCGCAAGAGAAAGGAGGCTCTTGCCGGAATGCTGTTCCGTAGACACGATAAGAATGCGTTTCATGTTGGTTTGCTCGAAGCCTTCCTTGTGGTATGGATCTGCTGTGTTGATGGTAGTTGGCGGCCCACGCGAAAGCAATTGACCATTCCACACGTGACCACGCCGAATCCCCATCCCGTCCTCGCAAGATCTTCACTTGAAATCCAGAAACTGAAACTGCTGGATTGGGGCGGAGGGGCAGTCATAACATGACGGTCGCCGCATTTGCATAGAATCTTCAATCGTTATAATGGAAACGACATGAAGCGCATTCTGATAGTTGACGACGAAGAGATGATCGTCCGCACCGTCAAGGCCTATCTCGACCGAGAGGGCTTCAAGACCTATACCGCCGCGGATGGTGAAGAGGCACTCCGCTCATTCGACGAGAAGGGGCCGGACCTCATCGTGCTGGATCTGATGCTGCCCAAGGTTAGCGGCATCGAAGTCTGCCGAACGATTCGCACCAAGTCCTCGGTACCCATCATCATGCTCACTGCCAAGGCAGCGGAAGCTGATCGCGTGGTGGGACTTGAGCTGGGCGCAGACGACTACGTCGTCAAACCCTTCAGCCCAAGGGAACTCGTGGCCCGCATTCGCGCCGTCTTGCGGCGATATGAAGGCGAAGGCGCCGAGGTCGAACGTGTTGCGGTCGGAGGATTGGAGATTGACCTCAAGACACGCGAACTCAAGGTCGATGGGCGCGAGGTTGAGTTGACGCCTACCGAGTTCGATCTTCTTGCTTATCTGGCGAGGCATCCTGGTCAGGTCTTCACGCGACTGCAGTTGCTGCGCGAAGTGCAGGGCTATACCTACGATTCGTTTGCGCGAACGATCGACACCCATGTCAAGAACCTACGCCGCAAGATCGAGCAGGATCCCAAAGAACCTCGCTACATCCTGACGGTGCATGGCGTGGGCTATCGCTTCGCACGGGAGCCGTAATCGATGAGGCGTCGCCGCATTCCACTGGCACTCAAGCTTGGCGTGTCATTCATCATTGTGATCCTGCTTGCTGTCGGACTTGTGTACTCATTGACTGCCTGGTCCATTGCTCAACAGTTTGATGTGCTGCGCCAGGCGGACCAGGAGACAGCAACACAGCAGATCCTCACACAGCTCCAGCAGTATCGGGCCCTATTGGGCAGCTGGAGAGGTGTTGGAGAGCAACTTCTAATCCAGCCTCGCACGATCCAACTGGGAGAGCAGAGTCTTATCGGTGAGGCGTACATTTTCGATATTCCGCTCGTCCTTCTGGATGACGAAACGGGCCTTGTTGTTGCTTCTACATATAACGAATGGGTGAATTCGCGAGAAAGAAACGAAGTCGGACGCGTGATTCCGCTGCCAGAGGATTACGAGAACGGGATTCCGATTATCGTAAACGACCAACGCGTGGGTACCCTGATTGTTGGAGAGATTACCGACCTCAGTCGCTCTGAGCAGGGCTTCATTCAGACTGTTACACGGTCTGCGTTGCTGGGTGGCGGCATTGCGGTTGTGCTAGCTTTGGTTCTCTCAGCGATCCTAATCATCCAGATTCTCTCCCCTCTCCGGGTGCTGACTCGCGCGACAGAGCGTATTACGCTGGGAAGCATGCCGGACCAGGTGAAACTCCGAGCGCATGATGAACTGGGCATGTTGGGAGACTCGTTCAACCAAATGGTGGACAGCCTCAAACGATCAGAGAAAGCGCGCCAGGTGATGACCGCCGATATTGCGCACGAGATTCGCACTCCAGTCACCATCATCCAAGGAACGCTGGAAGCGATCCTGGACGGCATCTACGATGCCTCAGAAGAGTCAATCGCCCCGATCTACGAGGAAACGCTCCACCTGGGGCGTCTCATCGATGACCTGCGAGATCTTGCGCTTGCCGAAGCCGGAGAGCTTCGTTTGGAGCGCTCTGAAGTTGATCTCGGGGCCTTGGTCAAACACGTCGGGGATACCGCCTTCCTAGCGCTCGATGAGGCGCCTACACTGCATCTGGATGTAGTAAAGCCGATCCCGACCCTGCAGCTCGATCCCAAGCGCTTCCGACAAGTGATTGCGAATCTGCTCAGCAATGCGCTCAAACACACGCCAAGCGATGGCGATGTCTACATCCGTTTGCGACGGGTGGATGATCGAGTGGAGATGAGTGTTTCTGATACCGGATCCGGCATTGATCCCGATGATCTGGAGCATCTGTTTGAGCGCTTCTACCGCGGGGATCCGGCACGGGGGCGTGCTTCAGGCACTGGACTCGGATTGGCGATTGTCAAGCAGTGGATCGAAGCGCACGGCGGTACCATTACAGCCGAGAATCGGGCCAGTGGGGGCGCACGCTTCACGCTGTATCTGCCGATTCATGAGGTTGATGCAGCCTAGAGATCGCGCTAGGATGGGGCATGCTCCATCAACCGTTTCACAATCCACATGAAGGTGAGATGACGTTTGATGCAGTCATCGAGACGCTGATCTCGGAGATGTCCTCAAGCGCAGATGAACGGTTTGAGCTTCTCATTGGCACGGACTCATCCTCCACATCCAAGCATCTCGATCTTGTGAGCGCGATTGTGCTGCACAAGATCGGACGTGGGGGAAGGTACTTCTGGACTCGTACCAAGGAGCGCCGTTCGCCGTCGCTTCGCCACCAGATCTGGCGAGAGGCCTGGCTTTCGTTCGAGCTTTCTCAGCATGTGATGAAGGCGCTTGGCGAAGCCTCGATGCTGCAGTTCGACCTGGAGATCCATGTCGACATCGGCGAGAACGGTCGTACCAAGGAACTGATCGATGAAGTGGTTGGCATGATCATCGGCAATGGTCTCGCTGTGAAGATCAAGCCCCACGCATTTGCCGCCTCTGCAGTGGCAGACAAGCACACTTAGGCCGGTTCGTGTACGCGCGCGTAGGCTTCGTTTCTGGGTACATCAAACGTGTTCGTGATGAGTTTGACGATGGTCTTGTTAGGAACCCCAGCCTCCCGAAGCACTGCAATGGCGGTTGCTATCCGCGCTTCGTCCGGTAGTGGCGGACCGTCTGCGCGCTGAACCAGCAACACAAACTCCCCGCGGACCTGATCGTCATGTTGCAGACGTTCTGCGATCTCCGTGGCGGTGCCTCGAACGAATCCCTCGTGCATCTTGGTCAACTCGCGTGCGATGACGACTAATCGATCTGGAAGTTCCTGCGCCAAGAGCTCCAGTGAGTCGAGGATCCGATGTGCCGACTCATAGAACACCAACGTGTCCTCAGCGTTCGCCAGTTCGCTGAACCGCGTGGCGCGTTCTCCGCGCCCCCGAGGAAGCGCGCCAAGGAAGCGGAACCGATCGGTTGCCAGTCCTGATGCAACCAACGCAGCCAGGATTGCGCATGCACCTGGTATCGGAACTACGGGTAGCGATTGCTCAATGACCGCACGTACCAGCGGGAAACCTGGATCGTTGATTAGCGGAGTCCCCGCATCGCTGACGAGTGCGATCGACTTCCCATTCTTCAAT
>Ga0180430_10004718_pt1 | contig 11454 bp, 6 predicted proteins | sample SS_ome_9_FD_132999 | JGI IMG/M metagenome (GOLD analysis project Ga0180430, IMG submission 132999) | Hypersaline lake sediment archaeal communities from the Salton Sea, California, USA - SS_1_S_2 metaG | ecosystem: Environmental > Aquatic > Non-marine Saline and Alkaline > Hypersaline > Sediment... | reverse complement strand
GGCCCGAAACTCGAGTTGCGCAGCAAGACTTCTTCGATCGTTGTCGACTTGGCAATCGCGGCGAGTTCCTCCGGTGATGAAACATAGCGACGGTTTTGCGGAAGAAAGTTTGCCCTGCAAATACTCGCGTCGACCGAGACGGCGAAGATAATTGCGATGGTAAAGATATATCGAAGCGACATGTCAACCTTTGTTCTTGCAAATGTTCAAGTCCTGCGACTTTCGGAATCGTCACCTTAAAGCATAATGGCCAGAACGGCTCGGAGCAAGAGAAAGTCGTTTTTAAACATACCGCCGCATGATCCTGTCCATTAGCGAGGGCGAGATTCGCTGGATCAGGCACATGATGCGGCCCAAGAAGTAGGGCGTAATGTTGCGTTTTCTTCGGCGGATGGCGCCGACGATTTGGCGGGCGACTTTTTCGGCAGAGACGGGGCGGTGGTCGGGCCAGTTCGCATTGCTGGTTTGGTCGAGTGCAGCAGCGAAGAACTCGGTCTCGGTCGTGCCCGGTCGGACGACCAGCACGCCGATGCCTTGCTGCGCGAGCTCGACGCGCAGTGCCTCGCTGAAACCTTCGACGGCGAACTTGCTGGCCGAGTATTCGCTGTTGTGCGGGGTTGCACGTTGCCCGACGATCGAGCTGAGGTTGACGATCAGCGGGTCGTCGCCCGCGCGAAGATGAGGTAGCGACGCGCGTGTGAGTTCGACCAGCGAGAAGAAATTGACTTCCATCACTTGCCGCAGTCGATCGGACGCCGCGTCTTCGAAAAGTCCCGACGCGCCAACGCCCGCGTTGTTGATCAAGATGTCGATCCCGCCCAGCTCGCCGGTCGTTCGGTCGATTAGTTCGGCACGGATGTTCGCATCGGTGATGTCGCCCGGCACGATGATCGCTTCGCCTCCGGTCGATTCGATTTCTTTACGCAACGTTTCAAGCCGATCTTCCCGCCGAGCTGTCAGTGCAAGCCTCGCTCCCCCGCGCGCAAGCTCCACCGCCAGCGCCCGCCCGATCCCACTCGACGCGCCGGTGATGATAACTCGTTTATTTTCGATCTTGCGCTTGGGCATCTTGATGGTCGGGGTGAAATTGGTAGAAACGTGAGATGTTGTCTTCATCTCACGCGACTGTTAGCTGTGCGGACTTGTCCCACGCTTGCAGTATGCCGAAGATTGTTTTTTTATCTTCATCACAGGAGCACGATAAATTTGTTCTTTATATCATGATCGTTTTGCATCATTTGGTCAAGCGTCGTGCGAGCGCGGGGCAAGCCCCGCGGCTAACATGATGTCGATTTGTTGATTGACGTCCTACTGCATTTCCCCACTGCCTGCTGACTGCTGACTGCTTTCCCTAAACAAAACGAAGCGGGGACATCAACAGTGATATCCCCGCTACGAGCGTGTTATTGGTTTGTCGTCCAAGCCGTTAGTCGAGGAACCCGACCAGGTCGCGGCTTCGGGCCGGCTGCTGGAGCTTGCGGACCGCCTTCGCTTCGATCTGGCGGATACGTTCCCGCGTGACCTTGAAGATATGGCCGACCTCTTCGAGCGTGTAGCGGTAGCCGTCGCCCAGGCCGTAGCGGAGCTTGATGATCTCGCGTTCGCGATAGCTGAGCGTGCGGAGCACCTCGTTGATTCGCGAGCGGAGCATGCCCTGGTTCGCACCGACGTCGGGCGAGCGAACCGCCTGATCTTGCAGCAGGTCGCCGAAGTGGCTGTCTTCGCTGTTGCCGACCGGGCGATCGAGACTGATCGGATAACGGCTCATCGTGAGCACGCGTCGAGTTTCCTCGATGCAGGTGTTGCTCGCGGCGGCTGTCTCTTCGATCGTCGGTTCTCGGCCGAGCTTCTGCTGGAGCTGGCGGGAGACGTTTCGCACGCGGGTCATCGTTTCGACCATGTGAACCGGGATACGGATCGTACGGCTCTGGTCGGCGACGGCGCGGGTGATCGCTTGACGGATCCACCAGGTCGCGTAGGTGCAGAACTTGAATCCGCGTCGGTATTCGAACTTGTCGACCGCTCGCATCAGGCCGGCGTTGCCTTCCTGGATCAGGTCGAGGAAGCTCAGGCCCCGGTTACGGTACTTCTTGGCGATCGAAACGACCAGACGCAGGTTACCTTCCGAAAGACCTCGCTTGGCTGCTTGGTATTCGGCGTAGATGCTCTTGAGAACCTTGACGCGATTTCGCAGGCTCGTCGGGGTCTCTTGGGTCATCTTGAGGATACTGCGAACCTCGTTGAGCCATGCCTGTCGCTGCCGCGCCGGCTTATGCTGGCGGCGGTGCTGTGCAATCCGGGCGTTCAGTTCGTCGACCCGGCGGCTATACTCTTCGAGCGTCTTGATCATCGGTTCGAGCCGCTGTGTGCGTACGCCGAGTTCCTCGACCAGACGCACGACGCGAAGTCGACGTCGGCCCAGGCGGAGCCAGGCGGCGCGACGTTCGGCTTTGGGGCGCGACTTGCTAAGCGAGATCCGATAATCGCGTCGGTTTCGTTTCAGCAGAGCCTCGGCCGTTCGCAGGTTATGCTGCATTCGGCCGACGATTTGACCTTTATTCAATTCGTTCGTCGACGAAGTCTGGATAGTTCGGTCGAAGGGAAGTTCGCCGCTCTCGACACGACGCAAGGTTCGAAGCGCGATTTGCATTACATAATCGCACTCGAGCAGTTTGCGTCGGAATCGGGTTCGGCTTTGTTCGATCCGGCGCGCGAGAGTGACTTCCTCTTGGCGCGTAAGCAGCGGAATCTCACCCATCTGGGTCAGATACATGCGAACCGGATCGTCCGACCAGTTTTCGTCAACGGTTTCGATCGTTTCTTCTTCTTCGAACTCGTCTTCGGTAAAGGTAGTTTCTTCCAGGGTTTCAGCAGCCTCTGGAATCAAATCTTCTTCGAAGTCGTCGTGGCTGGTCTGGGCCAGCTCGATCGAACCATCGCGATGTTCAGGAGAATCGCCGTGTAAATCGTCCAACAACGTGTCGTACAACTTTGTGCTCCTCACAAATCAATTCAAAGCGGCGGGTGTGCCGTCTGCGGTAAATTTACGAGCTACTTGCCCTTCGCTCGTCGCTTCATGCGTAACGTTCAAGATACGAATAACATAACACCAATTTTAGTCGCTGCGCTTCGAATCCGGGTATTTGGCAAGGGATTACGAAGACGTTGACTTTCGGACCGTCTTATGCTTGTTTTAAAGGTTAATGCTCGCCTGTTCGGTTAGGCTCGCGTATTCTTTTGCGGCGCAATTTAATTGCCCAGCTTAACTTTTTGCGTGTCGATAGCAATGACCATCGTCACCTTTTGGCCGTGATTGCAGACAGTCGTTGTCCGCAGTCAGCCGCGCTATGAGAAGGTTGTTCGTCAATCCGCATTTATTTACTGCAAACATAAGTGGTTTGTGCTTAGGGAACGTTTGCAGTGCCCGATGTTTTCGGATGTCGACAACCTGCCTTTATAGGGCCGGCGCAAATTCAGTTGGTCGCCCGACTTGTGGGGCAACCGGCTGTTGTAGTTTGCTTCTGGTAAAATCCCGTCAGGTGAGAACGGCAATGTTCCACACCACGTGAAACGATCAAGGGACATACGCGGCCGGTCGTAAAGAATCGTGGAGCGATACGGTGGGGGCAGCGCCGTGAGATACCTCATCCAATGAAACGACCCAAAAGGTCGATCCTTTGTTGCGCTTGAAACCTCCTGCCATTGCTCTACGATCCTTCCAACCTGCCGAACGATCAACAGACGTTATACGGACCGTGTCAATTCATAGGTCCGATATCGTCGTGTGTCTCTCTTCCGGCGAAAGCGAAAAGTAATTCCACCGCTAAGGGCGGAGCCTTCCGCTACGGCTGCGCCTAGTCCCCGCAATCACGGGTGCTAAACACAACTGATCCCTCCTGCGCGCCTCCAGCGCAAGAACGATACGTTGGCGTACCGAATGAGCATCATTCCACCGGTCTTTTAAGGGTAAAAGAGGTCGGTGTGAGGGCGGGTGGCTTCTTTGTGCTTATCACCCCGCAAGCCTACCGATGCGAAGAATTGGTCGGCTAACCACTTTACTTATTGTAATTGGACCCAGGACGTAGTCCAGGGTAAAAATCGTCTCATTTCGCAAAATCCGCTATCAACGAACAAAAGTCACAATTCGGATTAGAGACTGGGCGGCCTGCGTAAATTAGACCGCTCAGGGCTAAGTCCGGTTCTGTGATTTCCGCCGAATCCAGCGAATCTCACTCTCCAGAGTCCGGAAACCGGCAAAGTGTCCCGAACTCGCATCTATATAGTTAAAGTTAGCTATTTGATAAATGGCGGATCGTGAGCATACCAAATATCACGTCTGCTTGTCAATACCAATTTCAGCGGCTCTCGGTTTGCCAGTCTCTTACTGACTACCGACAACCGACTACTTACTACTGATTTCAATGTAAGCGTTCGCGTACCGTTGTCCCAGTATCTTCTGGCTGTCTCGGTCGAAATGCACACCGTCGAAAACTTCAAGTTCCTCGGCCGAGACCACGGCTGTGCCCTTCACGTGCTCGGGCAGCTTCGCGATATGGTCGTTGACCGGCCGATTGCCATAAACTTTCGCGGCGATGAAGGGCAAGTTCGGATCGCCCAAATCTTTGCGAAGCGTTTCGACAAGTTTGACGAGCTTTTCGATATACTGCGGATCGTTGCTGTTGCTTTCTCCTTGGTGCCACAAGACGGCGTCGATCTTTGTTTGTCCAGCTTTGCGGAGTCGCTCGATCGTATGATCGTAGAGCGGTTTTCCGTTGGCCCAAAGCTCGATCGCCGTACCGCCACGAGCGTTGACAATCAAGCCGATCGTCGTCTCCGGTTTCGCTTCACGCATTTTACGTGCGAAACCATCGCCTGGCCCGATACGCTGCATACCAAGGCTTTTTCGGTCCGTGCTATAGCGATTCATCGGGTTCGTGGCAGGTTCCCACGTGCCCTTATCGTTAAGTAGCAGGGTGCCTTCGATCGGTCCACGGTCTTCGTCTTCAAGATGCGCGCGTCCAGCCATGTTCGACTGACCGATCAGCAGGAAAACAAGTTGCGGCTTCTCGATGCTCGGTTCGTCACTGTAGGCGGTGTTTGGTTTTGTAACGGAAAAAACAACGACCGTGATCAGTACGGCACTAGCAATGCTTATGTATGATTTCAATTTTTTATGCTCCGCTCGGTTTCGGACCCTGTAGTTAATCGCGGCTCGATATTACAATCTCGATCGCTTCGTTCTCTCTTAGTTTAATCACCGTTCCCACGAATCTCAACAAATGAGAAAGGGGAATCTGATAAGACCAGATCTTCGCAACAAAGAAAAGGAGAAGCGAAAGGTAGGTCGAGCGCGTCGAGTGGAAGTGCGATAAGGTCCAGCTGCTGGGCGGAATTGTTCTTTCATTCTATGGAGCATTCGCGATCGATTCGCGAAAAAATCGTTTCTATTCGTGAAATCCTGTATCTATTACCGACGGATGCAATATTTTTACGGCATTGGATGAATATTGTTTTATTAGCGTAAAACGCTGTTTGTTTCCCTGTTCCTAGGCAAAAAGAATGGCGAGCTGCCAGCCATTGCTAGAGAGTAAAATAAAGGATCGGACAACTAATCGTTTGCAGCTTTTGAGCGTCGTTTGGTAAACAACCACGGGGAAGCGAGAGTTCCGTGTACAAAAGCTACGTAAACGATCAGCGTCCGATCCAATATAATTCCGACACTCGCACACAGTTAAAAAGCGAATGCCGAATTGACGGGGTATTCAAATCCGCCCTCGAAGGTTTATTTTCGGGACATATGCTTGCTACTGAAGGCATTAGGTTTCGCCTTGCGAGCTTGGTCGGGGCGGTTAAGTCGACACGACCAACGCATGACGTTTGCTGCTGCTGAAGGTATTAGGTTCAGCCTTGCAGCGGCTTGGCAAAATTGCCACTCATTCCTAATATGCCCTTTGTACTAAATGTAATCGGATTTTCCATTATTCCTCGTTAACCTATATTGTGCATTATTTGCATAAATGCTTATATATGCTAAATTAACATTGTCAGAGAGACATAGAATAAGGAATAGTACGTTGATGCTTTGGTGAAGGGTGCGCATGTACATATCTTGGGTTGTGCCAAACCAAAGATCGCAAACCGAATCTCCTATCTTTATCCCATCAGGAGCAAGAAATACTTGACGAGAGGTGGGGTGAGTAATTATAGTTGAATGTGTGTCTTATATTGTGTCGAATAGGCCGACGAGGAAATGTAGAGAAGTTAGCCAGTGCCCAGTGAGCTTTTAGCGGCGGTTGTTTGTCTGCCGCGACGCTTCCTTTGCGCAAGGTAACTTTCTTATTCTGCTACGATTTTCACGGCTTTCATATTCTAATGAGAGATATTTGCAATGCGTCGTCGATTTGGAAATTGGTTTGTTTTGGCGATGGTCGCACCCGTGCTTGCCGCTGCGACGTCTGTCTACGGACAACAACCTGCAGCACCGGCACCGGCCGCTGCGGCTGCTCCTGCAACCCCGGCTGTTCAGCACCGACGTCTCGCTCCGGGAATCATGCATAAGATCGATCAAGAGCTGCGCCCGGAATCGACGCTCGAAGTTCACGACATCGTTGAACTGACTGCGGTCAACCCGAACTTCGATTGGGCCAAAGGCGTTCCGATGTTGACGAATATCTATTCGCTCAAGTTCGAGTTCAAGCCCGTCCGCATGATTGTGGTCGATCTACCTCAGCCCGGCGGCATGATCGCGCCGAAGCAAGTCTGGTACATGGTCTATTCGGTCACGAACACGGGCAAGGAATTGGTTCCCAGTTTTGGTGAAAGCACACAGATCCAAGTTCAACAGGTCAATCGACCGATTCGATTCTTCCCGGCGCTCTATATGTATTGCCCGGAAGTGGGCAAGATCTTCCCCGACCAGATCTTGCCGGCCGCTCTGGCGAAGATCCAAGAGAAGGAAGACAAGACGCGAAACTTCCATGACACGGTCGACATGCTGGGCAAAGAGATCAAGCCGGGCGAAACCGTCTGGGGTGTTGCGATCTGGAACGGTTTGCAGCCGCAGGTCAACGAGTTCTCGATCTACGTCGAAGGTCTCACCAACGCGTATCGATACTCGGACGACGGTTCGTACAAGCAGGGCGACAACCTGCTGACGGGCCGAACGATCGTCAACAAGTCGCTCAAGATCTACTTCAGCCGTCCCGGCGGATTCGAAGATCCGAACATGAACCCGATCCACTACGGTCGCATCGACGGCCCCGACCACGAATGGGTCTTTACGACACGATACGTCGGCCGTAAGAGCCAGTAAGGCGCTACCGCCAATCTGATACAATAGAAAAGTCCGCGGCAGGAGCAAATCCGGCCGCGGACTTTTTTGTGCGCTACAATCGTATGATCTTACCGCTTAATTCGGAAGCGAACCGGGAGGATGGCAGTCGACATTACCGGGTTGCCGAATATCTTCGCGGGATGAAAATTCCACTCACGAACCGTTTCGATCGCTGCCTGGTCGAGGATCGTGAAGCTGCAACTCTTTACCAGCTCGATACGTCCGACCGTGCCGTCGGGCTTGACTTCCATTCGTAGCAGCACGACACCTTCGAGACCTCGATATTGTGCCTCTTCGGGATACTTCGGCAGCGGATTGCTCAACAGTTCCGGGGGCGTTCGGTTATCGATGCCGAACGCTTGCGGCTCGCTGATGATGGATTTCGGAAGCGAGCAAAGCTGCAAAGAGGTTCGTTGCGGTGTGGGGCGACAGTCGGTCGTTTCGGTTTCACGGTGATCGACTAGCTCCGCCTGTCGTCTGATGGTTTCATTTCTTGCAGTCGACGGTTCGGCAACCGGTTGATGATCTTGCGTGGCCACTTGTTCGATCTCGGGGAACTCTTGTGACGTTTCGGTTTCTGGTTCGCAAGGTCGTTGCGGCTCGACTTCGGTCCGAGTCGGCATTGTTTCGACGGCAACGGCTAGCGGCACCTCATACGTCTCTGTCATTGGCGCGTCGGCGGCCGAAACGAGCTCGATTCTGGCCGACTGACGCATGCCGGAGATAAACTGAGCATCCGTCATGTTGGAAACAGTGAAAATCCCCAGGTAGACGAGCAGGAATGCGTGCGCGGTGATGGACAAAACCAAGCTTGTGGAAACTTGTCGCGCGGACCAATATCGCAGGAGACGCCCGAGTAAGGAGTGACCCGAAGGGACTGCAAATTGATTTTGTGCCTGATAGGGCTCTGGAATGATTGGAATCACGGTAAGACTACGAAACGGTTCAATGCGGGCTCGTCCTCTGTCGGTTGTTGCGTACGATCGGTCGATCGGTTGCCGATTGCTGTAAACTCAGTCATTGCGGAGTAACGAATATACTAAGTGCAAAAAACATGCCCGGCCAGGAAGAAACCCGGTCGGGCATGTTTATCCCCGTTATACGGTAATAATTATTGGCAGCCGTCGTTTTCGATTCGAAAGGTCCGGCCGCGCGATGTCGAGTAAATGCACGGCCTGTCTCTCAAATCGACACGCGGTTAGAATCGCAGCTCGTAATTCAAATGTCCTGAAAAGCCGGGTCCGTCGACTCCACTGCCGTGCACTCGATATGCCTTGTCGGTGATATTCTCTAACAGGAACGAAACACGGTGACGCTCGCAGAACGTTCGTCCCATTGTCAGATTGAGCGTCATGAATCCCGGTGTGCCACCCGCCGGAATACGTGAGTCGTCCTTATCACGGGCACTAAGGTGGTCTTGCTTATTGACCATCCACGTGTAGACATCGAACCAGCTTTTCATATCCTTGGTCCGGTAACGGCATCCAAGAATACCTTGCAGCGGCGGAATGCGACTCATCGGCGCGGTGAAGCTTGAATTCCAACCGTAGATGTACGTCATGTTTCCATAGACGCTCCAGCAAGGATTGACGAGCAGCTCGGCCTGGAGTTCGTAACCGCTCATCGCGGCGTCTGTATTCGTGTGCTGATAGAGGTTGATCAGGTCTCCGCCGATGTTCATCTGTCCGACTTGATCACGGACGATCATGTCGTTGATCGTGGTCCAGAAAAGGAAAGTCTGGAATCGGAGCCGATCGTAAGTTCCTTTCAGCCCGACTTCGTAACCGATCGCCTTTTCCGTCCGAAGACTCGGATTCGGAATGTCAATTCCATCCTGGTTGATGTTATCCGAAACCGTCATCAAGTTGTCCAGTCCCGGCGCGCGGAAACCTTCAGAGACCGATCCGACCAGTTCCAGGTCCTTGGCCAAGCAATAGGATAGTGCGACCGAAGCGGACCAGTCGCCGAATTGCGGACGAATCGTTTCGGTAACGAATTGCGGATTCGGACTCGAAGGATCGTCGATCGCTGTGATCGTCCCGCCCGAATCGATATTCGAGTATCGCACGCCGGTCGATGCGGTCAAGCGATCGGTCAGGTCGACATCCATATTCATGAAGATGCCGAATCGCTCGTAGTAGGAGTCGTTCGGGAACTGTGCTTGAACAGACTGATCGAACGCCTGCGTATTGTAATCCAAGTAGTATTTCGTTGCGTCGACTTCATCATGCGACCAATCGGCACCGTACGTTAGGCGGGCAAACCGAATCCGCTTGTTGAAGATGAGATTGAAGCTCGTTGTATCGACATCGAAGAATCCGCGTTCGATACGACCTTTGTCCTCACGCTCTCGCCATTGGTTTTCTTCTTGACGCTGATACGAAGCGGTCATGCTGTATCGATCGAACAACAGCCCCGAGATATTTCCGTCGAGGCGAATATAACCCAAGTCTCGGAATTGCGGACGGAATCGACGCTCGTCGCTGCCCGGTTTGTATTTGTCGCTTCGCGGCGTGTTCATTTGCTCGAAGTGCTGGATCGCGAACGTCAATACATGATCGGGCGAGAGTGCATAACGCAGTTTCGCGTCGCCCGAGTATTGGCTGAAATCGGTGAACGGTTGCACGCCCAAGCTGCCGCCGCGCATCAGATTGTTCGAGTTCAGGTAGCTGGCCCCGCCGATCATTCCGACGCTTGTGGTCGACGCTTCGACGCTCATTCGACTGTACGAAGAGACGTCGGCCGTTGCGAAACGCTCGATGAATTCGCCACCTCTGGTATAGCTGCACGAGGGGCCGACCGATTTCGTCTTGATGTTGATCACACCACCGATCGCGCCCGATCCCCATAGGACCGATTGCGGACCGCGGAGGACTTCAATTTGGTCGATCGTGCCCGGGTCGATCAGCGCGAAGTATTGGTTCGGACCGTAACGGAACGTCGAGTTATTCATCCGCACGCCGTCGATCAAGATCAATGTTTGCGGGCCGGTCAAACCCCGAACGAAAGGCGACGCTTGTCCCGCGCCCGTTCGTTGCATCGTTACGCCCACTTCACGTTCCATCGCTTCGATCATCGTTCGTGGTTGGCGCTCCGTCAGATCGGGCGTCGAGATGATTGAAGCCGCGCGAGGCAGATCGAACAAGCTCTCGCTGCTGCGCGCCGCCGAATCGAGACCGTCGAACTTTAGTTCCGTAAGATTCGGAAACGTCGTCGGAACATCGTAAGGGCTCGTTGTAAGAGTGCCCGGCGTTGCGAGCGGTTCCGAAGGTGCGGCCGGCTGTTCTGCTTCGACAACGATCTCTGGAAGAATCACATCGTCGCTGCCGACACTGTCGGCCGGTATCATTGGAATGGCGACATCGGAGGGAGTCTCCGCGTCCGGATATTCGGCCAGAGGTGCGGCGTTGTTGGCTTCAATTGGCGATTGTCCACACGCCTCTGGTGATAGAGGTGACAAAACCAGTGCAGCGATGGCACTGAGTGCTACAAGAAATCGTGACATTTACTCTTCCCCCCGATTTTACTTTGACCAAGCCCAATTCCTGGTCAATAATCGCATCAACAGATATGGAATATATTACCGTCTCTACCCTAAAAGCAGAGGTTCAAACTTCACTTATCATTCTGTGACATCGTCAGGGTATACATGTCACTTCAGTAAGCTGTAGCGAATATTTCGATAAAGAAGGCAAGTGTCGAGTTGCGCAATTAGGGTGTTGGAAAAACAGACACGCTTGGGCGGCTATGGCGGCAGGTTAGGGAAGGTGGGCGGCGCAGAAAAGAAGCCTCGATGGAGTGAATCTGCCGCCGAGGCTTCAATGTTAATACGTCATCTGTTAGTCGGTTATCGGCTTCGTGTTTTCCCTCGCACCTTGATAACGATCGGCTGGGCAGGATCGAACTCGTCGGGCAAGGGGACGAGGATGAAGTTGTCCGCCGTCGTTGGATTCCATTTTTCGCCTTCGATGATTTCGATGTCGGCGATTCGCTCGGGTAGAAGTTGGACGATCGGTCGGCCGCCGCGCTGCGAGCCGTTGATGTTCAGCGGCTTGAACGTGTCGGCGCCTAACTTCGGTGTGATCGTCAGCGTGTAGACGGTCGAGCCGTCGGCGTCCGTC